>Ga0214543_1001516_pt1 | contig 44901 bp, 50 predicted proteins | sample CNSS2metaG_FD_160094 | JGI IMG/M metagenome (GOLD analysis project Ga0214543, IMG submission 160094) | Root nodule microbial communities from cowpea collected in UCLA plant growth center, Los Angeles, California, USA - CNSS2 | ecosystem: Host-associated > Plants > Roots > Nodule | place: USA...
ATAGTACACACGTCAAAACCACCTACCATCTAGTACCCGGACACCACCAGCACAAGTCATCTAGGCAGGTAGCCGGCCGAAACCGACTACTTGCCTAGAAAGTTAACCAACATCAATACCCTATCTTCAATAGACCTCTAAGACCTGTTTCAGGACCAGGCCCACTCATGGCCCAAGCTGGAGCCCAAGCTGGAGCCCAAGACAAAGCCCAGCCCATACGATAGTCAAACGTCATTAATGTTCTATAAATACACGTGGACCCCATCATTTAAAGGTACGCATTCATTAATTGCTGATTTAACTCCCTGAGAGCTTTGACTTACTTGAGCTTCGGAGATTCTTCTGCAGGTAACCCCTCCTGGGTTCAAGCCGACATCTATCGAATGGGAAGAGACCAACTGAGGAGATAGCGGACTACATAATAAGGTGACTCTTGTGTCTGACCTCTTATTTGTTCTCTGCAGGAACAATAACCTATTACAAATATTTTTAATTAAACTAAAATATTAAAAAGACAATTGTTATATAACTGAAAAGTGAACATCACATTAGCGAAAACTTCGAAACCGAGGACCTCACCTCAAATAGTGTAAACTTTATTTAAAAATGTTTTATAACATAGTAATGGGTGCCAATTACTTTTTTCTTGTTCACTCCCCAATACAATAAAGTATATTTATTGAGTGGTTGATTTTTCATATGTATAAATAAGTCATTGAAGTAGGATCATCTGTCAGTCCTGCTCTGGCAAAGACGTATTGAAACTAACAAAAATACTAAATTAAATAGTATTAAATAATTTTAAAATAATAGTAGCCGTTATTAATAATAAACATCCTATTATATCTAACCGATTAAATTACCTATTACACCACATTATTTGATATTTAATTATTCTTTTAACCATAATGCTAACAAATGTGGCAGTGTATTGATTAAAGATAATTAATTTATATTGATTTTTTTTATTTTCATATTAAAAGTTAAAATAATTAAATATAGTAAAAATGTATATACAAGATAAAAATATCTTTTATATTTTTAGACAATAACATATTGATATAAAAGAATAATTTTGGAATTTTTAAGCTTTCTACTAAAAACAAAAAATCTCTGATGATACTTCAAGAGTCTCTCATAGTGAAAGTTTCAACTGTAAAGACAGTAAATCTTTGAAAGGTATGTTTTTAAGTTTTGCAAAAGAAAAAATTCTTCAATGATGAAATTATTACACTTTTTTGTGGAAAAAAATTGTCTTTCTACTGCTCTTCAAGTTTAAAATTCATACTTTAGTTTTTTTTTATAAATTTTTTAGATGTTTAACACTATCCTTTTTTTTTTGCTGGTTGTTATGTTAATTTAAACTTCGTTATATTTAATTATATTTAATTTTTAACAACATTAAAATATAGTTATTTTATTATTTAATTATTTTTTAACTTTTCTTGGTGAATATTAAATAAAATATGAAATGCACATGTACAACACTTATGGACATTTTTGTCTTTTAAATAAAATAAAATTGCATTAATGGTGATTATGTCAGATTTAATTTATTATTACACTTACCTATGTATTTTTTATAGGATTCAATGTAGATTAATTACCTTAACCAGTGCCCTTAGGCAACTGGTTAGTAAGACCCTTCCTTTAATAACTTGGTCATCTAACTAATTAATATGTTGAAATTGTACCTCTTTTTTTTTTCTTACTTATCGATTTTCGGAATATATATTGTTATTCTTATTTGTCGGTTGAGAATGTACATATTTTATTATTACTTATCGATTTTTGAAATTTATATTATTTATTCTTATTTTTCATTTTTCAAATTTCAAGGTAGCATGTTTGTTTAAAAGTATGTATATCCTTAATTAGAAAAAGGATAATTATGATAATAGAATATGAAAATTAGACCTCTCAATTTGGTCTGCCTTATATATGTCGAGACTAAAAAAGTTCAAAAGGTCAAAAAGTTATTTATTAGAAAAGTTCACAAAGTCACAATACTAACAAAAATTCAATGGATTAGAGTCAACTCATGGACTTCCTTTTTAAACATGAAAAAACAAATATTTTTTTAAAGTTTTTCTATGTTTTTGGGTCCTTAAACTATTGAGTGATTTTGATTCTAGTCTCTATTTGAAAGTTTGATCTATTTAAGTCACTCTCCTTTTGAAACTCATTGAATTAGTTCTCATTGGACAAGGACGTTAGTGATTTTTTTTTACATGGCAAACAAAGCACCATGTCACACCTCATTTTAAGAGACATTTATTGTTACACTTATGACGTGGAAAATAAATAATGTGACGTTTTTCTTTTGAATTGAAAAGCAGGGTTTAAATGTGGCTTAACATGAAGACTTGTTGAAGCCCTCATAAATTTGGATTAGGAGAAGTTTCGTTGGATTTCTCGAGTTCGTCTTGGGGACGATATGTAAGAAAATTCGTCTTAGGTCATCCTTATAAATAATATCAAAAGTGTGTGGTTGTGGGGAAAGATTGTTGCTCCTAAAGGAAACTATTGTGAAGAACAAAGGAAGAACAATGGCGAACCTTTGTATGGGCTAAGGGGACCGTGGCTACCCCAATTTTTTTTATATTTATATAATTTAGTATATAATTTCAAATACATTTTTTCAAAATTTAATATTTTTAATATTTTTAATATATTTGATATTCTAATAAATTTTTTTACATTTATATTTATAAATGAGCAAAAGTCTTTTTTTTGTCCACATTTATTTTTCAATTTTACCTTTTAAATATTTTAAAATAAAAATAATTATTTTATTAATATTATCTTTTATTCCATACAACATTACACCTCTATGTTTCTAAACGACAAATTTAGTCCATCAAATACTTTAAACGAAATTTCCAATCAACTTACCTCTAAGCACCCTACACTTCACAAAACTCCCATAGCCACATCCAAGGACCCATTATCAAATCACGCTTATTTCAACCATAATTAACACTCCAAAAGAAAACAAGTTCAATTTACAACCACTGCTCCAACCTCAAATAAATTCCCCAATTGATTCATCTAACCCAAAAATTACAGTAATTAAATTAAAGGTTTAATTAGTCGGATGGTACACACTTTCGTTCATATGTATCAATTTGGTACCCGCTTTTAAAAATGTGTCAATCTAGTGCCAACTTTTGAAAAAGTGTCTTAATCAAGTCCCTTTCAGACAAAAATTACTAAAACCGTTAACTTAATTCATGACTTTTACCACTAAATTTTAATATAAATATCAATACTTAATTTTGTAAGTCATTTTAAATATCAATAGCGTTAACAGTGTTAATATTTTTTATTAAAAATGACCTAATTGAGGCATCTTTTCAAAAGTTAGGACTCAATTGACACTTTTTCAAAAGCGGGTATCAAACTGATACATCTAAATGAAAGTGGGTACCATCTGACTAATTAAACCTAAATTAAACGTCTTAACCACACCATCAAAGCGAATTTTTCGTCCATTTTATCTCATATTCACCACAAAATTGACAGCAATCATAGGCACAAAAATATCTTTCATTACCCCCAAAAACTTAATCCGAAATGATACATTTCACACAGTCACCTTGAATTCAACCATTAAAGAAACTTATTATCATATTCCATCCATAAGAATAAAATTACCCCTTTATAATTCCATATTTTAAATTGCAACCAATCCTCCATACATAATCACAAAATAATGAGAACAAGGCTTAACATCCCCATTGCACAAAAATCATAACCCAAAGATGCATTTTATAATTCCTCCATTCCATAAATCAATTTGGAATCGTTTCTCAACACACAATCATGTATTATCAAGAAAATGGTTTAGCACCCCTTATGCCAAAAACCCAACCTCACTTTACCACAAGGATAAACACTTGTCATCTTATTTCCAAGACATTCATCACATAAATAAATAACCATAGATACAAGGTGAAGCTCCCTTTACGCCAAAACTTAACCCCCAAATGTACAATTTATCATCCCATAAATCAACTTGCAACCATTGCTCCACACACAATCATGTAATAAGAAGAAAAATGGTTTAGCACCCCTTACCTAGAGTTCTTACAACAAGACTATTGCCTTTGCTCTAAGCTTCTTTGCTCTTCACGTCTTAACCAAACTCTACTCTTTCTCTCTCACTAACTCACATTTACTCACCTCCCTTCATAGGCAATGTTAAAAATAAATATTTTGGATTGCACAATTTTTGATCCAACCTTTTTCTCTCCCACATATTTCACCTTAATTTCCAATTAATCAATAACTTAATTATTGTGCCTGTGTTTAGATTTAATAAATCAGCCTCAATTTTCCACCTTCCTAGGCGCACCACAAAAACTACCAAAAGGAAAACCAATATTTTTACCATTTTTGCTCTAACCAAGGTTCAAACTCACCACCTCAAAGTTCTAACCCAACACTCCAAACCATATCAACTACCACATTTTTCTTATCAACCACACACACAATCAACACAAAATAATATCAACACCTTTAATGGATTCAAGAAAATAAAATTATAAGCATGCCAATTATATTATAAATAATTTATAAAAAAACAAATTTAAAGCAATACATAAAAAAATATTTAAATATAAACACACGAAATGCACACTTCAAGAATCAAACCCTTGACCACCAACCCATGACAAGGCTCTAACTAACTATGTGCACTTCACTTACTGTCAAATTCTTTATTTCTTAATTTAAATGATACTCCTCACGTCTAATTACCACCTTAGATATATAACTATTTTTTCATGGGTCTTACACTTATCGCTTTTCAAGACCTGCAAAACATATTAGTATTATATGGTACCCTTAAGAGATTAGGTCCATCAGGGTTAATCCTTTCCTGGTCCTTTTGGGATCCATTTCAAATATCCCTTAGATACTTCATACTTTCTTACATAGCAATTTTTAAAAACATGACCTTTTCTCATACAATAAATGCAAACTATGAAAGGCATATCACTTGATTTGCTTGTCGAAAAGAAAATTGTAAACTTCTTGACTTTCTTTTTAGAAAAGGAATTATAGAATATTCCAACTTTTCCAAAAAGAAAATTTTGAGAGCCAAGAACAACTTCTAAATTTGATTTTCCTTTAGTGAACCTTATGCAAGTTTTCAAAATGTATTTAACTTTATTTTCTAAAATAGTGCAGGTTTCACAAGGTTTTGAAATCAACTAATTTTCATAATCACAAGTTGAATTCTTGTAAATCAGGTCCAAATTTTCATAATCCTTTTTTAAATCAGTTAATTATGTTTCCAGTTAATTAATTTTGTTTTATAGCCATTTATTTAAGCCTTTTAACTGGTTATTTAAGACAACAGTCTTATTGTCTTCACATGCAATTCCTCAAAAGCATGTAATAATTAATAATAATCATTCTTATCTTCTAAGGACAAAAAACATGCCTAACTTGATGATGATGACTCATAGCCCGCCATGGCACACAAGTTTGGCTCCTCACTTTCTTCTCATGATGAGCTACTTGTTGAATCATCATTGTCTACCCAAGTTATATATACATGTTTCTCTTTAGACTTGCTTTCTTATTTCTTGTCACAACTTTTATCCTTGTATTTATTAAAGTTTGGACATTCAATCTTGATATGTCTTTGTTTTCAACAATTGTAACAAGTAAAACAAGAAGTACTATTACATTCACTTTGTTTAGAATGGTACCTCCTTTGATGACCTTTGTTACCTATTCTCTTGAGTTATTTTCCAAACTTCTTGACAAGGAGATTTAGGTTTTCATTTTCACTAAACTCAGCGACATCTTCATCTGACTTATAAATCTTCTTAGTGCTTGAATTCAATGCAATGTTCTTTATCTTTTTCTCACTACTCTCTTGTTCATTCAGCCCGTTCATTTCAATTTCGTTCTTCCAAAGCTTTTCAAACAAAGAAGCAGTAGTCATTGTTGACAAATCCTTGGGTTTTGAGATTGTCATGACGTTGGGTTGTAAACTTCTATTAAGACACTTCAAGACCTTAATCTTCAACTCTTCTTTATCAAAGTCCTTTTCCAAGCCAATGAGGTGGTTGACAATGTGTGTGAACCTCTTCTAGATTTCATCTATGGTTTCCCATGGCTGCATCCAAAACAATTGATATTCTTGGATCAATGCATGCTTCGTAGCCCTCTTCACATCATTGGTTCCTTCTTGTTTGACTTCAAGCACGTCTCACATATCCTTTCACAATTGCATTGAGAGACCTTAAAAAGCTCATCCAAATTCAATGTTGATGTTAAGATTCTTTTCTGGTAGCACAATCATATTGAGCCTTCTTTTTTTCATCTTTTGTCCAAAGATTCCATGGCTTATCAACCTATTTATTATAAAAACATTCTTAGGAATGAATAATTCATTTATGACAACATTTCAAATTCCTTGTCCAATTGATTCTATAAAAAATTTCATGCGTATTTTCCAAAATTGGTAGTTCAAAACACTAAACATAGGTGGAATATGTATAAAAGCACTTTCTGGAAAGGGAAACTTGTTTTCAGACATTTGAAAAAAAAATCAGGATCAAACTTGAGTAATTTTGAAGAACCCATTCTTGATACCAATTGTAATCACTAAAAGGAGTACTAACCCAGAAAGGGGGTGGTTTAGTTGGACCCTATTTAAAAATTATGTCCAATTTTAATTTTGAAAAGACCTTTTGTTAAATTAGATTGAAATAGGATTTCAGCAAACCATCATTTCAGAATTATATATTTTAATTGATTGAAAAAACAAGATTAGCTAAATAAAATTTTTACAGTGAATTAACAAAAAAATTACTTACAATCAAATTTTGAATTTGATCAATTTAACAAATCAAGATCAATTACAAATAATATCAGACGCACTATTTTATCAATTGATTATACAAACATGCCAAGATTGTTATAAAATATCAAGTAAATTATTGTCTTGATAATATCAACTTTGAACAATGTAATGCAAGAAACTTAAACAATAACACATAAGGTTTTTATACTAGTTCACTCCAGTTAGTCAAGACATCCTAAGCTTGACTTTTCACTATTTCAAGAAATTACAATATCCTTACATTTGAACTATTGAAAAGAAACAAACACACATTATAAGTTTCTTACAACACATAAGAAACACAAACCACACAACAAGAAACCCTCTTATAGACCTACACTCACACCAAGAACGCTACAAGTGCACAAGATAAAACCTCAAGATTGACTCTCCCAAGACAACCAAATACCTTTTTTCAACGCACTAAATAACAATAATCATAGCTCTAACACTTCTGAATTGATTATGAACAACAAGAACACTGACTTCTTCATAGAGAATGAGATTCTATAGATTTTCCAACTGATATTGCACATAAATCAAGTCTCTCAAATTCTCAAAGAAAAAGACAGGCTTTATAGCTTGTAAACTGACATATTGAACTAACTGAAAGCATTTCTCAATCGGTTCATTTCACTTACTTTAAGTGAAATCAATTGATTGATTGTTATTTTAGTCGATTGAATATGTTGTTTACAAAACCATAACCACTGGCTATTTAACCTATTAAAGCACCATTTTAACAAATTAAATAACTACAAGATAGACACAAGACTTCTATATTAAGTCAAATTTGTCTTCAAGTTCCATTCATCTGTAAGCTTCAAGACTTTTCGTACTAACTAGTTTAAACTTCACTTCAAGCTTGATCACATCTTTAAACTTAATCAAATCTTCATACTTCAAGGCATTTTTTACCAACACATTCTTCACAAATTTAACTTCCTTACTATTTAGTACATTATGCTCCATGAGTGCATGGTTGAAATCCTTCAAAGAACAAAACTCCATCCCCAATTTAAATTTGAAGCTCTTGTGCATATCTTCGGGTTTATACTTTGTATATTTCTGCACAATAAAATTAAGACCCTCATCACTATCCACATCAAAAGACAAATCATCATTGTTGTATTCTTCACTTATTTCATGCATTTCATCGCACTCATTAATCACAAATGACCCTTTACCAACATTTCTTTGATTCACACTATACTTGATTTTCCTTTCACTATATGATAGATTATATCTACAACCATTTCATTGTCCATCTCAAAGCCATCATCATCATCTACAACCCCTTCTTCATGACTCTCATCAAGTTTATCTCCATGTGACCTTTCTTCTTCTTCTTCATCATCCTTAACAATACCACAATCGTCATCATCATTTAAAGTGCCTTTATCTCATCAAATTTACATCGACATTCTCTGTCAAATTTCCCAAAACGCGTTTCATTCTCAAACTTGCACTTAATTCCACCGTTGTATTTCAATTCAAAAGAAAATCATCTCGTTATTTATTTTCCACGTCACAAGTGTAACAATAAATGTCTCTTACAACATGGTATGACGTGGCTTTCCATTTGCCACGTACAAAAAACACTAATGTTGTTGGCCAATGAGGACCTAAATAGATCAAACATAATTTAGGAACCAAAATCATAGTTAACAATTTTTTAAAATAATTATTATTAGACCTTTGGTTTAGACTGACCCGTCTTGCTTTCGGTTTGAATAGGTTCATCTCAACCTTCATCCAAACCACTAAGGGATGACCTTTAGTATGGGTCAGCTCATTTCAACTTTTGGCTTAGGCTGACGTATCTCAAACTTCTGCTTTAATCAGCCCAAGACGACCTTTAGCTATAATCGGGTCAAGTAGTCTCGACCTTCAGTGCAAGTCCTGTAAGACCCGTGAAATTAATTAATTAATTAATAAATATGAGAAAAAAAGAGCCTTTATGGAATTAATTGTGGGTTAGTGTGACGTGGAAAAGTGCTAGCTCATGTGGTTAAGAGTACTTTGTTTTTGTGAGAGGACTGGGGTTCGAGTCCTATGTATGCCAATTATGTGTTGTTGTTTTATTATTATTTTTAATAATATGTATGAGTATGGAATTGATGATGTAAACTATTTTGCATTGGAGGGTATCACCAAATGTGAATTGACATAATGGTTGTGCTTTGGTCTTATGAGTGGAAGGTCACGGGTTCAAACCTTGATGAGAACAAATTAATCTCTTTATTTTTGCTATAATACTTGTGGTCTGAATGTGAAAGGGTGGGAAAGCCCTAGAGGTAATGGGCACAGCCAAGGGAGTTGGAAAAACAGTCCATAATGGCTTATGAAAGGTAATAATATTTAAAAAGTCAATTTTCGTTTTATTTCTTTTTACCACAATTAGGAGCCATATAAAAAGGGAGAATTAGGCCATTAGAAGGGTTTTGGAAGTCTGAAAATTTGAGTGAGAAAGGATCACGAGTTTTAAGTGCGAAAGCTAATTGGGATTGAGAGCAAAGCGATGGTGGTTGAGAGAGCAAAAAAGGAGGGTTCTAGCAATCACAAAGTCAGGCCTAGGCAACCTTTGGAAGCAAAGATTCACAGGTTAGGGAAGCTTTCTTTTGTGCGTGTGAATTTCACAATTTGTGTATGATTCTGTATCATGGGTTTCTCAATTGATTTCTAGTTGGCATGAAATTCGTGTATCATGTGCAGTGATTGAGAGTTTGATTGCTTTAAGATAGGGTGCATAACCATGTGATGCATTATATGATTAGTGTGAGGGTTTAGTATGGATTTATGCCATTGATGATTTTATACTCGAATGTTGGTAGTCCATATGAATAGGAAGCATGATTTTGATGTTGCTTGTCATTACTTTGTATTGGGAGTGCTTGAATGATGTTTGGCATTGGTTTTGGGTGAAGTGTGTGCAGGAACATACTCGAGATTCTTCAAGTCTCGCCCAAGCGAGTCCATCTCGCCTAAGTGAGAATTGTAGAGTCTCACGTTGAGTTCTGATTCGTGATTCTCGCCTAGGCGACCAAGGAGAGGTTTGAGCGACATGGTCTCTCGCTCAAGCGAGAGGCACTCGCCTAAGCGAGGTGGCGAGGAGAACTTGAGAGTTTGAGCGTGATATCTCACCCCGGCAAGAGGTTTTGAAGTTTTGAGCGACTAACACTCTCGCCTAGGTGAGAATGGCTCGCCTAAGCAAGTCCGCGAAGTGTTTTCTTGTGTGTGTGGTTGAATACTCATCTAGGCGAGGTTTGGGTGTGGTTTTGGACGAATGTGTGGCTCGCCCAGGCGAGGGATCTCGCCTAAGCGAGATAATGTGATGTTGTGGTTGTTTTTGTAACTTCCCGTCAGGATATTACTGGTTTAAATATATAAAACAAATAAAAATATAATACAGCCGCATTTATGAATAATCTCATTTCCCAAAAACACGGGAAATTTAAAATTTATTAAATGATCAAATCAAGTTTATAAACATCCACTACAAAAAAACCAAAATAACAATGTTATAATTTCACCAATCAGGGTTTATAACAGTTTCCAAAAACAAGTAAGGATAATATAAGAAGTTTCCCTAGTAGAACCCCACTCGCGACTAAGCATCACCGGCTCCACCTGCATCAACATCCTCTACTCACGTGTACCGCATACACGATCATCGCCAAACACAAGCAGATAGGGTGAGCTTATGAAAACAACATACATCATAACAAAATATCATATAACCAATTAAACAGATATAAGCTCCACAAGTATCAAAGTACTATCTCTTAATCAATTCTCTAACATCTGGCCACAACCAGACCATTGGGGTTCTACCTCTTCTAGTGATTACCCCAAGGTAATTTGCTGCCAAACCTATCGGCCACAACCGACAGAGCACGTGCGGGAACCAATGCCACGGATCACACACCGTAACGCCAGGTGGAATTCCCAATTACGAACATAGTCCGTAATGTCCCAAGACTACCAAACTCGTCAGTCAACAACTGAGGAGGGCAATCTAACTGGACCCATCCGTACTGGCCACAACCAGCACACTCACACCAGCAACACTCGCCAACCCGAGCTCAACTCAAGGGTTCCTCGTGTTCATCCGCCATCCCGAGCTCAACTCGAGGGATGTCATTCCGAGCTCAACTCGAGGAATGTACGTGCTTAACCCCTATCCCGAGCTCAACTCAAGGGATACGTTCCGAGCTCAACTCAAGGAACCCAACAATCTTACCTTTGAGGCATCACCAAAAGCCTTGTAGATCACCCTACAAAGTCCAATCCTTAGGACTTGCAGCATACAAACCGCCTAGCGGGGGACGCGTACCGCTAGACGCTACAGCCTCCAGACCGCCTGGCAGGGGACACGTACCGCTAGGCGCCAAGCGCCTCAAGACTCACAAAACCTGTAACTACCGCCGGGCGGGACAGTCCACACCGCTAGGCGGACGCTACTCCAGGAGCCACTGTTTGCATCGCTATCGCTTGGCGGGACCTCCCCCTCTGCCAGGTGCCACCAAGCCAGGACCCCACTGTTCCCTCGCTATTGCCAAGCAGTTCCAATGTCCCCGCCAGGCACCATACCAGTATTACGAGCTGTGTTGATCTTCCTACACTAATCCATTTTATAAATCCACTGATATGCGCACTCCCTTTGCTAACTAATCAGGTTCCCTTATCGTCCAGTGTAATATTACCTGGTTCCACTCTCATGTGATTTCTCCACTTCATCATAGGCATAACTAGTTTTCCCCAAACTCTCCATACACTACTCACATATAATTTCTGCACCCCTCAAAGTTCGCCTAACATCTCTATCGATGGGTAGTAACCCATTAAGTCCATCTTTGCCTTACCACTACTATATCATACATCATAACCTGTTAGTCTATGGGTTTCTTATACTCAGGTTGCTACTCTCGCTAATTCAGTCCACGATTCAGTTAGCTAAAATTGGTGAAACTTGTACTAACCTATGTCAAGTATCTCAGCTCAACCAATTTAAGATCACATATTTCCCGTCACATATTTCTTCTCATTCTCTCCCCTTTCTACTTACTTATCAACTCCCAAGTTATTACCAAAATTGATATTTTTACTTTTTGTTCAATGTTATTTCCCTTCATGGTTACCACAGTATACAGGTCGGACCCAACATCCCCAAACTTCTCAATCTAGTATATGTTCTCACGCCATCGCCTGGCGGCGCTCGATAGGCCGCTAGGTGGCACACCAGTTCTGGAACCTTTATCCAGTTCTGTTGCACCAGCAATCCTATTTCCCGCACTCTTCCATTTTTCACAGGTGTTTCAGTATGGTGTTCCTCTATTTCAACCTGGGCCTAGTACCAATAGTACATTGATTAACTTTAACTATTTTCAGGTTAGATCACAATCCAATTCCTCATATATCATCCATCTCTTTCAATTTTTCCCAACCTGTTAACCCTAACATATAGTTTATACTGTTCCATTCGTTTCCTCTCGTAATTATACTAATTTCAATGAATCACTACGTCAAATCATCCTTTAAGAGCTAACCCATGATTTTCCCCCAATCAAAAACATGCCAGAACGTACAGAATCGTGAAAATCAGATCACTGATTCGTACCGCCTGGCAGATTTACGAATACCGCCAGGCTCCTCATCCAGAAATAACCCAGAACTTATACAAGCTTTGAGTCGCCTAGCGGTACAGGGCCTCACCGCCAGGCGCTGCATCCAACAACACAGAAAACACACATAAAAACGAATGGGCCACCTGGCGGCTATGCATAGCTCGCCAAGCGGTTTTTGGAAAATTTCCAGAATTTCCACTGAAACACAGAGCAAGATACAACCATACCCAATTTACTTATAATAATTATTCATTTCAAACCACAACATCATATTAACGTAAGAAGCTCCCCTAACCTGGATCCTTAGCTTTTAACCTTGATAATTTGAGAAATTCTCCTTTGATCACCAACCCTCCTTGGTTCCTTTCTATTCTGCCTCTCAAATCTCACTCCAACTCACAAAAATTTCAGATTTTCGTGCTCTCTCTCTCTGGTATATTTTCAGCTTGCCAAAACCCTTCCCTTTACCTCACTTTGGCCTTTTAAAGGTATCCTAAAAACTAGGTGATAATACAAAACGAACCTAAGACTTAATGGTGATGTTTATTGCCATTCATGAACCCCTTTATGATCTGTTTCCAGCCTCTCTTCCCCCTCTTGGCTGCCATTTCTTTAGGGTTTACGTTAACCCTTCACCTTCATGCCAAAAACCAAAAATGGCTAAAAAGTGTTCAATTTAAGCTCACCAAGATTTGAACCCCTCACCCTGCCAAAGCTTAAATCAATACCAGACCACCAAGCCAATTCATATTTCATGTTAACAATTATAATTCAATCAACATATTATTTCACCACATGATCGTGCTATATTAAAATAACAATGAATAATAATATAAAATGGCATACATAAGACTCGAACCCAAGTCCTCTCACACAACCAAAGTACTCTCAACCACTTGAGCTAGTACTCTTCCACGGCATTCCACTCATAATTAATGTCATAATTAATTCTCCTACCCGCATTTATTAATTAATTAATTAAATTTCATGGGTCTTACAGTTTTAAGCTCGCCCAAGCGAGGTGATCTAGCCTAAGCGGAGCAGAGGGCTTAGCTTGGGTGAGAGGTCCTGGCTTGAGCGAGATTATGAAAATTTCTCATGTTGTATGACCTTGTGTGTGCGAATTGACTACCTTTCTTAGGTATAGGAAGTATATGCATGTGTTGTGGTGTGTGGGCTTGAAGGACTAAGTCCAATGGGGGTCTGGGATGTGCTCGGTGGTTGGACACATGATGGGCATGGAACTGGTTGAGTTCTTGTCGGCTACTAACGGGCGAGGAGTCCTTAGTATGGTGATTGCATGTGTCGGGCGCACGATGGGCAAGGAACTGTGATGTTCCCGTCGGTTACTATTGGGCGAGGAGTCCATAGTATGGTGATTGCGTGCGTGCCAGGGTCCAAGTTATGAGACTTGGATGTTTATACTACAGGCGAAAAGTCTGTAGGGTAGGACTATGAGCGAGATAGGTTCATAGGGTTGGACCACGAATGAGTTAGTTTCGTGCGAGCACAGGAAAGTCCCAAGACCTAGTTCATGCATATGACTCATGAAGGACTATAAGGTCATGGTTGGGTGATTTGGAAATTATGAGTTTTGTACTTATGTTGTTTTGGGTTGGGAAACATGTTTATTTCATATATCTGTTTATATTTTATTGTGCATAGCTCACCCTATCTGTGTGTGTGTGGCGATGATCAGATATCTTGTTATCCGGGAGCAGATGATGTAACAGGTGGGCCAAGAGATACATAGACTCGGAGCGAGGGCTAGCAGGGGATATTTTGTATATACATATAGTATATGGTTATGATTTTGTTTTGAGAACCTCATGTAAACTTGGCGGGAGCCATTGGTTTTAATTCAGTTTCATGAAATTATGGACTCCTGGTTTTTATGACTTTATATATATATATATATATATATATATATATATATATATATATATATATATATATATATATATATATTAAAGTTTTAAATTTTCCGTGTTTTGGGAAATAGTTTATATTAAATGAACTTTATTGTATTTCGGTTTTTATTTATTTATTATCAGTAATATTCCTTAGGGATGTTACAATTGGAATCAAAGCAAAAGTTTTGAAAATATTTTTAAAATATTTTGGGGCTAGTGGGGAGTGAGCTTATCGATGTGGTTGTATGTTGCATGGTTGTGTGTTGAATGTGAAAGATGTATGTGGTTTTTGTTGACTAAGTGATTGATTTATAACAGTTGTGATGTGGCGTATCCAGGCTATGGCTGCTAACAGGAGGAGGAGGAGTGGTGGCGCTGATGACATCGTTGAGGCGATTCACCGGATGGTGTATGCGATACAGCCACCCGTAGTGGCACAACCTAGGAGAGCGATTGCACCAGTTAGGGTACCAACTGTGGAGGATTTCCTACGCCACAAGCCAGCAGAGTTCACTGGCAATGTAACATCCCTAAGAAATATTACTAATATTTAATAAATAAAATTCGAAATACAATAAGTGTCGCATTTAATATGAACTATTTCCCAAAACACGGGAAATTTAAAACTTTCATATATAAAGCCATAAAACTAGGAGTTCATAATTCATAAAACAAAAATAAAAGTCAATGGCTTCTGCCAAGTTTACATAATATTCTCAAAGATAAAATAATAAACATATAACATATGTATCTACAAAATATCCCATGCTAGCCCTCGCTCTGAGTCTAAGCATCTCCTAGCCCACCTGTCACATCATCTGCTTCCGGATAACAAGTTATCCGATCATCGCCACACACACACAAAAAGGGTGAGCTATGCACAACATATATAAACAAAACATGAATATAAATATGTTTCCCAACCCAAAATAACATAACTAAATTCATAATTTCCAAATCACCCAACCATGACCTCATAGTCCTTCATGAGTCATATGCATGAACTAGGTCTTAGGACTTCCCTGTGATCCCACGAAACTAACTCATTCGTGGTCCAACCCTATGAGCCTATCCCGCTCATAGTCCTGCCCTACAGACTCCTCGTCTTAAGTAAAACATCCAAGTCTCACACTTGAACCCTGGCACGCACGCAATCACCATACTATGGACTCCTCGCCCAATAGTAGCCGACATGAACATAACAGTTCCTTGCCCATCGTGCGCCCGACACACGCAATCACAACACTAAGGACTCCTCGCCTATTAGTAGCCGACGGGAAGTCAACTAGTTCCATGCCCATCATGTGTCCAACCACCAAGCACATCCTAGACCCCTATTGGACTTAGTCCTTCAAGCCCAAACATCACACCACATGCATATACAACCTAAACTTGGTATAAACAACCAAAACACACTCACAAGCACATAGAAACATAGAAACTCGCATAAACTCACTTAAGCTAGGGACTTCTCGCCCAAGCTAGACCCTTAGTCTCGCTTAGGCTAATCCACCTCGCTTGAGCGAGTTTAAATCAGTAACAACAGCAGTTTATCTCGCTTAGGCGAGATCCTCTCGCCCAAACACCCGTTTCAATCTCGCCTGGGCTAAAATACAAGCAAAGCACCACACATGACCACGACATCTCGCTTAGGCGAGGCCATCTCGCCTGGGCGAGACCCTGGTTCGCTCAAAACCCTCGCCTGGACGAGAAGTCACGCTCAACACGCATAATTCCTCACTATCTCGCTTAGGCGAACCTTACTCGCCTGAGCGAGAGTCTGTATCACTCAAAACCAATTCTCTTTGCCTGGGCGAGAAGCTCGTGTAGTAATAGGATATGAGTCTCTACTAATGTCGCTTAGGCTAAAATACAAGCAAAGCACCACACATGACCATGACATCTCGCTTAGGCGAGGCCATCTCGCTTGGGCGAGACCCTGGTTCGCTCAAAACCCACAAAACCCTCGCCTGGACGAGATGTCGCGCCCAACACGCTCAACTCCTCACTATCTCGATTAGGCGAACCTCACTCGCCTAAGCGAGAGTCTGTATCGCTCAAAACCAATTCTCTTCGCCTGGGCAAGAAGCTCGTGTAGTAACAGGATATGAGTCTCTACTAATCTCGCCTAGGTGAGCCTGGCTCGCCTCAGCGAGAATTGCAGACTCTTACTCTGATCACGCATGCAACAACAGCAACCAACATCCAATTCACAATTCACTTCGTACCAAAGCAACTCATACCAATTGCAGCAAACAGACAATATAATTAGAATGCAATACCGTACCCCATCCCTCACATTTTCACAAGGGCAGCGTACCTAATGCAACATCCATCATGATCATAGTTTTAGGTAAAATGCCAATAGAACAATACCTAAATTCCAACCCCATATTCCTCACATGGGAAACCTGAAATTTGATGGCAAAACATACCAATAGGATAGTATCACAACATACAATGGGACCAAAAGCATACAATTACAGTTCAGCTCCCCTAACTTGGAATTTATGATCAAAATTGGAAAGGTAGAAGCCTTGATTCGCAATCCCCCTCTTGGTCCAGCCCTTGCACACTCAAAACTCCACTCCCTCTCTCAAACTCGTGTCTCTCTCTATAGTAGTCCACCACAATGTCCAAAACCCTTCCCTTTACCTAAATTTTGGCTTTTATAGGTGCCTTTAAAATGGGTTTTAAAAATAAAACGGGATTGGCTTTAGTGTGGTCTTAATGGCTATTCAAGTCCCTTAGTGAGTGATTTTTCAGCACCTAATGGTTACCCTTCTGCCAGGTTTTCTTTACCCCTTCACATTCATACCATAACTAATAGTTAGCAATATTAAAGCTTATTCTTTACCCACCAAGGTTTCAACCCGTGACCTTCACTCACAAGAACAAAGCATGACCACCATGCCAAATCACATTTGGTGATACCATCCAACCAAAAGCAGTTTACATCATCAATCCCATACTCATACATATTATTAAAATCAATAATAAAATAACAACACATAATTGACATACATAGGACTCAAACCCAAGTCCTCTCACACAAACCAAAGTACTCTCAACCACATGAGCTAGCACTTTTCCACGTCACACCAACCCATAATTAATGCCATAAAGGCTCTTTTTACTCACATTTATTAATTAATTATTTAATTAATTAATTTCACGGGTCTTACATTACCCCCACCTTTTAAAGTTTTCGTCCACGAAAATAAGACTTATCAGTAAAATGGTGAGGATAGGACTTCCTCCTAAGGTCCTCCTTCTCCCACGTCATCTCCTGGGTTGCCTCGTCCCAAAGAACCTTCACAGTCCAAATTTCCATCCTCTGAGTTATTTGACTTGAGAATCTAGAATCCTCACCGGTCCAACTCCAAGAGTCAGGTTCTCACGCACCTGAACATCATCCTGCTCCAACACATGAGTAGGATCCACCACGTACTTCCTCAACTAAGATACGTGGAAAACATTGGGCAGGTTTCCCAAGTGAGGTGGCAATGCAATCTCGTACGCCACCGGTCCAATTCGCTTCGTAATCTGATATGGACCGATGAATCGAGGGGTCAACTTCCTTGACTTCAATGCTCTCCCAATACCTGCTATAGGTGTAACTCTGAGGAATACGTGGTCACCAGCCTCAAACTCAAGTGGCCTCCTCCTCTTATCTGCGTAGGGTTTATTTCGACTCTGAGTTGCACACATCTGTTCCCGTATTACCTTTATCTTCTTAGTGGTCTGTTGTAAGAATTCTGGACCAAGTACCACATCCTCCCATCATGCTGCCAACACAAAGGTGTTCGACACCTCCTGCCATACAAGGCCTCGTAAGGTGCCATCCCAATGCTGGAATGGTAGCTGTTATTATTAGTGAACTCCACCAGTGGTAGCACATCATTCCACGTCCCGAGATGATCCAGAACACACGTTCTCAATAAATCCTCTAGCGACTGTATGATTCTCTCAGACTGGCCATCTGTCTGAGGATGATATACCGAGCTCATTCTCAATTGAGTGCCCAAAGTGTTCTGCAACGACTGCCAGAACCTCGAGGAAAACCTCGGATCTCTATCCGATATGATACTCTCAGGCACACCATGTAATCTGACTATTTCCCTGATGTACAACTCTGCCAGTTTATCTAGAGACATCTTCTGATTAATGGGTAGAAAGTGAGCGCACTTCGTCAATCTATCCACTATTACCCATATAGAATCATGCCCCCTCACTGACCTCGGTAGGTGAGTAACAAAATCCATGGAAATGTTGTCCCATTTCCACTGAGGAATCTCAAGAGGCTCCAACATACCACCTGGCCTCTGATGCTCTATTTTCGCTTTCTGACACACTAGACAGGATGCCACATAATCTGCCACATCAGTTTTCATACCAGTCCACCAGAAAGTCGCCTTCAAGTCCTTGTACATCTTAGTCATACCTGGTTGTATGCTAAGACGACTCTTATGTCCTTCATCCAAGAGCATTTTCCTCAATACCCGACTACTGGGTATACACACCCTCTCTCTGAATCGTAGGATGCCATCTCTACCCATCCTGAAGTCTTTTCTCTTCTCTGTGCCCAACTCACTAATGATATGCTGCAATTCCTGATCCTTACCCTGTTCCACCCGCACCTCATCCAAGAACTCATTAGTGATCCTCAACATACTGCACCGTATGTGATCTGTCTCCATATCCAATCCTAGATTCATATCTCGCAGCTTCTCGATCAATTCCAGCTCCTTAATCATCATGGCCGACACATGGGATTTCTTCCTGCTCAGAGTGTCTGCTATGACATTAGCCTTACCAGGGTGGTATAACAGCTCAAAGTCGTAGTCCTTCAGGTATTCCATCCAACGCCTCTGCCTCATATTCAATTTCTTCTGATCAAACAAGTATTTCAAGCTCTTGTGATCACTGAATACCTAAAACAGTGCCCCATACAAGTAGTGCCTCCATATTTTGAGAGCAAAAACTACCGCCGCCAATTCTAAGTCGTGTGTAGGATAGTGTTCCTCATGCACCTTCAGTTGACGAGATGCATAGGCAATAGGCCATTTTTCTTGCATCAACACACAACCTAGACCATGGTATGAAGCATCACAGTATACCTCAAACGTCTTGGCGGTGTCAGGAATAGCTAATATGGGTGCAATGGTCAATCTCTTCTTCATATCCTCAAAACATACCTCACACTCGCCTGTCAAAGAGAAAGGCTGGTCCTTTCTAGTGAGTTGAGTCAAGGGACTCACCATCTTGGAGAACCCCTCCACAAACCGCTTGTAATAACTTGCCAGGCCCAAGAAACTCCTCACCTCAGTCACAGTCTGTGGCCTTTCCCACTTCACCACTGTTTTAATCTTCGTTGGATCCTCCTTCAGCCAAAACTCACACTTTGACAGCTTCCCATACAGTTTATGCTCTCTGATAATTCCCAGCACTACTCTCAGATGATCTGCATGTACATCCCGACTTTCAGAGTATATCAGTATGTCGTCAATGAACACGACAACAAACTAATCCAGGTACAGTCGGAATATCTTGTTCATGTAGTCCATGAAAATAGTAGGAGCATTTGTCACCCCGAACGACATCACTACATACTCGTAATGGCCGTATCGTGACCTGAATGTCGTCTTCTGCACATCCTCCGGTTTGACTAAGATCTGCTGGTATCCAGACCTCAAGTCAATCTTAGAGAACACTACGGCTCCCCTCAGCTGATCCAATAAATCATCTATCCTCGGCAGTGGATACTTATTCTTTATGGTCAGCTTATTCAACTGACGGTAATCCACACATAACCTTGAACTGCCGTCCTTCTTCTTCACTAGGAGTATCGGTGCTCCCCAAGGTGACGCACTTGGCCGGATGAACTTCTTCTCAAGCAAATCTTCAATTTGCTTCTTCAACTCAGCCAACTCTACTGGTGCCATTCTATAGGGTGCCATGGATACTGGGCCAGCTCCAGGGATGAGATTAATGGACAAATATGTATCCCTACTCGGTGGCAACTCGGGTATTTCATCTGGAAACACGTCGACATACTCCTCCACGATTGGAATCACACTGATCTTCTCGGCTGTACTATTCTTCTCTGCATGAGCCACTATCATAAAGCAGGTGGATCCGGCTTCTACTTCGTTTATCACCCTCTGAGCCGAGATTAGCTCCAATCCTTCATGTTCTGGCAATACCAAACTGCGTCATCCACAATCAATTATGACGTGATTATTAGACAGCTAGTCTATCCCCAAGATTACATCCAGTCCCTCCAAAGGCAAGCACACCAAGTTCACCTTGAATCTGCGACCTGCCACTTCCATTGAACACCCGACACAGACTGAACTGGTAGCCACTTGACCTGAGGAGGGAGTTGAAACAAGCAACTCACATCCCAAATCGCGTGTCACCAAATTCAATCTCCCCACACACGCATTAGAAACAAAAGAATGGGTTGCCACGAAATCAAACAACACCAATACTAATTTACCAAACAATACACAAGGTTCAAGGATGAGATTACCCGACTGTGTAGCCTCAGTGGTGGTCAGGGCAAAGACTCTGCCCGCTGCCTTAGCTCGCTCTGCTGGCGATGCAGCTAGTTTCTTCGTGCTAAGACTTTTCTTCTCTGGGCAATTGTTGGCAAAGTGTCCAGGTTTTTCGTATATAAAACACTTACGACGGTTGCCTGACCCTCCTACTCCACCTGCTAGCTGTGGACAATTCCTCTTCAGGTGGGGTCCGCCACACTAGTAGCAAGTGGGACCCTGAGATGTCTGTGGCCGCCTGTACGACTTTTTCATCTACCTAGCCTCCGCAACATTCTTCTGATGTCGGCTCACAATAGGACCAAGACCCTTCTCAAGGTTCTCAGCACTTTTGGCCTGTTCCACCAAGATGGGAAATCTCCTCTCTCTCAGAGGGGTTACCACCCTCTTCAGCTCAAGTCTAAGACCTCGCTCAAACTTTAAACACTTCCACTCTTCCGTGATGTTCTGTCAGGAATACCTCGCCAAATGCTCGAATCTATTCACATACTCTTACACTGTCATGTCTCCCTGCTGCAATGCTAGGAATTCAGCCTCTCTATCCTGTCTTGCCGTATCTGGAAAATACTTCTCCAGGAAACGAGCTCTAAAGTTGGCCCAAGACACTGCCTCTTCACTATTCTCCATCTGTTGTTGCATGTCTGCCCACTAGTATTCAGCATCGCCATTCAGCAGGTAAGCAACGAACAACAATTTCTGTTCATCTTCGCAGTTCATCACTTTGAAGATTTTCTCACACTTGCGGAGCCATGCATCCGCTTCATATGGGAGGCCTTGCCAGTGAACTCAACTGGCTTGTGGCGCAAGAAATCCTCCACCGTTGGCACCCTGACTGGTGCAATCGCCGTCCTAGGCTACGCTGCTACAAGTGGCTACATCGCATCCACCATGCGGTGAATCGCCTTAGCGATGTCATCAGCACCACTTCTCCTCCTCCTCTTGTTAGCAGCCATAGTCTGGATACGCCACATTACAACTATTAAAAATCAGTCGCTTAGTCAAACAAAACCACACACTTTTTCATATTTAACACACAACATACCACAAACAAACACATCGATAAGCTCACTCCCCACTAGCTCCAAAATATTTTAAAAATATTTTCAAAACTTTTGCTCTGATACCAATTGTAACATCCCTAAGGAATATTACTGATATTTAATAAATAAAATTCGAAATACAATAAGTGTCGCATTTAATATGAACTATTTCCCAAAACACGGGAAATTTAAAACTTTCATATATAAAGCCATAAAACCAGGAGTCAATAATTCATAAAACAGAAATAAAAGTCAATGGCTCCTGCCAAGTTTACATAATATTCTCAAAGATAAAATAATAAACATATAACATATGTATCTACAAAATATCCCATGCTAGCATTCGCTCCGAGTCTAAGCATCTCCTAGCCCACCTGTCACATCATCTGCTCCCGGATAACAAGTTATCCGATCATCACCACACACACATAGAAAGGGTGAGCTATGCACAACATATATAAACAAAACATGAATATAAATATGTTTCCCAACCCAAAATAACAAAACTAAATTCATAATTTCCAAATCACCTAACCATGACCTCATAGTCCTTCATGAGTCATATGCATGAACTAGGTCTTGGGACTTCCCTATGCTCCCACGAAACTAACTCATTCGTGGTCCAACCCTATGAGCCTATCTCGCTCATAGTCCTGCCCTACAGACTCCTCGTCTAAAGTAAAACATCCAAGCCTCACACTTGGACCCTGGCACGCACGCAATCACCATACTATGGACTCCTCGCCCAATAGTAGCCGACGAGAACATAATAGTTCCTTGCCCATCGTGCGCCCGACACATGCAATCACCATACTAAGGACTCCTCGCCCATTAGTAGCCGATGGGAACTCAACCAGTTCCATGCCCATCATGTGTCCAACCACCAAGCACATCCTAGACCCCTATTGGACTTAGTCCTTTAAGCCCAAAGATCACACCACATGCATATACAACCTAAACTTGGTATAAACAACCAAAACACACTCACAAGCACATAGAAACATAGAAACTCGCATAAACTCGCATAAGCTAGGGACCTCTCGCCCAAGCTAGACCCTTAGTCTCGCTTAGGCTAATCCACCTCGCTTGAGCGAGTTTAAATCAGTAACAACAGTAGTTTATCTCGCTTAGGTGAGATCCTCTCGCCTAGGCGAGATCGTCTCTCGCCCAAACACCTGTTTCAATCTCGCCTGGGCTAAAATATAAGCAAAGCACCACACATGACCACGACATCTCGCTTAGGCGAGACCCTGGTTCGCTCAAAACGCAAAAAACCCTCGCTTGGACGAGAAGTCGCACTCAACACGCGCAACTCCTCACTATCTCGCTTAGGCGAACCTCACTCGCCTAAGCGAGAGTCTGTATCGCTCAAAACCAATTCTCTTCGCCTGGGCGAGAAGCTCATGTAGTAATAGGATATGAGTCTCTACTAATCTTGCGTAGGCTAAAATACAAGCAAAGCACCACACATGACCACGACATCTCACTTAGGCGAGGCCATCTCGCCTAGGCGAGACCCTAGTTCGCTCAAAACCCACAAAACCCTTGCTTGGATGAGAAGTCGCGCTCAACACACGCAAATCCTCACTATCTCGCTTAGGTGAACCTCACTCGCTTGAGCGAGAGTCTGTATCGCTCAAAACCAATTCTCTTCGCCTGGGCGAGAAGCTCGTGTAGTAACAGGATATGAGTCTCTACTAATCTCGCCTAGGCGAGCCTGGCTCGCCTGAGCGAGAATTGCAGACTCCTACTCTGATCACGCACGCAACAACAACAACCAACATCCAATTCATAATTCACTTCGTACCAAAGCAACTCATACCAATTGTAGCAAACATACAATATAATTAGAATACAATATCGTACCCCATCCCTCACATTTTCACAAGGGCAACGTACCCAATGCAACATTCATCATGATCATAGTTTTAGGTAAATGCCAATAGAACAATACCCAAATCCCAACCCCAAATTCCTCTCACGGGAAACCCGAAATTTGATGCCAAAACATACCAATAGGACAGTATCACATCATACAATGGGACCAAAAGCATACAATTATAGTTCAGTTCCCCTAACCTGGAATTTGTGATCAAAATTGAAAAGGTAGAAGCCTTGATTCGCAATCCCCCTCTTGGTCCAGCCCTTGCACACTCAAAACTCCACTCCCTCTCTCAAACTCGTGTCTCTCTCTATAGCAGTCCACCACAATGTCCAAAACCCTTCCCTTTACCTAAATTTTGGCTTTTATAGGTGCCTTTAAAATGGGTTTTAAAAATAAAACGGGATTGGCTTTAGTGTGGTCTTAATGGCTATTCAAGTCCCTCAGTGAGTGAATTTTCAGCACCTAATGGTTACCCTTCTACCAGGTTTTCTTTACCCCTTCACATTCATACCATAACTAATAGTTAGCAAAATTAAAGCTTATTCTTTACCCACCAAGGTTTGAACCCGTGACCTCCACTCACAAGAACAAAGCATGACCACCATGCCAAATCACATTTGGTGATACCCTCCAACCAAAAGCAGTTTACATCATCAATCCCATACTCATACATATTATTAAAATCAATAATAAAATAACAACACATAATTGACATACATAGGACTCGAACCCAAGTCCTCTCACACAAACCAAAGTACTCTCAACCGCATGAGCTAGCACTTTTCCACGTCACACCAACCCACAATTAATGCCATAAAGGCTCTTTTTACTCACATTTATTAATTAATTAATTTTACAGGTCTTACAGGCAAGGCCTCCCTTGATGAAGCAGATGCATAGATCCGCAAATGTGAGAAGATTTTCAGGGTGATGAACTGTGAGGATGAGTAGAAGCTACTCTTTGCTACCTATCTGCTGAATGAGGATGCAGAGTATTGGTGGACAGGTATGCAGCAACAGATGGAAACTCGGGAGGAGCCGGCGACATGGGCCAACTTCAGGACTCGTTTCTTGGAGAAATATTTTCCTGATACCGCTAGACAGGACCGGGAGGCCAAGTTCCTTGCACTGCAGCAAGGAGATATGTCAGTACAGGAGTACGTCAACAAATTTGAACATCTGGCGAGATACTCCTCACAGAATATGACTGAGGAATGGAGGTGCTTGAAGTTTGAGCGAGGACTCAAACATGAATTGAAGAAAGTTGTGACACCTCTGAGAGAGAGGAGATTCCCAGTCTTGGAGGAGTATGCCGACGTGTTTCCAGATGAAATACCTGAGTTGCCACTGAGTAGGGATGCAGATTTCTCCATTGATCTCATCCCTGGAGCTGGCCCAGTATCCATAGCGCCCTATAGAATGGCACCAGCGGAGTTGGCTGAGTTGAAGAAGCAAATTGAAGATTTGCTTGAGAAGAAGTTCATTTGGCCAAGCGCGTCACCCTGGGGAGCACCGGTACTCCTAGTAAAGAAGAAGGACGACAGTTCAAGGTTATGTGTGGATTACCGTCAGTTGAATAAGCTGACCCTAAAGAATAAGTATTCGTTGCCGAGGATAGATGGTCTGTTGGATCAGCTGAGGGGAGCCATAATGTTGTATAAGATTGACTTGAGGTTTGGATACTTTTGCACAGGCGGGCCCGAGTCAACCCATGTGGAACTTTTGTTCGAGCCAACTTGTTTCGACCTTAACTAAAGATGGAGTCGAATTTAGGTTGGAGCTGATCAATAAAATTAGGTCAAGTTTTGACTGGGGACGTCTTAGACTAGGCCAAATTTTGATTAGGGTTAACTTGGCTAAATTTTGGCAGGGGCCGATTTGGTTGAAATTTGGTTTCCACTGATTTGGCAGAATTCAGCCGAATTTTGACGGTGTCAAATCAATCGAATTTTAGTCGGGGTGGCTCGATCAAATTCGGAAAAATTTCAATTAGGGTCGAGTCAAAATTTGGTTAGTGTCAACTCGGTCGAATTCGATTAGGCCGACTCAGTATATGATTCAGGCTGAAAGTATTGTTTTTAATAGTTGAATCTTTGTGTGAGAAGATTGAATCTTTATATAATTATAAGTCACACAATAATAAATTGTATTTGTTCAATTGCTAGATGAATTTGAGGTACAAAGAGATTTCCTCCATTTCAGATCATTTAAATGAGTTTCAAGGGCTCCTAGATTAGTTTCCATGAACATATATCCATGTTGATGATGAAGTTTTGGGACTATGAATACTAAATACTTGTTAGGTGGGTCACCAATTTATTGGGCCCATACTGATTTATTTAAGAAATATAAAATAAGTTTTTTCTATGGGCTCCCAGCCCATTATGCAATTTAAATATGCAACCCTTGCATCAGGTTTGTCACAAGAGAGAAAAATAGAGTGAGATAGAAAAAGAGAAGTTGTGAGTGCCTCTGATGAGAAGCCATTAGAGAGATTGAAGAAGAAAGAAGAAAAGAAGTTACCTTGGAGAAAATTTTTTATTCCTCATCTCATATATTGAGGTTCTCTTTATTGTTTATTTAAAGTACCCATTGGGATTTGTTATCCACCTTGTTGGTGAAGAGAATAGTGCTCTGTTGATCCTTGGAATTTTCAAGAGAACTTGTGGTGTACCTATTAATTTTTATTAGTGAAAGTTTTTACTGGACAAGGTCCCGTGGGTTTTTCCTCCATATTGAGGTTTTCCTACGTTAAAAGTTTGGTATATGCATTTTATTATTTGCATATTATTTATTTAGGGAAGATTTGATCTGGGTTTTGCTTTCGCGCTTGGTTATTTGTTATTTTTGAGATCTTCCCAACAATTGGTATCAGAACTTCAGTTAGGGTCTTTAATTTGTGCTTTGAAGATGGGAGATAATGATGGTTCAGGAACCATGTTTAAATTGGATTCTACAAATTATTCAATATGGAAATCTCGCATGGAAGAATTGTTATTTTGTAGAGACTTGTATGATCCTATTAAGGAAAATGGTGTTCAACCAACAGGTAAAATTGATGGAGATTGGTAGAAGATAAATAGGAAGACTATTGGTGTGATCAGATAATGGATAAATCAATCTATTTATCATCATGTGTCAGGTGAGACTCTTGCTTACAATTTATGGAAGAGATTAAGTGAGCTATTTGAGTCTAAAAATTCCTTGAACAAGACCTTCCTTATTAGGAAGATAGTAAACTTGAAATACAAGGATGTTTCCCCAATGGTGGCAGAGCACTTGAGCCATTTTCAAAATATGGTGAATCAGTTGATCACAATGGAGATTGTATTAGATGATGAGTTATTAGCATTGTTGTTGCTTAGCTCATTACCAGACAGTTGGGAGACTTTGGTTGTATCTTTGAGCAACTTTGGTCCTAATGGAAAATTTACTTTTGGCATGGTCAAAGACAGCCTCTTAAATGAAGAAATTAGAAGGAAGGGTAACAATTCTCAAAATGAAGCTTTAGTTATGGAGTCAAGAGGAAGACATATGTACAAGAATTCTCAGAAATTTAATAACCGCTCTAAGAGATGTAATGATCATATTAAGTCAAGAGGGAAGTCAAAGCCAAAGACAAATATCACATGCTTCCATTGTAATAAACCAGGACATGTGATTAAAGACTGTTGGTTCCTCAAGCGAGAGAATTCAAGGGATAGATCAAATAATTACAATAAAAAGAAGATAAAGATGAAACCACTATTGCAGTTGTGTCTGATGGTGAAGTTGTAATTCTTTATGAAGATGACTTTATTAATCTCACCAACCAGGAGTATCAATGGGTTGTTGACTCTACTGCCTCATTTAATGTTACACCACATCGTGATTACTTCACATCCTATACTATTGGTGACTTTAGGCATGTGAAGATGGGAAACCAAGGGGTAAGCAAGATTGTTGGCATTGGAGATATTTGGTTGGAACCTAATATTGGTTGCAAGTTGCATTTGAAGAACGTCAGACATATCTCAGATATTCGCCTAAGCTTGATCTTTGTCCAAGTACTTAATGATGATGGTTACTATAATTTCTTTGGTGATGGAAAATGGAAGTGCACTAAAGGGAACATGGTGGTAGCAAAAGGAGAGAAGCGAAATACTCTTTATTGGACAACAACAAAGTTCTTTATACCTCAAGTAAATGCAGTTGAGGATTGTTCCATAGAGCTATGGCATAAACGACTTGGTTACTTGAGTGAGAAAGGCCTTGCTACACTTTCAAGACAAGGATTGCTTTCTGTTAAAGGTACATCTCTTGAAACTTGTTCTGATTGTCTTTTTGGTAAGAAACATAGAGTTTCTTTTCACACTTATTCTCCACATAGAAGACCACATGTTCTAGATTTAATTCACACTGATGTTTGCACTATGAGTGATAAATCCATTAGTGGTTGCTCTTATTTTGTCACTTTTATTGATGACCATTTAGGCTTTAATTTTGAAATCCAAAGACCAGGTACCTGATGTGTTCAAGCATTTACATGCAAGTGTTGAAAGTGAAACAGGCAAACTATTGAATTGTGGTGGAGTAGATAATGGTGGTGAGTACATGGGTCCTTTTGAGAATTATTGCAAGGAGCATGGCATCAAGCTTGAGAAGACAGCTCCAAAACACCTTAGCACAATGGAGTTTCGGAGAGAATGAATCGCACAATTAATGATACAATCAGATGCATGCTCTCTCATGCAAAATTGCCTAAAGCGTTATGGGGTGAGGCATTGAGGACTACAGTGGACTTGGTTAACCTTTCTCCATCCATTCCTCTTAATGGTGATGTTCTTGATAAAGTGTAGAAGGGGAAAGATGATTCCTATAATCATTTGAGAGTGTTTGGTTGCAAAGCATTTGTTCACATCCCTATAGATGAAAGGTCTAAGCTTGATGGGAAGTCTAAACAGTGCATCTTCCTTGGTTATGGTCGTGATGACTTTGGTTACAAATTTTGGGATCCGGTTGACAAGAAGATTGTTAGAAGCCGAGATGTTGTTTTTCTTGAGGACCAAACCATTGAAGATATTGAAAAGGAAGAAAAGCCAAAACAGGTTACTCATGGGTTCATTGATGTTGAGCCAAAACCTCCTGCCATAATTATGATAAGATCTGTTAGAGAAAGACACCCCTCACAAAAATATTCCCCTCATGAGTTTGTGTTGTTGACTGATGCGGCAGAGCTTGAATGTTATGAAGAAGCTATGTTGCATGAAGAGAAAGATAAGTGGTTTAAATCCATGCAAGAGAAGATGAAATCATTGCATGAGAATCATACTTTTGAGTTGGTGAACCTTAAGGTAAAAGAGCACTGAAAAATAAATGGGTATTCAAATTGAAATCAGAAGAGAATAACTCACAACCAAAGTATAAGGCAAGGTTAGTTGTGAAGGGCTTTGGTCAAAAGAAGGGTATTGATTTTGAAGAGATATTTTCACACGTGGTTAAAATGTCTTCAATCAGAGTTGTACTTGGCTTGGCAGCAAGTTTAAATTTAGAAATCAACCAACTTGATGTGAAAACAACCTTTCTTCACGGTGACTTAGAGGAAGAGATTTATATGGTACAAACTGAAGGTTTTGTAGTCAAAGGAAAAAAAATATTTGTTTGTAAATTGAGAAAAATCTTGTATGAGCTCAAATAAGCTCCAAGGCACTGGTATAGAAAATTTGATTCCTTCATGATGGATCACGGATATGATAAACTTCTTCTGATCATTGTGTTTTTGTGAAGAAATTTCCTAATGGAAAATATATTATTCTTTTGCTCTATGTTGATGACATGTTGATTGTTGATCATGAAAAAAATGACATTCAAAGTCTTAAAAAGAGAGTTGAGCAAGTCCTTTGCAATGAAGGATTTGGGTCCTGCAAAACAAATCCTTGGCATGAAAATTGTTTGTGACAGGAAGAATGGAAATTTGGGGTTATCCCAGCAAAAATATATTGAAAAGGTATTAGAAAGATTTAATATGAAAAATTCAAAGCCTGTTAGCACTCCACTCGCAGGTCACTCTAAGTTGAGCTCAAAGGATTGTCCTACAAATGAGTATGAAAAAGAAGAAATGTAGAAGATTCCATATTCATCTGCAGTTGGTAGTTTGATTTATGCCATGGTGTGTACAAGGCCATACATTGCTCATGTTGTTGGTGTTATGAGTCGTTTCCTTGCTAATCCTGGAAAATAGCATAGGCAAGCCGTGAAATGGATACTTAGGTATCTTAAAGGTATTTCTAGAGTTTGTTTATGCTTTGTAAGTGGTAAGCTTGTGTTGAATGGTTATATAGATGCAGACATGGCTAATGATGTGGATTCTAGAAAATCTACCTCTAGCTATATGCTGACTTTTGTAGGGGGAGCAGTGTTATGGCAATCCAGACTACAAAAATGTGTTGATTTATCTTCTATAGAGGCAAAATATATTGTTGTTACAGAAGCTGCTAAGGAGCTATTGTGGATGCAGAAATTCTGACAAGAGTTGGGATTATCACAAGAAAAATATATTTTATATTGTGATAGTCAAAGTGCAATCCATCTAGGAAGAACTCAACTTTTGATTCAAGGTCAAAGCATATTGAAGTCTGATATCATTGGATACGGGATGCATTAGAGATGAAGCAATTGTCATTAGAGAAGATTCATACTGATGAGAATGGGTCAGATATGATGACAAAGATCTTACCTGTAGGAAAATATGTTATCTGCAAGGAGAAATTCAGTTTGGTTGATTATGGCCACAATTAATTGTTAAGGGGGAGATTTGTCAAGTGGGTCACCAATTTATTGGGACATACTGATTTATTTAAGAAAAATAAAATAAGTTTTTTTATGGGCTCCCAGCCCATTATGCAATTTAAATATGCAACCCTTGCATCAGGTTTGTCATGAGAAAGAAAAATAGAGTGAGATAGAGAGAGAAGTTATGAGTGCCTCTAGTGAGAAGCCATCAGAGAGAAAAGAAGTTACCTTGGAAAAAAGATTTTATTCCTCATCTCATATATTGAGGTATCTCTATTTTTTATTTAAAATACCTATTGGGGTTTGTTATTCACCTTGTTGGTGAAGAGAATAGTGCTTTGTTGATCCTTGGAATTTCCAAAAGAACTTGTGGTGTACCTATTAATTTTTATTAGTGGAAGTTTTTACTGGACAGGGTCCCGTGGGTTTTTCCTCCATATTGAGGTTTTTCCACATTAAAAGTTTTGGTGTGTTCTGGTTCCTCCTTTATCTATTTTATGCATTTTATTATTTGCATATTATTTATTTAGGGAAGATTTGATCTGAGTTTTGCTTTCGCGCTTGGTTATTTGTTATTTTTGAGATCTTCCCAACAATACTCTACCGAAGTCTTGGAAGATATTTTGGATTTCAATTAGAAACTCGACCCTTAAAGGCTTTGTTTCTTTGCAGATGACAAAGAGTGACACTTTTAATGAAGAAATGAGAAAGAAAGTACATGGTTCTTCATCTCAATGTGAGGTCTTAGGCACAAAAAATAGGGGGGAAGTCAGAAAAAGGAACCAAAAGATGGTATAGAGAAAAGTAAGAGCAAGTCCAAGTTAAGATACAAAAATATGGTGTGCCATTATTGTAATAAAACTGGATGTAGTCAAAAATAATATTTTAAGTCGAAGAAGAAGAAGAAAAACAAAAGAGACAAGCAAAAAGAAAATGATCATAATGATGATCGTTTTACTACTACTACATGCAGTATTCTTATGATATCGGTGATTATATACTCTCGAATACGTAACATAAGATAATATTGTATAATCACAATTATGCCACATTTATTATGGGAATAATGTAAAATATATTAGAAAATATATGAACTTAGAAATAATAATAATAATAATATTAATAATAATAATAATAATAATAATAATAATAATAATAATAATAATAATAATATCAAGTGATACAATTTTAATATAATTGGGTTTAGATGCAAACGGATTGATTTCCAAAGTACATTTATTAGAAATAATATTAAACACAACTTTAAAATTAATTATTACAAACCAAATTTATAGAATAACCTTGTAAGAAAATTAATAATTTATTTAAAATCTTGAGCTTAATATTTGCTGAGTTTGTTCGACCCTATGTATTTTAAAAAAGAAGTAACCAGACCTGATTTTCCTGGATATACTAAATCGTTGTCCAGACGTAAGATATAGTGTATAATATATATGGTTTAGTTTGTATCTACGTACTCCTTTAGTATTTCGAGGTAGTATCTTTTACACTTTTGATTTTTCCAGGCAGTATCTATGTCTATTTTAATACTTCGAGGTTAATACGGAATCAACTACCAAAGAATAATTTAATTATTTGATTTAATTAGGCTAATGTAACTCCATGTGATTCCCATTTGCATCTATAAATCAAGGCTCCAGTGATAGTGCTGTTATATTTCAGCAACAACTAACCTGCAAGTTCCAAGACGGAGAAAACAATGGCAACCACCACAGAGGTTTGCAATATTCTCCTTCTTTTCGTTCTCAATTTTCTGAATCTTTTTGCGGAGATCACACACAATATGTGAATGTTGTTTGTGCAGAGGGATGTGGAGAACAAGAGTCACGAAGGACTCAAACATCTTGGGTTTGTTAAGATTGCGGCCATTAAAGGCTTTGTGTGTGTTTCGAATCTCTACGACTTCGCGAAGCAAAATTCCGGACCCTTAAGATCTGCTGTTGGAACCGTCGAAGATACAGTAACTACCGTTCTAGGTCCTGTCTACAGCAAATTCAAGGGTGTCCCAAACCGTCTTCTCCTTTTTGTGGACAATAAGGTTTCTCTGTCGTTTTTTAATTTTTTGTTTTTGTGTCTTTGATTTGTTTGTTGATGTTCATGTACCCTTCAACAAATCAGGGGAAGTTTTTGCAAATAATTTGTCCTCTTTCGGTAAGGGTAATTTTTTTTTCTGACTATATTTGTCTTTCTGTTTTCAGATCAAGATCTATTTCAATTGGTGAAAATTGCCTTGTAAATCATGGCAAAAACACTCTTATGAATACTATAGGAACACCAGCACGAATAACACCCTTGTGTTCCTATGTTACAGGGAACCTATTATCAGTACATGCATACACTAGAATTTTCTGTTTTTTCATTCTTACCCCAGAAATACTCTGATCCTATCATGCAATTTGATTTTCATGCATAGTTCTATATCTCTTAAATTCTCTTGTTTGATTGTTGTGGTCCATGGGTACATAAAAATGAATTGGGTTTATGTGAATTTTGTATGTCCTTGTGTGAACATAGTTGAAATTCCAGTGCTGATATTTTAATGAATTGGGAAATTAGTATTAGCTAAGCAATCAATTTTTGGGTGAACAAATTACTTCATGAATGTGGCAGGTGGATGAAGCAACCCACAAATTCGATGAGCATGCACCTTCTCTGGTTAAACAAGTTGCAAGCCAAGCGAATTGTTTGGTCCAGGAAATGACAAACAAGGCTGAGAAAGTGGTGAGTGAGGCTCAATCTGGTGGGGCAAGAGCAGCAGCACAATATGTTGCCACAGAGTCAAAGAAAATTGTGGCGTTTGGTTCGGTGAAATTGTGGTGTGGTCTGAACCACTATCCACCATTCCATGCAGTGGCTGAAATGGCAGTTCCCACTGCTGCACACTGGTCAGAAAAGTACAACAATGTGGTGAAGGGAATGAGTAAAAAGGGTGGTGGTGTGTTTAGTTATTTGCCTCTGATTCCAACCGATGACATAGCCAAGGCGTTTAAGCAGGGGGGAGGCTATGTGATTGAAGATGAAGCAGGTTCTGAAGGAGAGAATTCTTCTTGAGTAATAATAGAACTACCACTACCACTACTGTAGTAGCTAGCTATTTTCTTTATAAAATCTGGTTCTCACTAGTGTCTGGTCGAGTTTGAGGGCAATGTGGGTGTGAATGGAAGTGTAAGAAATGGTTCAGAGTGTGTGGAGAGTGTATGTTAACAAATCCCAAGGAGAACATTATGTGATTACGTGAATGGTTGCGTTTAATGTTCACTAATTTGAAGTTGTTTGGTTCGACCCTTTTCTTACTCATAATTATCTGTGCAGTTGCTCGGGAGTTTTCACCAAACACTCTCCACCCAGTAGTTATTCCAATAGCATTTATTTATTGAACGCAAAATTAATCATTTACATGATACTTTTATCGTTCTGTTTAACATTATTTTGGAAAATAAAAAAATAATAAATTTTCTTGATTTTAATAGTATATATATATATATATATATATATATATATATATATATTATATATGACACAACCACACACACTTGTAATCATTTACATGATACTTTTCCCAGTCTGTTTAACATTATTTATATATATTATTCTTAGCTAATATTAAAGTAAAAATGGATGGCAGACTTCATTTAAAAATTGAATTGTTTGTTAACTACTATATTATGCTCTTTTATATTTTTATGTTTGTATTTTGAGCACTATAGGCCAATTAAACTTTTCCCATTTTAGGGTTATCAATGAAGGAATGAAGACAGAGAGAATGTTTATTTTCAATATTTTAGTGTCTTCTCGTTTTCCTTAGATAGTCTTAGAGTTACTTTCTCCATGCCTCCCAAACCTCAATCCAAAAACCTCGAAGATCTTCTTGCATGCCATCCAGGATCACCTTTCAGCCATCCAGATTCACATGGAATCCCAAGACCAACGTCAGAATGCCCTTGAAGCCAAAAACGAGTCCATCCAATCTTCCCTTTCCTTCCTCATAGACCAGGTTTCCTCTTTACCCCCTCCTTTTTCTCTACCTTTTCGTTCATCTACCCAGATTCCACCACCAACCCCCATAGTCACCTCAAGTTCGTTCATACCTAACACCCAGTTCCACGATGCCAATACAGTCACCACACAAGCCCTTCACCATCAATACCCATCACCCCTTTGATACGACCCCCAAAACTCCAACTCGTGTTTTTTGAAGGTCTAGAACCTTTAGATTGGTTATTTCAGGCTGAACAATACTTTGCTTTTTATCAAATACCACCACAAAAACGTTTATCCATGGTGGCCTTCCACATGAAAGGAAAGGCCTTAAGTTGGTTTAAATGGATGCACCAAAACCACCTATTCACACATTGGTCCTCTTTTACCAGTTCTCTTGAGCTTCGTTTCAGACCTTCCTCTTATACAAATCATCAAGCTGAACTATTCAAATTACAACAATGAGGCACTGTTTCGGAATACCAAGCACACTTCAAAAAATTATGCAACCATGTCATTGGCTTATCTACTGAAATCATCCTCAACTGTTTTATTTTTGGCCTTCAACCAGACATCAAACGTGAATTAACTGTTCTTAACCCTTACTCCATTTCCCAGGTTTTTGGCCTTGCCAAGCTTATTGAAGATAAAATTCGAGACTCCAAACCCCGACCCCCACGAGCCTTCCCCCTAACACCCAACACCCCTATCCACCCACATCTCAACACCGCCCCTCTTCCTCTCAAACTAACCTTCCTCCCACCTTTCCCATAAAAAAAACTCACCCCCACGCAACTTCAGGAACGTAGAGCCCAAGGTCTCTACTATAATTGTGATTAAAAATTTACCCCAAGCCACAAATGCATTACTTTAAGATTTCTCTTACTCCTTAATAACCCGAAAACGCAACTGACCCACCCTCGACAACCCAAACCCTGAAAAAACCCCTGAAACCATTCATTTTCATCTATCTCCTCACGCCCTTACAGGCAACCCTTCCCCACAAACACTAAAATTTACAAGCATCATCCACAATCTGCCAATCACAGTCCTTTTGGACTTAAGGAGCTCTCATAACATACTAACCCAAACTCGCTCACCATTTACACCTACCCATCAAGCCAATCCTCCTTTTTCAGTGATGGTAGGAAATGGAGCTTTTATAAAATGTCAAGGTCAGTGTCCCTCAGTTAACATTTCCCTCCAAACTGCAAATTTCACTATACCTTTTTACCTCTTACCTATTGAAGGCGTTGATGTAGTATTGGGAATTGAATGGTTACGAACATTGGGTTCCATTCAAGCAGACTTTTCTATCCCCAACATAGCCTTTACCCACCAAGACCAACACATTACACTGCAAGCCAAACCCAACCCCATCCCCACTGGAGCAAGCTATCACCAATTCCGTCAATTCCTTTCCACACGCGCAATGGCCTCCCTCCACTTATTATCCATGGAACATCAACCTAACCCCACTCTCCCAATAGAGATCAGCCTCCAAACACCCTCATCACCACTTTATGACTTACCCTTCCCTATCCAATCCCTTCTCCTACACCACAAAACCATTTTTCAAGCTCCCCAAGGCCTTCTGCCCTCAAGACCCCATGATCACCACATTCCCCTCATCCCCAATACCAACCCTATAAATGTTAGACCATACCGCTACCCCCACTCTCAAAATGACACAATTTCAAAACTCATCTACAAAATGCCGGCATAAGGGTTTATAAAACCCAGCACTAGCCCATTTTCGCCACATGTCCTACTCGTAAAAAAAAAGATGACTCCTAGAGATTTTGTGTAGACTATCGAGCATTAAATACAGCCACAATTTGCGACCGTTTCCCAATACCCACAATTGATGAGCTACTTGATGAATTAGGCTCAACTACAATTTTCTCTAAGATTAACCTTTACTCAGGGTATCACCAAATTCGGCTTGTCCCCGAAGACACTCACAAAACAGCCTTCAGAACTTCAGATGGACACTACAAATTCTTAGTAATGCCTTTTGGCTTAACTAACGCTCCATCTACTTTTTATTGGCAGCTATGAATGATCTACTCCGACCACATCTAAGGCGGTTTGTTCTTGTCTTCTTTGATGATATTTTAGTTTATAGTCCTACCTTGGAGGACCATGTTACACATTTGCAACTTGTTTTAGAGTTATTAGAAACAAATTAATTTTTTGTCAGGTTGTCAAAATGCATCTTTGCAAACCACCAAGTTCAATATTTGGGCCACCTTATTTCCCCCAAAGGAGTAGCACATGTCCTCGGGAAGGTTAAAGCAATCACAGAATGGCCTGAGCCACGCTCACTCACGAACTTAAGGGGATTTCTCGGCCTCACCTGGTTCTACAAGCATTTTGTTCGCCACTACACTACACTCGCAACTCTCCTCACCGATTTATTACAACAACAAAAGTTCACATGGCCACCAGCAACACAACTAGCTTTTATAAATCTAAAACAACAAATGGCTCATTTACCTACACTTCATCTTCCCATCTTCACATTGCCTTTCATTACGGAAACTGATGCCTCTATAGTGGCCGTAGGAGCGATCATCAGTCACCAAGAACGCCTTCTCGCCTTTTTCAGCAAAAAGATGTATCCCTGCCTCTAAGCTTCTTCAACATACATAAGAGAGATGTATGCAATCATAGAAGCAGTAAAAAGATGGTGATTCCCGCCAACGCATACTCAAGGAAATGCATGAGTCCTCTACAACAGGTCACTCGGGATTCAAACCCACACTCACACGGGTGGTTGCCTCCTTCTACTAGCCTGGTTGGACATGCGACAATCATAACTTTGTCCAACAATGTTACACATGTCAACATAACAAGTACCTTTCACACAACCTGTAAGGATTACTCCAACCTTTACCAATACCAACAAAAGTATGGGAAGATTTGTCCATGGATTTTATAACCCACTTACTTTTTTTCGCAGGACATACTATCATATGGGTTGTTTGTGATCGCTTAACAAAATACGCACACTTCGTTGCCTTGCCCACCCACTTCACAACTCCAACTTTGGCACACCGTTTCTCTATCGAGATTTGTCGCCTTTTCGGGTTGTCGAAAACCATTGTCTCTGATCGCGATTCACTATTTGTCAACACATTTTGGCACACCCTATTCAAAGCCCAAGGCACAACACTGAAGTTTAGTTCATCATACCACCCCCAAACAGACGGTCAGACAGAAGTATTAAATAGAGGGCTCGAGACATTCTGGTGCTTCGCCGGTGACCACCTCCATTCATGGTATCAGCACCTACACCTCGTGGAAATATGGTACAACACCGCATATCACTTGGCCATCGGTATATCTCCTTTCCACGTGCTTTGTGGTTGTCCTCCTCTGACCACCTTAGACATGATACACATACCACGCGATGACACCACTATCTCAGATCTCTTACAACAACACACCATGGTTCTCCATAGCCTCAAGTAGAATCTTCTTCGTACCTGCCAACGCATGGCCAACCAAGCCAAACAACACTACACTGATCGAAGTTTCAATGTCTGTGACTGGGTTTGGGTTCGACTACAACCGTATTGCCAACAATCAGTGCATCATCGGTCATGCCCCAAGCTAGCGTCGTGCTACTCTGGTCCTTATCAGATCCTCCGTCGCATAGGCAACGTAGCCTATGAACTCCAACTCCCTCCTACCTATAAGATCCACCCAATCTTCCATGTTTCTCTTTTACGACCTTTCAAAGGAAAATTCTCCCCACTCTCCACAACTCAGTTTTCAGCTTTTGAAGACACTAAACTTAGCTACCCATAATATCACACTTTAATTCAAACCTCACTTCCCAATCAAACTCATTAACTCTAGTGACCCCACTAACCAACCAGAACTTACCACGTCTACACTCTCGTAAAGCTTCTAAAATCACTCACCCACCGCACTACCTCGATCTCATCAATGTCATAACCTCTCATAAATCCCATGCATTAAATGTGTCCCATCCCACCTAACTTCCTTGAGCCCAACACCCTATTAACCCCTCCTCTCACACAAACCTTCCAAGAGCCTATTCCCATCACGCTGCCCCATGACCCGAACACACCAACCACAACCTTGGCCCAATCACCCTCACGAACCCACTTTGAGGACAAAGTAAGTTTTCAGGGGCAAACAATGATACAACAAATGGTAGCACTTCCAAAAGGCCCACACGTGAGCACCAAAAGCCCAAATGGATGACATTTAAAAATTGGGTTGTTTGTTAACTACTATATTATGCTCTTTTATATTTTTATGTCTGTATTCTGGGCCTTTAGGCCCATTAAACTTTCCCTATTTTAGGGTTATCAATGAAGGAATGAAGATAGAGAGAATGTTTATTTTCAATATTGTAATGTCTTCTTGTTTTCCCGAGATAGTCTTAGAGTTACTGTAGCAAAGGCCTAACAACTATACCACCCATCAACTTGGTCACTTGAAGATTGTTCAACAAATACAAATCAAAGACATTGGTGACTTTGAAATAAAATTTTCGACAATGGTTTTGTACTTCTGTTAGCATTGCAGTTTGATGTTGTTGTACTGTAGTTTTGTCACGTAAAACTGTCAGATTAGCTCTTTTTTTGTTAAGTCTGTTATGCATTCTTCTTTGTATAACTCATATTGTACAGTTCTATGTGATATAGTAAAATACATTACCTTTCTCTTTCTGTTTCCACTTACATGGTATCCAGAGCTTAGGTGATCCTAGCTTCCTTTTTGGTGAATCTTTACCTCTCCCTCCACGTCTTCTTTCCGTTGTAAAAACCACCATCAATCCAACTTTCCTTTAGCATGATCAAGAAGATAAAGAAATTGTTGCGTGGCTAATAGCCTCTTGTCTGCACCCATACTCACCAAAATGGTAGAGTTTTAAACATATTATGCCTCTCATATTGGTGCTCAAGTCAAGAAGCTAAAACTACAGTTACGCCAACAGAAAAAGGACTTACAAGTTCCTGTAAAAATGTGTGTGATTTGGATTTCTTAGCAAAATCAACAACGTATCCTAAATTATAAAAAATAAAATATAACTCTACAAATGTGTAATGGAGAAAGAATAGTGTTTAAATGATTTAAAACATTATGAGTACTTCGTAAACTCATCATATTTATCGATTAAAAAAATCTTCTAAGATATAACAAATAATTCATTAATGTAAAAAGAAATAAGAAATATTTATCAACGTAAAATTAAGTCAGACCTTTATCAATAAATTGCCTACCATTGTCAATTACGATGGTATGGGGGACACCATACCTGCACGTTATGCATTTCCATATAAATTTTTGAACATGCTGAGTCGTGATGGTAGCAAGTGGTTTTACCTCAATCCATTTTATAAAATAGTCTATAGCTACTAACAAAAAAATTGACCTAACCCCTCTCTAGATTAAAAGGGTCGAGTATCCATGCCCCATATGGCAAAGGCCATAGGGATGTGAAAGTATGCAAGTCTTGAGATTTTAAATGTATTAAGTTTCCATTTTGTTAGCACTTAACACATTTCTTAATGTACCTATCACACAATCTTCCTTCAAGGTTGGCTAGTAATAGTTGTCTCGTAAGACCCTTACCACCATGGTGCAAGATCTAGAATTTAAGAGGGAGTTTTGAAGTCACACATTTTAAGAGGGGGTTCTGAAAATTCTCGCTTATATAACTCTCTATCAATCAAAAGAAATCGGGAGGCACGCTTCCAGAGGATTGTTATTTCTTTGCCCTCTTGAATACACTTGAGAAGGAATGTTTTCCAACTCACACCCTCAAATGCTACGCCCTTTATAACATTGCTTTCTACCAAGGCAACAATGGGTTGATCGAAGGTGCAAGGATGACTGTATGATGTTATGCAAGGATGACTATATCTTTGAAAGAAGACCAACCCTTGAATTTTGTGACCTGTTTACGTGCTCCATCTTTGCCATCTTAAATTTGTCTAGCATCCCTCTTACCACATGGTAGTAGGTCCTTCACCTGATACATGCCATCTAAGTGTCCCACCATTATTTGTGAATTTGACCTATATGTGATGTTCTCAACCCTCATGTCAGTTGCCAAAATCAAACCCGCAATCAGCACTTTGTATTCAACCTGATTATTGGAAGGCTTGAACCCAAAACGCAAAGATTGTTCCAACAACAAATTATTCGACTCGTATAACACAATGTCAATTCCCCCTCCTTTAACACTAGAAGAGTCATCCACTAAAAGAACCTAGGAGTATAAGTCTGCATCTAAGACTCTAGTAAGCTCATTAACGAAATCAACTAGGCATTTTGCCTTGATTGGTCCCTATGCCTCACAACGTATATGGTACTCGAACAACTCCACCGACCATCCCACCATCCGACTTGTTAAATAAGGCCTCCTCAAAACTGTGTATCGAATAATCTGACTTGATTATACCTTCATGTCCCTGAAAATATGGCCTCAACCTTCTTGCCATTGTTACTAACGCCAAAGCTACTTTTCAACTACCTGGTACCGTACATCCGCATCATGCAACACCCTACTAATGAAGTATATAGGTTGTTGTTGTCCATCATGGTCTTGTACTATGGTCGAACTTATAACATCATTAGAAATTTCCAGATATACCAAAAAGGGTTTATCTTTAGTAGGCTTATGTGACACAATTCGTGAAGAAAGAAAATTCTTTAATTCCATTAAAGAGTGTTAACAAACCTCATCCCAAAAAATCTTGTGTGCCTTTTTCATTAATTTGAGCATAGGTCGTATCTTTTTTGCCAGCTTTGGCATGAACTGCGATAACGTAGTTAGTCTTCCCACTAACCTTTGTGTTTCTTTAACATTGATCGGGCTCCTCATTGACATAACCGCTTGACATTTATCTAGGTTGGCCTTGATATGTTACTTATGGATGGTCGTGAACACCTCATCAAAATCTTTGATATGCTGCTTGAGTGAGTCTGACATTACCACCATGTCATCTATATAGACTTCCACACATTTCCCAATAAGATGATGGAAAACTTGGTCCATCAATCTTTGGTACCTGACTCTCACATTCTTCAACCCAAAGGGCATGACTTCACAATAAAAGTTGGTCTCCTCTATAATGAATGTCATCTCCTCTTTGTCATACAGGTACAATGGAATATGATTGTACCCAAAATAAGCAACTAAGAAATTGACAACTTTATGCTCGACCGCATCATCTACCAACTTGTCAATACCAAGTAATGGGTATGTGTCCTTGGGATAAGCCTTGTTAAGATTTGTGTAATGTGTACACATTCTCCATTTGCCGTTAAATTTTTTGACCAGGACTATATTGGCCAACCAAGTAGTATAAGTGGCTTCCTTGAAGAACCCAACCTTTACCATATTTTATACTTTAACTTTAGTTGCTTTCCTCTTTTCACCCCCCATCTTCCTCATTTTCCGGGCAACTGGCCTCAACATAGTGATGAGATGTTGCATGGCCACTTCTGGGTTCAAATGTTTAATGATATTTTACCAAATCGCTTCATAAACCCCCATAAGGATAACCCCTTCTCCTGGCATATATTTATCAATGCCAAGGAGGTAAGATGATGAGGTTTGTTAGTGGAAATTAGATCCCAAAGCGTGTAGTTAATGACTCAAAGCAATCAATAGAATTAGGGGAAAGTCGCATAAACCAACTAAGCACGAGGATCTTCAAAGATGTTCGAAAAATGTGACAAAATATAACATCATCAATGGTGCCATCATACTAGCTCATGGTTATCCCCTTATAGCGCGAGGGGAGTTCAACTTCCATGATCCTATCCATAAGTGGATGGCGTTGAGATGCATTTGTTCACATACCGGTTTGGTTAGTGTTGGTTTGCACCCTAGATCCTTCTAGCCTCAATGTTCCTCCCTTTCTCCCTTGTCTCCTCTCTACATGAACCTTCCCCTCTCTAGGATGCTTCCTCCTCTTGCTTATGAATCCTTTGGTTCTCCTCTCTTAAGGTGTTGATTTCCTCCTTATTCTTTCGCCTCAATTCTTCCAATTGTTGCTTCATCTCCTGTTGCATCTCCTTCTCCATCTCATGTCGCATCTCCGTTAGTATTGCATTTTGGTGCACTATTGTTCTTGTTGACACTATCTCTCCTAAGAACTACTCGGCCCCACGGTGGGCTCCAAAATGTTCTTACAAGGAATTGAGTTGTCTCAAGAGTCTTTGATCTTCCTCGCCTAATTCATTGAGGTGACTCTGGACTATCTCTTGTTGATACCTCTAGGGGGTGCGTACTTGTAGGGACTCCAACGCTCAAATCAGCAAGGGTCCAATCTTAGATATCAGTAGTGAATGTATGTATTGATAGATATCCCTTACCTTGGATATTGAACCCGTTTTATATTACCTAACTCGAGACCTGACTTAATTGCCTCTAAAACTGTTTTTACTCTCTCATAAATACAATGAATCCCATGAATGCCTTATCATAACTTTCACAATATTCAAATTAGCCCATTATTGACACTTATCCTTGACCCATCTTTCAAATTCACTTGATTTGGCTCGACGAGATGTTCTCAATTTCCCCTTATACAAATATAAAATTTTTGTAATTTTTCAATTTGATGGCTTATCATCTTCGAGGTAAAAACATCAATGGAATTGTTAACATCGCTAATAATTATATAAATGTATACATACAATAAATAATTACATAGCACTATTTTTAAATAATGCAATTTTACACTTTTAAATAGGGGTGGGCAAAGAATCTAATTTTCTTGATCTAATCCACTTTTGCTTTGATCCAATCTATTTAAAATCCATTTTATTAAAAATTCAATCCATTTAAAATACATTTTAATGGATTTGGATTTCAATATAATATACATTTTATATATTTTATGGATTAGATATCCATTCTATAAATCAAGATTTTCAAATATGGATAATCCAAAAAATTCAATCCAAATTTTCAATTTAAATTTGAAGTTGGGTTAGGCTAAAGGTTGAGATGGACTAGGCTAAATTCAAACTCAGACGGTCCTTGCTTGATGACCTATACGGACCGGGCAGGACCAACGACCCTAAAGGGTCGGACGAGCCTGACTTCCAAAATAGGCTTTGCAGGCCTAAAGACATGAACGGGCTAGGCCAGCCCGACAAATCAGACGAGTTGATCGGGCCCAACGTCTAGAAAAAGTCGGGTGAGCCCGATGACCTGAACGGGCCAGGTGGGCCTGAAGACCCGAACGGATAGAGCAGGCATGATGACCCAAACGGGCCAGGTGGGTCCGAAGACTCGAACGGGCCAGGCGAGTTTGATGACCCGAATGGCCAGGCAGGCCCAAAGACCCAAAACCAGGTGGGCCTAAAGACCTGAACGAGTCAGGCGGGCTCGAAGACCCAAATGGGCCAAGCGGACCCGAAGACCCAAATGGGCCAAGCGGACCCGATGACCTGAATGGGCCAAGTGGACCCAAAGACCTGAACGGGCCAGGTGGGCTCGATGACCCGAACGGGTCATGCGGGCCCGAAGAACCGAACGGGCTAGGTAGGCTGAAGACCTGAACAGGTGAGGCAGGCCTGAAGACTCGGATGAGGTGGGATGGGTCGGCCCAATGATTTGGACAGGTCATGCTCGACATCCTGTACAGACTGGGCAGGCCCGACGACCCTAATGGACCGAGCGGACCCGACGACCCGGACAGGCTGAGTCGACCCGACGACCCAGACAAGTTGACTTGACCCGACGACTCGGAAAAATTGTGCCAAACGACCCGTACATACAACGCAAGCCCGATGCCAAAACGGGCCAGGCAGGCCCAAATACCTAGATGGGCTAGGCCAGACCGACCTGACGATTCAGACAGGTCGTGCCCGACGACCTGTACGAACTGAGCAAACTCGAGACAGCGAGCTCGACGACCCAGACAGTTGAGTGGTGTTGGCCTTAAAGTCACAAGTTTTAGAAAATTCAATTTAAATTTATTTTATAAAAAATGGATTCTGGAACTTGATCCAAATATTTGGATCTGGATTTAAAAAAAATCCAAACTTATTTTGCTGAAAAAATGGATTTGGATTGAAAATCTTATCCAATTATTTGAATCTAAAATAGATATGGATTTGATCATTAAAAATCCAATACATGCCACCCCTACTTTTAAACTTGATTTAATTTAACATGTGAATAGAAAATGGAATGTAAACCGTAATATATATATATATATATATATATATATAATATA
>Ga0214543_1001517_pt1 | contig 44899 bp, 22 predicted proteins | sample CNSS2metaG_FD_160094 | JGI IMG/M metagenome (GOLD analysis project Ga0214543, IMG submission 160094) | Root nodule microbial communities from cowpea collected in UCLA plant growth center, Los Angeles, California, USA - CNSS2 | ecosystem: Host-associated > Plants > Roots > Nodule | place: USA...
AAGGAGGAAGAAAACCTTCTCAATTTAGGGTTTCCTACTCAATTTAGGGTTTCATTAAAACTCATGCCACGTCAATTGCACCCCCGTTTTAAAAACTTTGACACGTAGCAGTTCAATTATGCCACGTGAGTACTGTGTGAACGACATTTGTTCAATTTAAACGGAAAGAACCAAATCGAGTCACTTTTAAAAATTAAAGGACTACATTGATACTCCAGATCTTTAGAGGACCTTTTTGAGACTTAAGAACAAATTCGAGGACTAAAACAGTAATTAAGCCAAAATTCTATTAGTGTTAATTTTCCTTGGTACCACAAAGATAACATAATCAATTAAAAGGCCCAAAGAAATCGATTTTAATATCTCATAAACAACTTTTAACGCCTCGAGAATCGACTGTGCCAAACCCATAATCAATTCCAACACCAATGGAATCAATCCCACAACCACAACTCCCATAATCGATTCTCCCGCCTTTTTAACACTTCAAAAATTGGTTCCAGCCTCTACTTTACACATCCATAATCAATTCCAGGCTTACACCATTACACACAAAATTCATTCCATGTCCCTTTTACATAGTGAGGAATCAATTCCCTCCTCCTATAATCGATTCCAACTCCCCATGCATTCACTCCCAAATGCAAAACTCAACATTCCTAGCAGAACATGCATTCCCTCCATGGTTAAGCAGTAGGAGCTTCAACACTGAAACAACACATTCAACATTGAAACACCAATTTTGGGTATAGTTTTTATAAATTTTAATGGTAGTTTGGGTCCTGTAGTTTTTAAAATTAAAAATAAATACAGTATTACATTGTTAAAAATATACTAACACACATGTTAGAATAAAGTACACTAAAATTAATGATTAAACCTATTATTAATATTTTTGGTTAATAGATAATTGACATTATTATCATTTATCGATGATTACCGATACATGTAAAGAAACATTGTTTATATAATATAACTAACAATATTATAACTAACAATTCACCCTTATATGATTTTAGGGGGTGATTATTGTAATTTTGCCGTGTCTTTTGTCTGTGCCTATAAGTGTTAGAGAGGCTCGGAGAAGCGGAGTACCGAGATTACCCTTCTATGATTTCGAGTAATCGGATACAGTTGCCTCCAATTCAGGAGGGAAAGCAAAACTTGAGCACACGTAGAGTTTTGGCTCAGCAACTAATAAAAAAAAATCGTAAGCGTAGAACACGCTTTGTCGCGTCTCAAATCTCAAACCCCAATTCTCATTCCTCGTCAAATCCATTCACATTCAATTCTTCTCAATCCGCACAACACTTCTGTTTCCGTTTCGCTCCGCAGCAACACGATGCGGTGTCGTTTTCCAATTCGATTTTGCCGTTCACATCGCCATGAGAACCAACAAGCTTACCGCGTTAACTTCCAGGGTTTCACGCGCGGATTGGATTCAATATCTCTATAATGCAGGCACTGGCAAGAGTTTTCAATCTTGAACAGTGGTAATGGCGAGGTTTATCCCTGGATTCGCATTGCCTATGCTCCTTCTGTTAGGTTTGCTTCACCGTTCCACTCTCTTCGCGCATCATTTTTGTCAGTTACCGTTCACCTATACGCGTTTTTTACTTGATGGAAGCTACTTCATATTGCACTTCTATGGAATATATATTAAATAATAGTAACCAACTTCATATGAATATTTGACCTTCAATTGTGAAGAATTTACATTATTCATTTGAGTTTACTTTTTATGTGTTGCAAGTGTAAACAAGCAAAGTTTACATGTCAATCAATTATAAACAATCATTGACATTGAGGTATTTATGTAATAATTAACAAACATATGATGTATGACTGTTACTGATTAAATGAAATTATAAAATTCTTGTGCCCTGTCAGTGTATATATTATATACTATATACTATTTATTTACTCTATTCATTTTTACTAATCACAATGTTTTTTGAACTGGCTCTTATGCATGATCAGTTTGGGCTTTTCGAATAAAAAAAGTAAAGTTCCAGAGAATTATACTGTTCGAGTATGTATACTTGTTCTTAAGGTTTTGCATAAAATAAGGACACGCAACCCTTATAATTACAACTGTCTGTGACTGTAATTATAAATTTGATCCCGTCTTAAGTTTGAGTGGGACTGTTTGAAGTCACATGAAGTCTATTGTATGGTCAGAGTTGTTTTCTTAGTCAAAATTGCAACTGACGATTTTTCTCTTTTCATGCAGCATCTTTGCTTAACTGGAGTTTGATATCGTTGCTTGATTTGATGGCATTCCTTTTCATTCAGTACACTGCTTCTAGAAAGGGTGAGAAGCTTGCTCCAATCTTTGTATGCTGTAAATACATGATTTTTCATGCCTTTTTCTTACATCAAAAGATTTGGTGTCGAATAGGGAGTTTCATGACACATACTCTAAATTTATGATTCTGTTTCCATTATTCCTTCATGACATAGCTTTTTTAGTATTTTTGGCGGTAATATATAATTATATATTTTCTTCATGTAGTAAACTATTTCTTTTTATTCAAACAGGATTCCGTGTTCATCAACAATATGTGATATCATGGTCTGTTCTAATGTTATCGTCTCTGACCCTAATCTCCCATGCCGTATTTCATATTGTTTTAGTCATTGAGGGGGATCATTGGAGTACTGCTGATGCTCAGTGGGCTGAGCTAATTGGATTTATACGGTATTCGAACTTTCTCTGTCTTATGGTTTTACCTTTTTTATATTATAGAGGTTTTATCCTCAGTGTTTTTTCTCTTCAGAATACACTACAAATATTGAATGAAATGGTTTTACAGAGTGCATTCTTGGAGGACTTTGCTGAGAGAGCACTTTTTGGTCACACAAGTATTAGCAACTTTCCTTTCTATAGTTGAAATCTATGGAAATTGGTTTGATCAAAATCCATGGTGGAGAGATTTTTGTTCTGGGAATCTATGTTATTTTGTTCTGCTGATAGGTTTGCCATAAAAACTTCTCTTTTTGCCCTAAATTTTGCTTTGGGACAGGGTTGTGTTTATGGCTTTTCTCCTGCGCGCTGATCATCTTTGTTTAAGAAGAGTTACCAACTTATCGTTGCTGGTATTTGAGGGACTTTTACATTTTTGAACCTTGTTATTTTAAGTTTGTTCATGTCTTCTTTTTCTGTGTTCAATTTTCATGGATGGTTTAGCTTTCCCCTTTTTTGTAATTAACTTGTTATCCCAAATAAAGTTTATTTTTCTATATTATGAAAAAGGTTTGTCATAAGACAAGTGGCACACACAATAATAAAGGTTTTTCTTAGGCTCTTAGGATGGCTATTTGCGTGATAGGTAGTAGGCCATGGAAAGTCTATATGAGAAGGACTAAGAGCAGACTTAGATATACTTGCCTCAAATTGAAACTTTTTTGTGTGGTAATTGTGTCTTCAGATAGTTATTTGTTTGTGAGGCTTTGACTCTAAGACTAAATTTTTTTTTTCATGTATTATCTCCATCTTAGTGCTGTTATTTTAGGCTGTTGGAGAGTTAAAATGACTTGTGATATATCAAATTAAAGTATATAAGTTGAGGGTAACCTTCACTTTTTAGTTGATTTTGTGAGGTTAAGCTAAATCTAAACTCGAATTGTAAGATAGTCTAAGAGCCTATCCTAATAGTTGTTGTTTGGTATCAAACACTCATAGATGGCTATCCTACAAACTTCACGCTTAAGATGTCGAGCCTTTGGCATGGGTTGTGGTGTTGAAGATCCTATATCAATTAGAAATATGATCTAATTAAGTATATAAGTGGAGAGACAAGTTTCACTTTACAAATTGGTTTGTATGATTGAGTTAGACTCAAATCCAAATTATAAGGTGATATTAGAGTTTATTCCAGCTATTGTTGTTTCGACTATTTCATTCATTGTTGAGTTGTTATTGGATCTACAAATGTTCAATTCTTGGTGTGAGGAGGGGTGTTGGGGCACATCAACTGGTGATATCATTAAAATCAGAGTATATAATGAGATGTAAATAAAATTGTTACATTAATTCTTTTAGTTACATTATGTTTAGCAAATGAAATTGTGAATGACTGAATACCAATAACAAACTGATATACTTGTCTCTAATAATTATAAACGTATGTCCATTTTTCGGTTGTAGGATCTCATCTCAAGGGTACATGCTGCTTATTGTTACCGGCCGTACAATTAATTGCTGGGATTAGTCATGTATCTTGGATTTCTTTCCCTTTTTTCATTTGTAGCAGCATAGGGCTTGTTGATTGGTCATGGACAAGCAATTATTTAGGTATTTTTCGGTAAGCTCCCCCTTCCTCAAGCAAAAGAGTTATGATAACGGCATATTTTTGTTACTTACAATATAATTTAGAATTTGAATTTGATTAGTTTACTAAAATTCTGGTTCATACGAACTTGTAGGTGGTGGAAATATCTTCTATTTTATGGTGGCTTCAATATCATTTTTCTGTACATATATCAACTTCCCATTGAATTCCCCGCAACTTTTAGGTGGATTTTTTACCACTTTGGGTTGTTCAAAATTTCTAGAAGTTCGGAATGGTCAGAAGTTTGTTCTGGTCTTTCACTTCTACTTTTCTACATTATGGTAAGAATATTAAATGCACCCTTAACACTGCTGTAGTATCGAAAAAGGAGTCAATATGTAACATAAAATAAGATAGCTATTTAGCATTATGTGTTTGTGGAAAGGTGGCGGGAATCAACTACATAAATAAAATATGAACATGTTCACTCGTATGCTTTTGAGTATTAAAGTATTATACTTAGACTAAATGGTTGCAAAATTCGCTTTATGTATATGGGATTTAGTACTACTAGTTCAACTAAATTTAATGTTATTTACGGTTGATAATTCCTGTTGCTTATTTCCAATTAACAAAGCGGACTGAATTCCAGATACTTTGTAGACAGATCAACAAATAGAAACGATCACGCCTTTTCCCATTTGGTGGAGTCAGCAACTTAGATTAAACAATGTGTTTGGTTCATTAATAGCTAGTCACAATAGAGTAGTTATTCATTTCTTACTTATATTAGTGAATTAGTTAGTAATGTGGGATTGTTTGAAATAATAAATAAGAAAAGGGCTTCATAGAGGGGGGGGGGGGGGGATTTAATCGGTTCTATAGTAGGTCATGTTAGAAGCTCTGAAATGGCAGGCTAGTTGGAAGAATAATAACCAGTACGTAACCTGGACTTTTCACGAGGTAGTGTTCAATACCTTCCTATCAAATGAAGTTCTTGAGATCAAGAATTATTGTGGCAAAGATGACAAAAGAAGATTTTTTGTTTTTTGGCGTAAATAAGAGGCCAAAATTAAGGGGAACCCAACTTTTGACACAAAGGGAGAGCGAAGGACTGATTTGAAGGCAACAATGGAGGTTTTAGGTTAAGGGTAGTACCATGAACCGACCACAAAGTACTCCATTTTTGGAAAAGTTGAATGAGAAATTCCAAGTATAACTAGACAGGCTTTGACGCTCAATTTCACAGCCAAAAGTACTGTTGAAAATAGAACACTATAGAAGCACGGAGACGGTCTCATGTTTGTGTGATTGGATCTAAGATCTAAGTTAGAGACGATTGATTATCAGGAGTATATGTGATATAAAATAACAGAATTTGTAATAGCAGATCTATTAAAAATCCTGCAAGTATTCAAAAGGCTGTATGTGTAGAAAATAACTACAGACAATTATGTAATAGGATTTAAGAGTATAAATTTGATTGCAAAAATATTAGAAAGCAATTTTATATTCAAAACTACATAATGAGAATATGCTATACCTTTTTGATGTAGCAAAATTTGAAAATTTCAAGAACATGTTTGTATTAGTTGCCAAAGATGGTATAGAATTCCAGTTAGTATCCTACTCTGAGGTTAGGATGAAATATTTGAAGCAGCAAGTTGAAATACTCAACATTTGAAGGAGCCTAGAAACATTTAGAGGAAAACAAGACGCACCATAATGACCAGTAGAGGGACCAATAAGTGGAAGAGGACTAAACATTTTCGTACGTAGTCTTAAGGCAATTTGCCTTTTGAAGTCAACTGATTTAAGACAGTGAACAAATTTTTTAAGATGATGAATAATGTTGTTGAGGAGAACAGGGAAGAGAATATTGTCCAAATTGTTACAGATAGTGTAGAAAAATACAAGGTAGTTGGGTATTTGTTGACCTAGAAGAGAAACAAAAATTATACTAGACACCTGTACAACTTGTTGCATTGACTTATTTTTGGAGGATTTTGAGAAGATTACACTCCATCAAAAGACAGTAGCAATCTTCAAAGACTTGACCTTTGCTCTTGATTGATATGCGTGATAAATCTGAAGTTTGTTCCAAATCTGAGAGGCGGAACTGAGGCTTACCATTTGGTTGAGTCTAGCATATGGAAAAGCAAAATTTCATCCATTAACTAAATGACTTGTGAAAGTAATTTTTCCTTAGATGCATTTCACTTGATCCAACTCTCTTTTGAATTTCTTTATTTTTAGAAGTCTATAAATGCTGCTCCCTATCTCAAGTGCTTAACATAACCCATCAAAAGCTTTAGCTCATCTCAGCTATTTCCTTTTTGAGAACAAATTAGGATTATGAAAGAAATTTTTTTTTAGTCACGAGAAAATATTTTGTTTAGTTACAAAAAGATATTGTAATCATTACAAGTGTGGTGTTGTAAGATACCAGGGATTTTCTTTTAATCATTGCTTTAGGGATAAAATTCTCTATATAGGTATTCATGTATTGTTTCAATTATTCAATTCAAGAAGATATTTTTTCTTATACAACTTGATCATTTTCAAGTTTCTTGGGACCTCTGTTTCAACATTTTTCATCGTTGTCTTAATTATGGTTTCCATTTTTTAGGGTTGTCTAAAGTGCATATAATTCCTTTGTTTATCCTGGTTGTTTGAAGTGCACCAATTTGGGTTTCATGATCGCTGTCATTGTCATCCAAGAGATAGACAAACATTTTATTGAATAAAAACTAGACAGTAGCCTTACAACAACTTCTTGTATCTCATTGGGGCTTTAGTTAGCATATATGTTTACGAAGGTTCTTCCCACAAAACGATTTTATGATCTAACATACAAGTTGGGAATGATAGATATTTATTCACCAACTAAATGTTTGGGCACATTCTGACTAGGATTAATTTATATTCATGTCAGCCCTTTCCAACATTGTACCTTTCTTAACTATAACTTGTTTTCCCTAATTTTTTTCATTCTTATAAAAGGATTGTTGGAGATTCCACTTTGAATAGAGATATGATCGAATTATAATATGTAAGTAGGAGAAAACTTTATTTTGCAAGCTAATTTTGTAGGATTGTGTTAGTTCTAATCAAATTATGTTTTAGTTCCTTTTGTCTCCTAACACCCTCCGCAACTTTTAGTTGAAAGGTTGAAAGCTCCTTTTCTCTTTGTATTTTATTTTCCATTGCATAACCATTTAAATTCTATTTGAGCTGGTTCCTCCTTGCTCTGTTCCTAACTGCTACGTTCAATACCAATACTTTGTATTGATGTACTCAAGCTCTGCCCAAGTATCTCTTTTTGGATTTTATGCAAAGCTTTCTATCCAATTTCCTTGTAGAAAATAATTCAATTTGAGAACATGCGACCCTATTTTTGTAGTTGATAAAATGCCTCTCCTTTTTCTAGATCAGTTGGCAATTCTAAAATTATTAGCTAATGAAAATTTTAGAACATATTTGTACTTTGCATATGCTTCTCCCAGGCCAAAAGCTCCGTATTGTTCTCCATGGGATTGAAGAAAAGAGTGGCTTGTTAGATGACAAAGGAGTCCTAGCTCATTCTTTTAAATGAAGATAGTTTAAACCATAAAACCATGAAACAGAAGTATAACATGAAAAGGCCAAATACATGAGAAATGACAGCCCATCCATACATGCTGTCAACAAAAGGTCATACACACACTCACTGCATTTAAGGTACAAATATGTTCAAAATCAGAGTAAATTCATAACTAGACACTACCACCGACAAGAAAACTAACTGAAATAAGTAATTAATTACGGCAGTTAAAAAGAAGAGTTTTGTGTCCTGTAAATTTATCACATTTACACAATGCAATTCTAGTGCATTTTAATTTAGGTAAACTTAAACTTGGTTATGGATTGCTTTCTTGAGTTTGGCACTTGTATTGAGCAGAGAGGAAAGCGTTGAACACTTGCTATAAAATCTAGTTACCAATTGTGGCATTAATATGACAATTTATTGAGATGATACACTCATACAAGTAGTAGGCTAGATTTTTTCTGTCTCTTTTAAGATTTCCTTTAGGTTGGATCATTATTCTTCAGCCTTTTTCCAGCTATCTTGGATTAGAAGTGAGCTAGCCGAAATGGAAATCATCACATCTACAAGAGAAAGTGACTTGACGGAGCAGCTTCTTCCTAAGAAGCATTCTCATTTTCTTCAAGAGTCCAGGTTACGCTGCTTCCTCATTTAATCCTTCTTTCTTGCTTGCTTTTGTTTTATTTCTTTGCCTTCTAAATAATGAAGTTAAAAAATACAGCAAATTAGCAATGACAATCCTCTGGTTCAATGCCGCAATACTAATGTTCTTCTACCTTCGTATTATAATACTTCACTTGAGTTTTTTTTGTGAACTCAAGTGAGGTATTACCGTATTACAATACTAATAAGATGATTTATGGGTGAGATATGAATGTTGTCGGTATGTACTGGAATTTTGTGTAAGTACTTAATTTGTTGGCCTCTTCTCTCTTTTCTTTTTTGCGTGTATGAAGTAGAATAGTTTAAATATATTTTAGATGAAATGATTAAATGACTCCTTTTGCTTGCTAAGGAGTTTCTCGTGATAGAAAAGAGGCATGAATCGGGCACCTTTGCCAAAATAATCGTATATCACGATTCCATCTTTTAACTAGTTTTATGTTTGATTCGGTGATCTTTTATAAATATAATATCCATTAAAAACAAATGCATGAGGTCCCCTCATCTAATCACCTATACAAGGAACTCTAACAATATTTATTTCTTTCATCTCTTGGTTTTGTAATTTTCTGACAGGTCTGGTGTGATCTAACAATATTTATTTCTTTCATCTTTTGGTTTTGTAATTTTCTGACAGGTCTGGTGTGAGGCACACTAATTTGTTATTGCAAGGAGTTGTTTCTCGGTCATTTAGTATTAACTTTCTAACATATGGTTTTCCGGTACCCCAGACATACCCATTTCTATTAATTTTTTAATCATTACTTTGCTTATTGCTAAAATTATGTGCAAAGTTTGTATCTAATGTTTGATATGACATGTGTTGGCCGTTTAAAAGATTATAAAATCAAGGGACTATGTTAATCAATTAATCCATAAACTTATCAAGTGATTAGTTGTATATTTGTAATTAACAAATCAATCAACCATATAACATTACAACAAATTCATGCTTGGTTATTTTGGGTGTTGAGAAAACTGTGACAGTTTGCTTAATTACTAAATTAATCACGTGAGATTATCCATCAAATGTGTATTGGTCATATCAATACCTTTTTGATTTCTTAGGGAACGTTTTGTTTCACGGTATTATCTTATATTCCCTGAAGTCACATTCTTAGAATATTATATCCATGAATCATATTCCCATAAGCATGTTTGATTGTTATTTACTAATTTAAAAAAATATATAAAAAAAGAGAAGAATGTAATGGAAATGGGTAGTTATAATAATCAATAATTTCCATTTCCATCTTAATATTTTATAACACCCCCTTCAGAGGAATAGGAGCAATAAAACGCGAAGGACTTGTTTTCCTGGAGATAAAGATACCGGAGAATATATTTTAATAGCCACCTATCAAACATGGGAGTACTTATCCCCATTTTCACGTTCCCAGGAATGAAGAAAGATAACATGAAACAAACCTCCTTTGATCAACTTGACCCTATTATCTAGTGTTCTCTTGTGATTCCGCTCTCCCTGTTTTGATCCATGATACATAACAGAACTTTTACGAGTTGATTAATTGCATTAGTTGGTACCTTGCAGATTTCCTTGCTGGCTCTATCATTATGGAGTTTTCACTTCGCAAGTCTGGGCTCATTTGGATTGCTTGCTTATGTGGGATACATTTTGTATGCCTTCCCTTCCATGTTTCGGTTGCACCATATAAATGGCATGCTTCTTGTTTTCATTCTGTTTTGGGCAGCTAGCACATATATCTTCAATGTAGTACTCACTTTCTCTAGTAATAAATCATGGAAGGTACACTTTGCTAGAGGCTTTGAGATATCTTACAATTATATTAAAGAATATTTTGTTGACATCCTCTATAACTCAATTGCAGGATATGGAAATATGGGAAACTATAGGCTTGTGGCATTACCCTATCCCAGGATACTACTTGCTAGCTCAATTTTGTCTTGGTTTTCTTTTTGCTTTGTGTAGTCTTGTGAACAGTTCAGTGTTATTGTGCATTACTGGTCAAGGACAATTAACAGCTGATGAGGCTGTAGAGGAAGGTGACAGAACTAGACGGTCTGAGTAGACAAAGCTTACTACTGTGTGAAATTATGCTTTTCCAGTGCTTAACCATATACCCCTTTTTAGTGAGATTTTATGAAATGATGAATGAGTTCCATAGTAAAATTCCCTTATATTCTACAAGGTTATGAGATATATGCTAATGAAGGTGCATAACATTTGGCTATTTTTTGTTAAAATATAATCAAGTTTTACTGGCTTTAGATTCATTTATGAAACACATTTAAATTTGATGTCTGCAGTCACTTTCAGAAGGTTTAACAATTGAATCAGCAAGAAAGCATGGCTGGGACATTTTTTAAATGATATAAATATTGTATTTCTCAACACACAATTCTTTAAATAATGTCTTCTTGTTTGATTTTTATGTTTCACATCTTTAGAAGAAAAAAGTGTTTTGCCTGAGATAAGTCTCTACCATGACACCTTATACGAGAATGTGGTGTTAATATTTGCCAATTGAATATCTAATGCTATTTCATTTATCTTTTTCAAAAATATAATTATTATAAATTTGTAGTTTAAGAAATAAAATAATGCTTCTTAAATGTGTTTTTTCATTCTTCCAATTATTTTGGCATATTGCTTATAGTAAATGCTTATAAAATACCTTTTGCTGTTTTATGGGTGAAATGTGTTATTTTTTATTTGTTTATTTTTTTTTATGTGCAAAATTTCTAGTGGAAGAAGAGACGACACTGTCAGTTGTGGCTACAATAGCATGGGGACTACGCAAGTGCTCACATGCTGCAGTACTGATATTGATATTTCTTATTTCAATAAGATCTGGTATCGTTCATGCTGTTTATAGTAAGTACAATTGCCAAAAAATTCATTCTTTGTTAATTATACATTTGGTTGTTAACATGTTAATAAGGAATTATTTTTATTTGTATTTTCTGTTAGCCCAAGATGTTGGTCCAGTCCTGACCAAATTTTATAGAAATGAAGTTCTGATCCACAACAATACCCATGAACCACAAGGTTCCACCTGTTTAAATAGCTGAAGTATTCAAATCAATTGAAAGACATGAATTACAATTATAATGTGGCAATTTCTTTTATATCTATAAAACCGAGAGTTTTACTCTGACTGTTGATCAAATTGAAACTTGCTTTGAAACACTGTCTTTAGAGTAGTTTGAGATGTAGCAGTGTTCCAAATTTTTCTGACTGCTACCGTTTCTACATGCAGTGATTTTCTTTTTGATTTATCTATTAAGCCATGCAATCGACTGTAAATTACACCAAGCTATTATACTTCTATGTGAGGCACAGTTTGCCGTGCAATTCATTCTTCAACTTGATTTGATCTCCAAAACTTTGAACCAGAAGGGTTCATATGCTTTTGAGATTCTCTCACAATTAGGTAAATTTTTTATGTAAGAATGAACTTGTCATGTGTTTTTTTTTTTTTGGTGAAATGTAAAATATCTATTGCCTTCGACACTTTTATTTATGATATCTTGTGTTTTGTGAATGTTGCAGGTCTGCTTAATTATATCCATTCAGTGGATTTCTTCCAGATATCGATTCTTGCTTGTTTCTGTGCAATTCATAATCATGGGCTGCAAACACTCCTTTCACTGTCAGCTATCGTGCGGCAAACATCTTGTCCCCCATTTGGCTTTAGCATCTTCAGAGCTTTCTTGATCAGACCTGTTTGTTTATCAGGTTATAGTCCAAGATCTAGTGAGAACCAAGGAACTCATGGTATAAGTTCAGTAAATATTGACTATACTTGAGGATTTCCATCTCATTTTACTTTGCTAAATAATTCCTCTTTGTCTTATTATCCTTTTGTTACTTTATTGGTTTAAGCTACATATTTAGCCTTAAGTGTATACTGGGCGTTAATATTCTAACCATTCTATTTAATTACTCAGAGAGGAAGACTAAATCATATTTGGAGGTCATAAGACTGAATTTCCTTTCTATTTATCGGTTGTGTGGCAAATACATTGCCTTCATAACAATTCTCTTCACTATATACCTTTGCACGCCCAACTATGCTTCATTTGGCTACTTATTCTTTCTTCTACTGTGGATAAGTGGGAGACAACTTGTAGGGAAATCAAGAAAGCATCTTTGGTATCCTATGAAAGTTTATGCTATAGTTGTGTTTGTCTCCATTTACGGCATTGGTGTCTTTTCCAACTCTGAGATCTGGTTTCCTAGGATTGTTGATCTTCAAACTGCATTTGGTTATAACCCAGAAGCTTCAATGTTGCAAAACATTTGGGGATCTTTGGCGGTTTTGGTTGTGATGCAGCTATATAGCTATGAAAGGAGGAAGAGCAAAAGATCTGCATCTAGTGACTGCAATGGACCAGAAGTAGGACCCTTTGCTTTTGCCAGACGCCTTTTGTTTCGGCATGCCGAGAAAATACTATTTCTTGCCCTATTTTATGCATCCTTGTCACCTATTAGTGCATTTGGTTTCCTGTATCTTCTTGGTCTAATCAATTGTTCAAGATTACCAAAGTTGTCTCAGATTCCTGCAAAAATATTTATAGTTTATTCAGGACTTCTTATAACGGTTGAATATCTTTTCCAGATGTGGGGTAATCAGTCTGAGATGCTCCCTGGTCAAGAGCACTTCCAGTTGTCATTATTTATGGGTTTGCAGTTGTATAAGCCTGGTTTTAAAGGTTTGGAGTCAGGATTAAGAGGAAAGGTTGTGGTTATTGTAGCATGTATACTTCAATATAATGTTTTGCGTTGGTTGGAGAAAAAACATGTTCATGGAAATGGAGGAAAATGGGATGAACCTTGTCCTCTGTTCAATCCAATAGAAGTTCCCAATGAACTTACGGCCTGTACACAGAGCAAACAATTGGAAAATTCCACTTCACCAACATTTAAAAAAAGTGGAAGAAGTCGTTCATGGCCAACTTCTAATTCTGCATTATCCCAGGGGGCAGATTCAGGACCTGAAAGAGACAGTGCAAAAAAAATACGATATTTTCATTTCTGGGAGAGTTCCAAGGATAGCTTGAAGTGGAATAGAAAGCGGATTCTTTTCTTAAGAAAAGAAAGGATGGAAATGCAGAAGACTGTTTTAAAAGTATCCTTGAAGTTCTGGATTGAAAATATGTTCAATTTATTTGGTCTTGAAATCAACATGATTGCTTTGCTTCTTGCTAGCTTTGCAGTGTTGAATGCTATATCTCTGCTCTATATAGCATCACTTGCTGCTTGTGTTCTTCTTCATCGGCTACTAATTAAAAAACTATGGCCTGTTTTTGTTTTCTTATTTGCTTCCATCGTCGTTATTGAATACTTGGCCATCTGGATGCGCATCACTCATATGAACCAAGACATTGAAGAACAAGTACCATGCAGTGACTGTTGGAGAAGAGTATCAGATATACATTTTAGCTACTGCAAAAAATGTTGGTTAGGTATCTCTCCGTTAATTCATGGCTATGTGCGTTTAGATGGTTGGTATTAGGCATATTATCTCGTGGGTAGTGCGCATCCCATATAACAAATCTGAAGCCTGATTCCGACACTATAGTGTGCTTATTAGTGATAATTCAGAGCTCCATTCATTGTAAATTCTTGTTGTGTGATTACTTCTCCAAAATAATTTATGCTAAATATCTTTACTGCAGGAATTATTGTGGATGATCCTCGTATGCTTATTTGGTATTATGGTGTTTTCATGTTTTCATGTTTTAAATTCCGTGCTGACCATTCATCTTGTCTCACTGGATTGGAGATGTACCAGAAGATACTCTCCCAATGGAAATCTGCCTCTGTACTAAGTGATCTATCATTTGAGACAAAAGGATACTGGACATTCGTTGACCACCTGAGGCTTTATGGTTACTGTCACTTGCTAGATTTTGTTCTCTCATTGATTTTGATTACAGGAACTCTTGAATATGATATTCTGCATCTTGGCTATCTTGGTTTTGCTCTGGTTTTCTTCCGAATGAGGCTCAAAATACTAAAGCAGGGAAATAAAATTTTTAGATTCTTAAGGATGTATAATTTTGTTCTCATTGTCATGTCACTTGCATATCAATCTCCTTTTGTTGGAAACTTCAGTAATTTCAAACTTGGTTCAATAGAATCCATTAATGAATTGATTGGATTCCACAAGTATGATTATGGGTTTCGAATTACATCAAGATCATCAATTGTGGAAATCATAATATTTGTGTTGGTAGCACTACAGTCATACATGTTTTCATTTCCAGAGTTTGCTTATGTTTCAAAACATCTCGAGAAAGAGCAGATTGGTGCCATACTTAGACAGCAGGAGAAGAAAGCTGCTTGGAAGACTGCTCATTTGCAGCATATCCGTAAAGCTGAAGAGTTGAAGCATCTCCGGAGCTTGCAAGTAGAAAAGATGAAATCGGAGATGCTAAATCTTAAAAATCAGCTACATAATATGAACACTGAAGCGAATTGTAGTCATGCTTCTCTAAAAATTGATGGCCTAACAAATAGAGGAAACTCTTCCCGAGATTTGCATCCGGAAAATGGATTCAGGAAGCAAGATCTTGATATGACTTGGGAAACAACTAGTCCATTTGATGGGAAACAATCTCTACTGAGTGAAAAATCAAAATTTCCACTGATACCGCAATACCGGAAGCACCCAATGGTTTCTCCTCATGGAATTGTGGAGGGAAAGGAAAGAACTAAAAACAATAATGTTTTCGATTTGGAAATAAGAAATCGTTGCGAACTTCGAGGCAGGAGAAATTCTTTGGTTTCAGCTATATATTTCATAGGAAGTGGGCTATCTCAGTTGCAATCTCTTGGAAATATGGCAGTTACAAATCTAATGAACTATCTAAAGATAGAACGTGAGGAACTAGAGTCAACTGATGATTCTTCAGAGGATGAGGAATACTATGAGATTGAAATTGAGAATCAGAATGTCGGTGCCGAACCTTTAGAACCTGCAATTTCTACTCACTCTATTCACGAGCATACTGTGCCTGATACTGCATGCCTCCAAATTGGAATTATTTTACGTTACATGTGGTCCCGAATGAGGTCAAATAATGATGTTGTTTGCTATTGCTGCTTTATTCTAATATATCTATGGTACTTCAGTTTACTTTCTGTGGTTTATCTAGCAGCACTCTTCTTATATGCTCTCTGTCAAAATACTGGTCCCAGTTACATATTTTGGGTTATTATGCTAATCTATACGGAGGTGTGCATTTTGCTTCAGTACTTGTATCAAATCATCATTCAACATACCGAGTTTGAATTTCATGCTAGCTTACTTCAAAAATTAGGATTTCCTACTAAGCAAATAACATCATCTTTTGTGACAAGCAACTTACCATTTTTCCTGGTATATATATTCACTCTTGTGCAAATCTCCGTAACTGTGAAGGATGGGGGTTGGACAATTACTGCAGATCTGACTTTTTATAAGAGAAGAAATCAGAGCTGCATAGAGAATTTAAAGTGCTCCACCTACCTAGAGAGATTACAGAGATTATTTTTACCCGTGAAAAGTATACTGAAACTGATTATCAGAAGCCTCTCTAGGTACTGGAAATCATTGACATGGGATGCAGAAACTCCCCCTTACTTTGTCCAGCTGTCTATGGAAGTTATCTCGTGGCCTAAAGAGGGAATTCAGCCAAAGAAAATTGAAACAAGAATAAATAGGTTGCTGAAGATCTTGCATAAGAGGAGATGCAAATTGGATAACCATTTTAAATTGCACTCAGCAAGTACGGTTCGTGTACAGAGCATTGAAAAAGGCGAAGAAAACAAAAACTTGTGTCTTGTTGTTTTTGAGGTGTTATATGCCTCCCCTCCTGTTGAATTTGCTGCTGAGGAATGGTACAGTTCATTAACCCCAGCTGAAGATGTATCCAATGAGATTCAAAAAGCTCAACAAGCTGGTATTTTTAAAGAAATTGGGTTTCCATATCGCATACTTTCCGTCATTGGTGGTGGAAAGAAGGAAATTGATCTGTATGCCTACATCTTTGGAGCTGATTTGGCTGTTTTCTTCTTAATTTCCATTTTATACGAAACAGTTATGAAAGCTAATAGTGAGTTTTTTGAAGTCTATCAGCTTGAAGATCAGTTCCCAGAAGATTTTGTATTAGTTCTCATGGTAAGTTTTTATTTATTTTTTTCGGAATGTATTGATATAGATGGCTTATTTCATTTCTATTATGTATATTATAAGTCCAATACTGAGATGCAGGTGGCTGATCATTTTGCTTGGTGTGACTTGCCATTTATGTTCAAATGCATTGATTAAATAATTTACTGAAAGTTCATGTAAAGATTGGGTCAGTTAGAAAAATATTCAACATCATCTAGTTGAACAAGGTCGTCTAGTAATACTTGGTTGTCTATTCTTGTGTGTTGTTTGGTGAAATATCGTCTAATACACCTATTGGAGTGAAGATATTTTGAAACACTCGTCTACTACAGATCATCTTGTACACCTGTTTGGAGAAACATTGTCTTGTATACTCGTTTAGTGGAGGATCATCTTGTATAGCCATTTGTGTCTCTTCCGCAATCTAGGTCATCATATGTTTTATGACTATCTTAAGCATGAAACGTGGGTATCACATGTCACGTTTCTGTTAAGTGATATGTGCCATGATTCGTGAGAGTGTTATAGCTGTTTTGTATAAATAGGTACCTTTGCGTAAAACATGACGTTGAGTTGTTGAGTTCTAAATGAGCGAGCATTTACTGTCGTAAGAGAGGGACATTTGAGTTGTAATCTGTGAAGTTCTTTCTGTAGGTTTCTTAGAGAGAAGAACTTGTTCTTAGAGAATTTGTTTGGGATGTAGATTAGAGTTTGTTAATACTCTCGTTGAACCTCGTTATCTTCTCGTGTTCTTATTCTTTCATTCGCACTTATTATTCTTCTTCAATATCTTGTGGTGTTGGTGTTGGACATTCTAGTATCCGGTGAACTTGACGTTAATTCTACAACACACTGATGTTTATGTCTCGTTTGTTACTCAGCGTAAGAGCTTTACCTTGCAGGTTGTCTTTTTCTTGATTGTGCTTGATCGAATTATATACCTCTGCTCATTTGCAACAGGAAAAGTTATTTTCTATTTATTCAACCTTATTCTCTTCACGTATTCTGTCACAAAATATGCTTGGGATATGGATCCTTTACACAGATATGCTGGAATACTAGCACTCCGAGCCATTTATCTCACAAAAGCAATTTCTCTGGTTTTGCAAGCCATACAAATTCATTTTGGGATTCCACATAAGAGCACTTTGTACAGGCAGTTTTTGACCAGTAGTGTTTCTCGGATTAATGTTTTGGGTTTTCGACTATATCGTGCTATACCTTTCCTTTATGAATTGAGATCTGTGCTAGATTGGTCTTGCACAACAACATCTTTGACTATGCATGACTGGCTCAAGGTATGTTGTCAACGGTCTTCACATGTTCCCTCTTGATAATTTTTTTTTTGCTGCTACTGCTTATGAGTTACGCTATTAGCATGTTAATAGTATAGGACTTCTCTTGATTGGCTATTCTCGAGCACAATAAACTGTAGGGCAATGTTGTTTCTTTTCCCTATTTATAACACTTTAACTTCTTGTTTTCTAGTTAGAAGACATTCATTCAAGTCTGTTTCTTGTCAAATGCGATGTGGATCTCAATCGAGCCAGGCACCAACAAGGACAAAAGCAAACAAAAACGACGAAGTTCACCAATGGGATATGTTTATTTTTTGTGTTACTATGTGTCATATGGGCTCCAATGTTGGTAAGAAACAAACATCCAAGTATTTGCTTATTGGTTAAAATTAAAAATAAAATTTACTACTTTGAGTCTCATCGAATTCTGAATCCTTTTAATACAATTAATGAAATGCATAATAATATGAGAATGACTTGGTCTGAAAAGGATGAAGTAAATACCTTTCTCAGGTGAGAAAGATAAGAAAACATTTTCAATTTAAAGAAGCAATTTGCTTGAAAATAACTTCTTTCCATGGAACTATACGATATAATTTGTTCTTTCATAACTTTTAGCTGATGAATATGACTGGTTAGTGAAAGGAAATAAATAAAATCATTGGCACAGCTTCTCTTCCCCGAATCACTGTGATGGTCCAATACCTGTTATATATGTTTTAGCTTAGGTAATTGAAATAACTCAAGTTGGCTTGTTTGCTCCACTTCGATTATCATTTTTTGATAGGGAGCAGAGATATATTTTTCCTAGATTTAACAGACGTGTTCAAGTCCTGTATTAGAATGCCAGCCTGAAAAATCTTTTGTCAAGTACTTGGTCATATATTTGTACTGTAGCTAGACTATTGTCAGGCCTCGAAAATAGCACATTAAGAGTAAAAAAATCATGGAACCGCTATATGGTCATGTCTGCTGTTTCAGATAGCTCATAAGTCATACCATAGGACTATTACCGGCACTTCTTTTTCTTTTCCTTTTGGGAAATGATATACACTGGTAGGTTCAACACAGTCCTGTTCTAAACTCTCGAATGTCATAATCATATGGTACATACATATTTCAAATATTTTATTTATATGCCTCTGCCATTTTGCAGATAAAAGCAGTTGAGTGCTACTTTTACATTTTTGAGATCAGTTATGAAGTCTAGATTATAATAACATTGGAGGCAAAAAAAATTCCTAAATCATTTACTGAAGTATCACTTCCACCATTTCCTCAAAATTACATTTTCTGGACAGATGTACAGCAGTGGTAACCCAACAAACATTGCGAACCCAATCAAAGATGCAAGTGTCAGGGTTGATATAAAGACATCAAGTGGACGGTTGACACTGTTTCAGACTACTTTGTGCGAGAAGATTTCTTGGGAAAATCTTGAAGCACGAACAAGTTTGGATCCCCAGGGTTATCTTAGTTCATACAATGAGAAAGACATTCAATTAATTTGCTGCCAATCAGACGCAAGTACCTTGTGGCATGTTCCACCAATTGTGCAGGCCAGATTTACGAAGTACCTTACGCGACACATGGACATTTCTTTCTCCTGGGAATTTTTCAGGGATAGGCCAAAAGGAAAGGAAGCAGTCAAGTATGAATTAACCATAATGGAGCCGGATATTCCCACATCTTCAGAAGTGACTAAAGTTTTCAATGGTACTTCTAACAGTTTCGCAGTATTCAATATTTATCCTAGATATTTCCGAGTCACAGGGTCCGGAGAAGTGCGATCCCTCGAACAGTCGGTATGTTTAAAATATAATATGCCTAATCTAAGACTAAAAATATTTATTAAGACCCAAAAAACGTGCCTAGTTTACTCATTTGGACTGCTACATTCCTTTATTAGATATGGCTTAGATTATAATGCGCATATATGGTCCATGCAGGTTGAGCTGGTTAGTGGGGATCTTGTTCTTAACCGTGGAGATCCTGAGTGGTGGTCGTTTTATGATTTGGGCTATTTAGGCTCACTTGGATGTGGGAAGTTCCCAGGACCTATGGCTATAATTGTATCTGAAGAAACCCCGCGTAAGCTGAACTTAAACTTTTATACAGTTGCCTATTTAGTGTCTTTCATATGTTTGGTTCTCTTAAAGAATTTATTGAGTCCAAAATTATCTAAACTAAAACAACTTTACGTACTTTTTGTTTTCATAAAAACAAAAATAGTCAGTTTTATTACTAGTAACTTGCTTTTTATCAATACATTGACTAATACCAATCTCCTTGTTGGTTAAGAGGGCATTATCGGTGACACCCTCAGCAAGTTTAGCATCTGGGGGCTGTACATTACCTTTGTGCTAGCAGTTGGACGTTTTATCAGATTACAATGTTCTGACTTGCGAATGAGAATCCCTTTTGAGAATCTTCCTTCGTGCGACAGGTGCTCGAGCAATTAATACATTGTTCATATAAGGCTCCCTTCTGTTTTAGTAAGGAATAAAACGAAGTGGATGCCAAAGGTTTCAATAAGTGTCCAAATAATTTGTTCATTGATGCAGATTGATGGCAATATGTGAAGATATATATGCTGCAAGAGCTGCTGGAGAGCTTGAAGTGGAAGAAATTTTGTATTGGACGCTTGTTAAAATCTACCGTTCTCCACACATGTTGTTAGAGTATACTCAGGCTGAATAAATTCTTGAAAGGCTTGGAAGATATTCAGTCTCCATTGTATTATTGCAGAATCATCGACATTTGAACATAACCTCATTCTCAGATGGTTTCCGTTGGAAACACAAAGCAGGAAGAGGAAGACCACGTGCAAAGGCCTTCTCAGCCGAATGAATCTCGAGTTGTATATGGAGTCACTCATACAATCAGGAGTGATATATTGACTGAGGGTTACTGGTTTTGATTCTGCGTTATTCCATGCTCTCTTCAGGAATTGGTCAAGGTAGCATACACACCTTTTGAAGATGCAAATTTGAGTGATTCCTACCGAAACTACCTTTCATGTGTTAGCCACTAGCTAAATCAGTTAATTATTCATCACGAATTATACATAAAAAATAGACTGATTCACACTGAGATATATTAGCTATATAATATATTGCACGTTCATTTTAACATATTTTCTGCCACTAGTCAACATTTATTAGAAAAATATGATTTTTGTAAGTTTCACTTATCTAATGAATCTTGCATTTATAAAATGTGTACTATGATATGTTGTTTACACCTATTTTGTGAAAGCTTGTCAATGCTTATTTCTATTTTCTTACCCATTAAATCGGGTTTAGTAAGTAGTTGTTAGATTAAAGGAGAATTATATTTCCTAATTATTTCCATCATCCAATGTCTCAAATTTCATCTTGAATATTGTCTGACGATGTATAGAAGAGTAAATGCATTGATGTTTCTCAATTGAGTTTCTTACATTTCTTAAATAAAGAATAAAAAGAAATATAAACATAAGAATGAATATAAACTTAAATATAGAATAAATTAAAGACTTTGTTTTATAATCTTATGAAGAAAAAAAGTATAAAATAATCTTCAGATTTTTATTAAAGGACATCCTACGGAAGAGTTATATTTTCCATCTCTAAGTCTGTGTTTATTTTCATATATGACATTGTTCACTCATGTGTCTAAAAATGGATCTACGAGTAATTCAAACGTTTGGATCAATGGTTTTGAAATAATTTTCGAACGACGATGAAGCATTCCAGGCATGAGCATCATATTTGGAGAGATGAACTATTCATGCACGAGTGAAATACCAAAACACCCTTCACTTTAATTTGAAAAAACGATCATGGATGCAAGCTGAAATCGATTATGGGCTTGCAGAAATCGCTTGTGTTTTGTTGGAGACTGGAACGTTGTTGTTGGTTTGTCCTAGTTGTCTGCTTCATGTTGTACCTTCTCAAAAGGATCCTGAACTGAACCTTTTTCTTCCACCTACCTCGTCAATTATCACCGGGGCATTATAATTTAGTTAAATTAAGTTTAATTATACCAAAAGTCCGTATCTTCATATTAGTTTTGTCACATATTTTGTAATTTCATTAAAATTATATTCAATTATTTTAGTATATACAATTTTAATTAGCTCATTTACCTCGTTTAATTTTAGGTATAAAAATGTATTAATCATAATTTAGTTAAATTAAGTTCAAATAACGGATAAGCGATTATTTCATAATAATTTTGATACATGTTTTGTATTTTGTTCAAAATAAATTTATATATTTTTGTATGATCAATTTAATTTTGATACATGTTTTAATTTATTTTTTTATGTATATATGATATGAATTAGTTGAATTAGGATATGAATTGAATTTCACATATTTTTATAAATAATAAATTCAATTTCATTTTAATATAATTTTCACTGTTTACGTTTTAATTTATATCACATTAATCTATAAGGATAAATTGGTAATTATCTATTTTTATTAATGAAACTTTTGTAATATATCATATCCATATTATTTACAAACTCTCACAAATTCTCTCGATTCATCTCTTTAAATTCTTTGATCTAAACTAACTCACATTTCCTTCTTCATCTTTTAAATATTTGTTCTTCAAGTTCATCTACACATTTTTTCTCACACTATCTAAAAAGATACATATTTAAGTTGAGAGAAGATTTGAGTCTAATATAAAAATATCAAACAAATATCCAGAAGTTCTCCCACACTTTATATTAATTTTTAAGATTGATAATGATATTTTAATATATCATATTTGAATATAAATTATATCACATTATTAAAAGGACCCTCTTTTTAAAAAAAATATTATCAATTCTTTTTACACTCGTTTGACATTATTTTTCACAGATACAAAGTTTACTTTAACAATCATTTTATAGTATCAAAATGGTTGTCAATTTATGTCAAACAATTTTTTTAAGACTAGTATTTTAATATGTTCACCTGTATGGAATAAATATCTCGCAAAGTTCATAATTTTATTATGTTATATGAAAAATATTAAAATTATTTTATTAAAATAAAACATATTTATTAAAATAAGAAGAACTGTGTAAAATGATTTTAATTTTTTTTATTATGTTATTTGAAGAATGCAAATTAAATTATGATTGAAATATGAATGCCTCTTAGTTAAGTTTTAATCTTTTTATTGTAATTGTGTAATTTAACATACAAAATTGGTTATTCTCTAAATTTATCCCTTTAAATGCATCGTTAACCAGTTAAATCATATATATAATTTGAAAAATTCTCATATTTACTGGACCAATGGTGAATCCCAACTCACTATTGAGTAGACTCGGTATGATTCTCATATTGTGCTAGTTATAAAAGGTTAATTCAACTTAATATAAGATATCAATAACACTTTTAAAGCTTTTCTTAACTTGATCTCTCTTCAACATAATAAATATATTAAATATGATATACTAATTAATATATAAAAGTAAATAAGTCAAATATAACTGTTAAAGAATAAACGTTATTCTTATTAAAGTATTAAGTTCAGTTCTTTGTCATTCAAACAAGACAACCTATTTACTTCAACTTTTCTCAAATTCTTTTACTCTATCACATAAAATATACATTCTGATGATATAACATCACACTTCTCATACTTTTCATCTGTTGAAGGTATTTTCAGCCTTTTCAAGAAATATATATTATTGTTAGGTTCTCCAATTTATTCATCGATAGTTATGGTGTATTCATGTTAGATTATTCAATTTTAGGCTTCTTTATGTCATTCTTTTTCTTCGTTCATGCAAAAACTAACACTAATCTCTTTGTTTTTCTATTCTCTCATCTTTTTTTTTTCTCAGGTTTAATGGAAGGAAGACAAAGTTTGTTACTATCTTAGTAAAATTCTCTCTCATAAAAAAGGTTCAATTATTTTTTCTGCATGCATATTCAGGTTTTTTTTCCTTTGTATTCATTGTCCGTGAATTTACACAAACTGGTTATTTCATTTTTGTCATGCATATGACGTATTGGCTTCAAATGGAAGTGGTTTGATGTGAAAAAATAAAAGGAATAAGTGATTTTGTATTTATATTAGAAAATAGTTGCGAATCAAATATTATATTTGTTAATGAAGAAAAACGTTAGATTTTATGTATAAATAATAACAAATGAAAGTTTATTATTATCTTATGTATTTTATTGTTATTGTAGAATCAACTACCATTCATCTTTGAAAAAACATAAAAAGATTAATTAGTTATTTTCTTATATCATATTATTTCCTTGAACAATTTAATGTAGGAAATAATGGTATAGTTTAAATATATTTGTTGAATTATATTTTTTAATGTCGTGGGGTATATATATATATATATATATATATATATATATATATATATATATATATATATATATATATATATATATATATATATATATATATATATAAAGTTGACAACTTTATTTAAACATACACTGAAATACCAATTTCATGATTCTCAATACCATTGCTTTAAATTAAAAACATTAAATTTATTGTTGTCTTTTATTTGTTAAATAATAATTTTTTATCTTTATTATAATGCACCTTCTAGAGAATGTTGGTGGTCCCTTTTCAAAGTACTTTATAATTTCTCATATAAAACATTTAATATATTATTTTACTTATTTATCTTTATTAAAAACATTAAACATTTGTCTTTTGGATTTTTCTTTAATAAAGGGATGAAAAAATAATTTTGTTTAGAAATCATTTATAGTGTTCTACGTGAAATTAATGTTCTTTATCAATTATTAAGTTTCTCATTCTAAAATAATGCTTCCACTTTTATGTGCTATCTAAAAAAATGCATTTTTGTAAGAAGATATTGGTATGTTCTATGAACAAACTACTTGTTAGATATGTCTTACAATGAGGACAAAAAATATACAAATAAATTATATTTGACATTGAAATATATATTTTTTATGTTACACACAGAGCATGGATCAACAATTTGGAAAAATAAATGATTACACAGATGCATACTTTGAAGGAATAATTCGTGCTTGTGAGGTAAATATTACTACATAAAAATTTTCTTATTCTTATATAATTAATTTCCACTCAATCATATATAATATCTAACATATTTTACTTTTGTAAAATATATAAATCAGAGCAGAGTAAGAATTCCAAAAAGTTTCTATAACACATGGAGTAATGAACTGGGCAAAGCAGTTATACTTGAAGATGATTATGGCAATATTTTTGCTGTGGAAATTGATGTTATTACAATAAACAATAAAGTTTGTGCTTATTTTAACAATGGTATGAATAGTTTGAAGGATTTCTACCACATTGAAGTTGGAACATTGGTTCATTTTAAATATGTTGGACAAGGTACCTTCAAAATTAGGTTTTCTATAACCCCAATTGGAGTCCCAAGGCCACCATTAGAAACCACTTCAAGGATTCAAAAGGGCACTAAAAGAATGTTATGGGAAAGTAATATTTTTGATGAACAATTGCCAATATGGAAAAAAATGGTTAGTTATAACATTTATAATATATGTTTTTGTTATTTAATTGTATTTTTTTTTTCTTTGTTTTAACTATAAGTTTTAATGGGTAGGTTATTCCAACAAATGTGGTGAAAGATGAATTTATAAATGAAGCATCAAGTATTGGAGTGAAGTTACCAAACAATGTGGAAGAAGAATGGGAGATAATATGGAAGAATGGTAGAAGAGTAAATCAAGTTGTTCTTGGAAGAGATTGGTACAACTTTTGTAGAGAAAGGTTCAATTTTGGAAAGTAGAAGGGGATGAAAAGTTAAGTGAAAGAATAATGCATATTTAAATTTAAGTTAGTAGTATTTGTTATGATTTTTATTGACAAAACATTATCATTATTATGTTCTTACCTTTAAAACACTTTGATTGGCAATTTAAATATACAATATTTATAAAAAAAAATGTTTTTATTTAAAGAGTGATTTTTTACTCAAATTATGAGTGACAAAATGCGTCACTCCGTCAGCCCGTATTAAAATGGACTGATTGAGTTGAAGATTTCAACCCATCAGTCCATTTTGATATGTTCCATCAAACAAGGTTAGAAATTGTGCTTTATATTAATTTATACAAAATATATAGACTAAATATTTTATAATTTAATTTAAGGATGAAACATATTTTTTTCATAATAGTCTAAAAAAATATTTAATCCTTAATCAAAATAAATTTTAATTAATTACAAATATTATATTATGATTATATAAGGATCTTCAACAATCTTACAAATCACAATCTTGTACTTTTTCAACAAAGTTTCATTATATATATTATAATATTATATTTAAAGACATAACTTCAGCATCTTCTAATCAATTAGTTATTGAAAAATAATCAACTGCAATTAATATATCGTAAGTAATTTCAGTTGAAGTGAGATCCAGTCAAATGAAAAAATTTCATGGCCAAATAAAATCAAATAAAAAATGAAATTAATTAAGATCGCAAACATTTTGAATTTATAATCAAATAAATGTGTTAGTAAGTACATGTTGTTGCCTAATTTATGTCTTCATTTCAACTGCAATGATAAAAAAAAGTTTTATTGAAAAGGAAACTAGAATAAACAAAGATAAAAAAATAGATAATAAATATTGTATCTAATATTTTGTCATATGTTAAGTAACCCACTTCATATAATTGAGTTAAACTCACCTTTTAGTTAAACTATATGTCAAACTTCGTCAATTCGTTGTTCCTTTGTGGTTTTGAATGACTAAACACTTTTAAAGAGTTCTAACATCTTTTGCAAATATAAATATTCCAATAACATTTTTTTTGTTATAATTTTTCTTTACGTTAACAAGTCATCACAGTAGAAAGAACACTTGATATATTTATTCCCCACGATACCAATTTATTAAATATTTTAATTATAATATTATTTTTATGAAACTTAGTTTTAATTTATATATTAAAGATATTTATTTGTTACAATATAAAAGATAATCCTATACAAGGAAGCATACAGTACTGGTAAAGTAAAATAAACTAGAATCATTAATAAAACTAATTCAAACTTTCATATACATATTGATATTTAAATTTCAATTATTTTGAATTAAAAATATCAAGTATTAATTTTTTTGGTAAGAAGAGTAAAAAATGTTTCACATGATCTAAATAATTTTATTTATATGATGTATATGTATAAACAAATACCGTCGATATGTCCGAGTGGTTAAGGAGACAGACTTGAAATCTGTTGGGCTACGCCCGCGCAGGTTCGAACCCTGCTGTCGACGAATTTTTTGCAATAAATCATAATATTTAAAGTTATTTTATATAAATGGATCTTAAATTTACCAATAACGTCGATATGTCCGAGTGGTTAAGGAGATAGACTTGAAATTTATTGGGCTTCGCTCGCGCAGATTCGAACCCTGCTGTCGACGATTTTTCTTTTTCAAATTTTCTCCTAATCCTGATTTATTTTTTCTCCTAATCCTGATTTATTTCTTCATTAGCCACACATAAACTTGTTAGTGATGATGTAGATATTTTAATCAATCTCATCAACAACTATACATCCTCCATCATTTACACGCATGAAATACTCAATTTCAAAAGCAGATTATTTACCAAAAACTATTCAATATAGTCATTGTGAATCCTCCAAATTTTTTTAAACTTTCTTGCTTCAAGTATTTATGAAGAGGACAATTCATTTTTTCAAATTTATGTAAAGTGAGTATAAATTTATAAGGAGCATTTTCCCGCTTCTTCCCGTTCCCAAAAGTTTTAGATTTTTCATTTCTTATAGTTGACTTATTTATGGTTTAATATGTTGTTTTTTAAGAGACTTTTTGCATGGTTTTTCTTTTTTCTACTTTGTTAAGATTTTTATGAAGTTATTTAAGATAGATTATTATATTGATTGTTGATTGAATTTTAGGTCATAGATAGGAACATGAACATGAGGACTCAACTTGTAGAGAAAACTAGACAATATCTTGGACTTCAAAAGGAGGTAATTTGAGTCATATAAACCATTCTCTGTATCATGAAGACGACTTTAGAGAGATATTGGGTTTTTAAGAAATGTTATGACGAATCACATTTCGACACTGGAATTTGGTTTTGCAGTCTAACTTGCATTTTGCAGGTTAATTTGACAATTGCAAGTGTTCATTGTGGGTCTGTTGGTCATTGAGAGGTTGTGTTATTAAAATTTAATGAAAAAACTTAACAATTTCATTATATTACAATTTTATTGGTGACATGGTAAGATAGGATATTGAGCATTAGTTTTGACTTTTGATTATGTTTATGTTATATTGTATAAAATTGATCATGGTCAGAAGATTTTCACTATTAAAAAAGTTTATATTTTTTGCTAATTTTATTTTAAATTTTTTTTATAAAAAATACTTACAAATTTTATTGCGGAAAAAAAGGTAATAAATTATTACTAATTCTTTTACAAAATATTTTGTATAAAATATTTTTCGAAAAAAAAAATATAGGAAATATTTGCGAATTTTATAATTTTGTAAGAAATAATTATCTACGAAAAAATTACCTATCAATTAAAAATTTTAACAAATTTCCAAAAAGAATCTAATTGTAATATGAAAAATTCTAGTAATTTTTCTAATTTTACAAAAACTACTTCAAACATTATATTTCAAATATAGCATGAATAGTCTTTATTAGTCTTGTTTTACATTTGCACTTCCATTCCATTTTAGGTTGTTTTCTAATTTAAAAATGAAACGATGTGGCATAAATAAGACAAGTGTCCAAAATGAATTAATTCATTCCTTATTCTTTGACAGAGCTATATCTGAAATATATTTGCAAGTTTTAAAATAAACATTTGGTTGTTATTTTTATTGTGTTTGTTCAATTTGTTTTTTATTTTCGTTTTACATTCAATTAGATTCTCATTTTTGTCAACTTTTGATCAATTTGGTCCTTTTTACTAACGGTGTTAAAATATTTAATATTTTCTAACAATACATGTCACGTGTCAACTCTTTTTGTTTTTAAATTTTTAAATTTTTTTAATTTTAAACAAATTATTCACATATCAACTCACAATTGTGTCACATGTCAATGTCAATGTCACGTGTCAGTTTGTAATTTTATTATTATTATTTTTGTTCAATTTAGTTTATATATTCGTTATTTTTTAATTCAGTTCCTATATTCGTTATTTTTATTCAATTTAGTCACAAATTTTGTTAAAATAGAACAATTTTGTCCATTTCAAATTGAAACCAATTTTTTTTATAAATATTATATATTTATTTTTAAAATTGACATTATTATTAATTATTTTTAAAATTAAATTATAAATTATTATATTTAATTATAGATCGAATATAATTCTTAGGTTCAATTGTTAAATAGAATATAATTATTTAAAATATTATTAAAATATAACTATTGAATGTTTTAAAATCTAAAATGTTTTGTATTTAAATGTTATTTTTATAAATATTAGTATACTTTTCTAAAATATTTCTAATATTTGTAATATTTTTAAATACCAATTTTAAAAGATTTAGTATTTTAGAATTTAAATATTAGAATAAAACATTTTATTATTATATTTTAATAATATTTTGAATAATTTTATTCTATTTAACAATTAAATTAAGAATTATATTCAATTTATAATTAAATTAATAATTTATAATTGAATTTAAAAAATAATTAATAAAAATGTCAAATTTAGAAAAAATAGTAGTATAATATTTATAAAAGATATTCAATTTGATGTCAATTCGAAAGAGACAAAATTATTCATTTTAATCAAAATTGATACTAAAATGAAAAAAATAACAAATATAAATATTGAATTGAAAATGTAAATACCATTAATAAAAATGATCAAATTGACCAAATTTTGACAAAAATAAAAATCTGATTGAACGCAAAATAAAAATAAAACTAAATTGAATAAACACAAAGAAACTAACGACCAAATATTTATTTAATTTTTTTTTTACGGTGATAGATTCTTAATTTATAGTTCCTTAATATTCATGATATTTATGTAACATATTCACTTTAAGTAGTAATTCATTAATATTTGTCAGCTTATTCACTTTAAGCTGCTGTTTTTTTTTTTTTATTCTTTATTTTATTTTGTTTATGTGTGTCCTTAACACCAAATTCAGATCTTTCAGCAGTTCACAACTAACAATATCAGTCATGTTGGTAGTATACCTATAAATGGATAACAAGTTGAAGCTATATCTGCTCACCCTTTTGCTTTGGTTTTTTTTTATCTAAATAAAGACTTATCTCTACTTTCATCTCCTGTTAAAAATGGAAAGAATGTGCACTAAAACAGTAACATTTCATCACTACCTTTGGGCAATGAGGATGATGTAAAAAACTTTATGTAATGATGTTGTATTATATATATATAACTACATTTTTAAACTACAATAATTCAATATATAGAATAATGAAGTGCAATTGAAAAAATCATAAGTTTTTATTACAATCACCGTCTTAAAGTTCACATTTGTAGCATTACATAATATTCATGGATTAGATTGTAGTTTAATTAGTATACTAACATCATCTATTAGTATTATTATATTAATGGAGCATAAAACTGGAAAAACTGTACTGGAAAATTGTACACATTTGTTCGTATTTGAAAGATATAAAGTTAAAATCTATACTCTTAATTTTCTGAATTTTCAGGTTAGATTAATTTTTAAGTTAATTAATTTTTCACTATGTATATTGGCCTATTCTACTAATCATTTCTGAATTGTACACATGTTTTTTATTTAAATATCATCTCTATAAACTATATATAATTACATGAATATAATTATATAACTAAATTGTTTATTTGAATATAACAATAATTATATTAAATCTCATTAAGAAATAAATAAATAAATAAACTACTGGAACTAGTTTTCGAACCACTTACCCACTATCTGAGTCCCACTTTCTTCAAATTAACAGAACCCATCTTTCTTCAATTTCCAGAACATTTTTTCTTCAGATTGACAGAACATAAATCAACCCAACACACACCATGAACTAACTTGTATAGAACAATCCAATTAAAATTGAAGAGAGTGAGAGATGAAATTACTGAGAGTTCAAATTAGAAGCCACTGGGTTAATTAAATGGCCAATTTTTTCGAGAACTTTAACTGGTTTGAACAACCTTAAAAACTGAAGAAAACATGTTCAAGAATTGTTTTTGAGCATCTAACATAAATCTTCAAAATTTGGTAAATACAGTGCAATCGCTCTCCGTGTGGAACATCCTCTCTCTCTCTTTTTCTCTCTCTGCCTAAGAATACAAAACGCAGTTAAAGTAATTACAGTGTGTGTGGACCTCTGAACAGTGTCGTTTTCCCGCAACCAAACACCACCGCATGCATGCATGTTTTCTCTCTATACACATCCAACACCTTTCTTCTGCCAATTTTCGCAGTGCAAATTCCAACGTTCAAATCATTCATTCACTGCATCTACATTCTATCTTCCCTTTCAAACTCCCATGCCACGTGTCCTCCAACCCTCACACAATGCTGATTCCACACATGCGCATGCTGCCATGAACATGGTGATGGTGATGATGGTTCACCATTTCGTGACACCTCCTTAACCCTTCGCTACTCCCTCCCACACCACGTAGCCTCCACTCTCCCACATTCTCTTCCTCTATCCTTTTCTCTTCTTCTTCATCTTCTTCTTCTTCCATCATCTCTTCCTCTTCAAGATCTGACACCAGACGCAATGTCAACCGCCCGTTCTCTCGCCACGCATGCAGAATCTCCGCCCGCTCTATTCTCACTTCCGTCAACTCCAACCTCCCATCTTTCCTCACCGGCCGGAGATAAAAACTCGGTTTACCGTTCCGGTTCAGCGACGACAGCGGCGGTGGAAATGTCCTCACCTTCCCTCTCCCCTCGGCCCTCACCGTCTTCCTCCTCCGGAAAACCTCCTCGTCCTCCTCATCATCGATCACATCCTCGTCCATGCAATTACTGTTGATTTGATCGGAGCTTTCAAAACCTAGATTCTCGGTGCAGGAGGCCAAGCCACCGCTTACGGTGCAAACCACATCGTCATCGAGGAATCCAATCTGTGTCTTCTTGGGCTGAGGCGGGTTGCTGTTGGGCCTTAACATGGCGGACTCCAGAACGTTGGGAGGCCTGTGGATGTCTGTGGTGGCGAGCTCCAGGCCCAAAAGTGGGTGGTGGTGATAGTGGTGATGATGGTGACACGTGTCAGTGGAGGTGTTTCTCTTGAACAATTTGATCATGGCAGGGAAGACGATGGAGAAAAGAAAAGGAGGATAGAGGGAGATACCGATTGAGGTTGTCATCGCATAGTAACAATAATCATAATCGTAATCAAAACGCAGAAGCAGTTGTAAGAATTGGTGAGAAGGGATTTTTGAAAGAGAAGAAGAGAAAGAAGGTATTAATAAAAATGAGAAAGAAAGCATAGCATGGGCATGGGGTGGCAGAGTGAGAGTGCCAACCAAACAAAACGCAAGAAAAGGAAGGGCGTGTTTGTTTCAGAGTATGAGCTGGAATCCCTCATGGAGCAAACGGTGCCGGGTCCCACGTTGGACTCTTTCTTTTTTCTGTGGGTTAAATTTTTTTCATTTATTTTCTACTATTTTTATGGTCATACACGTTTTAGTCAAGGATTCAATTGCTGTCAAAAATTAGAAAACAATTTTTATTTTGGATATTCTCTTGTCACCGTTTGACCACCCTAACAAAATTAACAAACTGCAATTCCCAGGTCTTTGAATTTGAATAAGCGCGTTTGCAAGGCACAGACATTCACCCTTGGAGTTTGCGCAGGTTGTTCCTGCTCCAAGACCCAGGCAATGATCATTCATATGTTCTCGAAAAACAAAGTTGTATTATTTGATCCTACCAGAAACATGACGTGGGTCCGAAAATTAAATTGCTGGTTATTCAAATCATTTCTACATCCGTTCTTATTTGAAAAAGTACTTTTCGGATCAAAGTTGTAGAGTTGTTCAGAAATACAAGTGTGCCCCTTTTGTGTTCTTTATAAATGTGACAAATTCATCTCTTGAGGGATGCTTGAATTTCTTCTAGTGTACGCCCCTTGGTCTCTGGCACCAGTCTTGTCACGAACAGAACCGTGAAGCCACATATGGCAGAGAAGATGAAGAAAGTTCCTGAACAAACATAATGTGAGTTTTTGCTTTCTTGGTATTGTTTCTTTTTGTGGTCCATTTTGGTTTTCTCTTTTATGGGTGGAGTAAGTATTCTCACAAGGAATTAAGAGTGAGCATGAATGAACCTACCTGCGGAACTCCAACTCATGAGAAAGTTAAAAGCATATGACACAATCCAAGAACACAACCAGCTAACCAAAGTCACAAGACTTCCTGCAGAGCCTTTCACATTAATGGGAAATATCTGGGGATCATAAAAAAAGGTAATTCACTACACTCATTAACTTCTCATGATCTCCATTTTTTGTTTCATATATGTGTTCAGAAACTACCTCAGACATTATAACCCAGGGGATTCCCCCCATGCCAAGAGAGAATGATCCTGTATATACCTGATCATTTCAAAAAATAACTGTTTCTCAAACCAGACAGTGATATCAGATATGTGGATTTATTTCAACACAGGTAACATTCTGTCATGTCATCTCAATATCATAAAACAAAGTAATGAATTTGAATTTGTGTTTTGTTATTGTTATTATTATCCAATTAAATGCATAAGATTGCATAATGTGGTCAAAGATTCAAATAATGGTGCATTATTGCTTAAACATTGTTATTGAAAAATCATCACCAGTACACCGACAAGTGCCAGAATGGGACTGGCTTCCTTCCATTTATGTAGGTCCTGCATGAGGCAAGCTCAATTAATTGATCATTTTGAAATAACTAAAGTGAAAAAAGAAAAAAAAAAAAAACATGGAAGAGCAGGTTTTGTTTTGTTATTCAAAGAACCTGCAAGAAGAATGATAGGGCTGCAAGGAAGCATCCTAAGCATGTTCCTGAAGCAGAGACCTGCATAAAGCTAAACATTTTGGATTCAGATCTTACATATCAGCACAAAACAGAAGAAACAAAACATCATCTTTTTCTACCAGCAGAAGTGGTCGTCTCCCAGATTTATCCATCAAAAGCACTCCCAAAGCTGTCATTGGGATCTATGAAGATACAAGTGAAAAGAAGCCTCACCAAGACAGTGGCATATTATCTCATTCTATACAACATTAAGAAGGCATGCGAATGAACTGTATGAAGAGAATGAAGAACCTGAACTGCAACCATTGCTATCATTCCAATACTTCCCGAAAATCCTGACAATTGTGTTGTAAGTTTAATATTCTCATGGCCATCTTCCTTATCAGTCATATGTTGGAAGCATTAAAAAAAACATGCATGTACCAGCAGAGATGAATATAGAACTTGCATAAAAAGCAATGCCGTTAACCCCTCCAAACTGTTGCAGTATCATAAGACCAACTCCTACCTAACAAAGTAAATAAAAAATACCATAAGAATCTGCAAAAAGGACAAGAATGTCTGCAAGAAGGAGGATATATATCTTAGAAAGCTTAGCTCACAGTAAGTGACTTCAAATACTGCAACTGAAATAAGCCAAAAATGGTAGCTTCTGTTTCGCTCTGAAGGGCTTCGGTAAAATCCTACAACAAATACAACACAAAATAATGTGTTACACTCTTAGGCTTGTTCTACCACCCCAACGCTCTAATAAACAAACACTATATGTACTCTAATTTCAGTGGCCTCTTCAGAAACATCAGCATTCTTTCCTCTAAGACTCTGTAGAACAGATTCACTCCTTTCCCAGTGACCAAATTTTGCCTGCAGAAGATTTCTAACTATCACAAACTTGCAATGTGTTTGTCTAACATGTAGTGATTCCATTTATTTGACACTAGTGAGTGAAAATCTCAGTTGCTTGTGTGAATCATGTCATGTTCCACAGCATATCAACAAAAATATCTCAAACAACTCACCAGCCATCTAGGAGATTCGGGAATGAAGAATAGACCCAAAAGTTGTACGAGACAGGGAATAGTTCCTGAGATAAAGAAAGAAAATGCCACTTACATTGCAACCTTTGTTAATTTCACTTTGATAGATGAAAACCATGCATATGAGCATTACCTATTAGAGCCAAAATCCTCCAATTTAAGAACGCTCCAATAAGATAAGTTAATGATACCCCACAACAAATCATTAACTGTCAAAAGAAACTCCAGATAGGGATTTAAAATAAGCCTATTACTTGCAATGGGAGTAAAGTGATACTCAGAAAAGAATCATAACTTTTTTACCTGATGAACTGTGGTGAATCCCCCTCGGAGATTCTTGGGTGTTATTTCAGCTACATAAACTGGAACCTATTATGGAAACAGAAGAAACAAACCCACTTGTTTTTGTTTTGAGTGACTGAATTCCTCTCGAACTGCATTTGTGAAAAACTAAGAGTCACAACAATTACCACATAAGATAGAAGGCCCATTCCACATCCTACCAAAAATCTTCCAATGTAAAGCCACCAACCAACCTTCAAACAAGCACCAAGTGTCAAATAACAACGACTTAACTTGTGTGCAAATCTCAAGGTTTACTTTATCATCAAGTTAATTGCTCATCGAAACGATATTTTGCTTGTATAGGCTTATATGAAAGTGGCGTGTAAGGATGGTAAACCTTTGAGAATGCTATGGCAAGCCATCCCAAGATGCAGAATACTTCGGAGAAACCCATAGCCTGTTTTTGAAGTAAGACATGCGTTAGGAATTCAAGGTGGGGGAAATTGTTAGAAATTTAAGATGACCAATATATAAGTAGAATGATCTACAAACTTATTAAATTAAAGTTTTTGGTTAAAAACGATGTCCTAATTTCTTATATAAACTTTCAGAACTCTTTAATACCAAATCTTTCTCTCTTCTTCAAATAGTTCGGTGTATCAGAATTAATGGTATCGGAGACTCACACTTAAGGAAGAGAATGAGACTTCTAAGTCTTACATTTGGTGAAATGAGTAAGATGACCCATATAAATAGATAGACTCAAAAACCTATTATCTTAAAGTTTTCAGCTAAAACTTATGTCTTGAATTCTTACATAAGCTTCTTCACAATTTACTTGTGTCAAATCTCTTGTTTTCTCCCTTTGAAATACCTAACGACATGAAACTTTCATTTCAAAACACAAATTGAATAAACTTACAGCTCTTCGACCTGCGTAATCTGCTATTCTACCACTTATGATAGCCCCAATCATTGCTCCAATCGTCAGTATTGATCCAAAAATCGAATACTGCACAAAACGAGGCCAATAAAAAAGGCATTAAATGTTCAATGTTGAATACATGACAAACTAAAACAAAGGTCGTGATTCAAAGTTCAAACCTCAGCCACGCCGAGATTGAGATCATCCATGATTCCATTTTGAGCAGGAGACGAATATCCAATCTGCAAAATTCACACACCGACAATGGTACTTCCAAATTCTCATAAAATTGCCAAAAGCAAAAACGTGTGAATGTGAACTTACAGCAGACCCAAAAACGTAAGAACCAGAGACAGCAACAAGGGTGGTAAGTATAAGAATAGCTGGTACCGACCAAGTTTCTTTCTGCCTCTTTTCCTCACACTCAACTCCATCGTTACCATGATAAGCTTGCAATGTTTCTGGGGAAAGCAAAGGACTTGAAAATTCTCTTGGTTCAGCACTATTAGCACCGTCCATGGTTCCCAAGAAACAGATTTAGGAGCCACTGAGAATTTTAAGGTTGCTCGTGACAGTAAATGAATCTATGAAGAACAGTGCTTTGTGAGGTCCAAAAATGACAAGTGAGGACGACAGTGTTGGAGATAAGTGTTTGTGTATTGTTGACTCGCGTTTGTTGTTTTGAACTCAACTTCATTGGAGGGACTGTGACATGTTTTTTGAGACTGGGCATGTGGAATCTGAATTGATAGGCATAGATTTTTTTTAGGATGTGTCATCATAAGCTTGCACAAAATGCCAAGAGCTCCAAGCTGTGGCATTCTGAAAATGTCACCTTTTCTTGCATGTGATGACTAAGTCCTGAAGATTCTTTTGTGTCGTCCCTGAGTCTTTAAAGTATGATATTGATATATTAAAAAATTTATAATATACTTTAAATTAGTAAAATTAGTATCCTTCAATATATTTTTAAAAACACAAAACAAAAAATAAAATTAAAGATTCAATACACAATCCAAAGTGGTGATGAGCGATGAAGCAGTAAATCTTAGATATTTTTTGTGTGAAGCTATTTATATTTTATTTTCAACCCAACATTATTAATTTTTTAATACAAGATTAAAATGTTACTTTGACTTAATGGAAAAGCATTTTTTTTAATTACAACTCAAATTTAAGTTCCTGAAAAAAAAAACGTATTCATTTTTGCCGACAACCATGTAATCAACTTAAGTAACTTTATTTACATTATATTAATCTTTAACCACTTATATTGTTGTGTGAATTGTATAACATACAATATAAAATATTTAGACAAAAGTATAAACTTTAAGTATCCAATTTGAAATATATATATATATATATATATATATATATATATATATATATATATATTATATATTTAAAACAATATTTGGTAAATAAAAAGAATTAAGTTATATCTTTACATAATCAACTTTATTTGGATTTTGTTATATTTATAATAATATACAAGAGGAATTTACCCTAATTTGTTTTCATATTTTACACATAATAATATTTTTAAGTCACAAATTAAAAAGAAAAAGAAATAATGAGATATTGGAAAGTGACTAGCCTGGATTGTAAAAGTAAGTGTGCGCATTAATTTCTTGTTTTCATATTATAAGTAAAATAAATTATATATATTATACATTTTTATATATATAAATTCTAAGACAGCAAATAAAATTTACATAGACATACACAGAGTCCATGTTTTTGCTAATACTGACAATTTTGATATGTTACCGTACATTGCACTGATTAAATCGGATATTGGACAAATAATATAATCACAAAAAATTATTGTGACTTGGTGATTGTTATCTCCATGATTCAAACTTATGTAACTTTTGAATAAACTTTTTACACGAAACCCCATCAGTGTGCAACTTGTAGAAATTCTGTTGCAGAGAAATACCAAATTCATATCTCATAAGCTATTCAAAGAAGCTTGAATTTCCTCTAGTGTACGCCCCTTGGTCTCTGGTACTAGTTTTGCTACGAAAAGAACAGTGATGGCACATATGCCAGAGAACAAGAAGAAAGTTCCTGATCCAACACAACCAAAACATAAATTTTACAGATATATATAAGAATAAGGAAGTTCCCTGTTTTTCTTAAAATACTTCTTTAAATTAGGATGTTTTACTGATTTTTGTGCCTTGTCTCTTGAGGAAATTAATGTATCTGTTAGAGTGGAAAAGAGGAAATAAGAGTAAATTGAAACTTACCTGATGAACTCCAACTCATGAGAAAGTTGAAAGTATACGCAACAATCAATGAACATGTCCAGTTAACCAAGATTACTAAGCTTCCAGCAGTGCCCTTCACATTAATGGGAAATATCTGAAAAAAAAAATGTATATATGAACAACATTCATGTGCTGAGGATTTATTATATTTCAATCTTAATTTGATGAGTCGAAGCATAGTTGAACAAAGCTACCTCGGACATTATAACAGACGGAATTCCAGACATGCCTAGCGAGAACAATCCCATGTATAACTGCTCATTAGGAAAAGTAAAACCAGAATTGCCTTTATCAATCAGTCATTCAATCCATGAATAAACCAGTCTGAATATGGAACATGAATTGAAATTTTGTCGGAGAATTAAACTGAGACAACATTAAAGTCCTGAATTCAATTCGATCTTACTAAGACAAATACAAGGCCAGTGAAAAAAATGAGAAGACAAGGATATGTAGAAGATGCATGTGTTGTTGGTATAGTTAGAGAAGCATTACCAGTACACCAACAAGCGCTATAAAAGGACTTATTGACTTCCATTCCTGTAAATCCTGTATCAAGCAAGCCAAATTGTTCTTAGAAATGTTCAAAAAACAAATGATTAAAGCAAAGATCTTCTATCAAAAGAAAAGAACCTTCAAGAAGAATGATAGGGCTGTCAGGAAGCTTCCTACGCATGCTCCTGCGGAAGAAGCCTGTGTAAGAGTCAAAATTTTGGATCAGAATTAACAGAACATGGAAACAAATAAAATTAAAAATTAGAAAAGGAAAAAAAACAGTTTGACCATTTTACCAGTAAAAGCGGTCGTCTTCCACATTTATCCATCAAAAGTACTCCTAAAGATGAAAATGAGACCTATAAACACAAATAATAAGACTATGTGAAGAGAAGACCCTTGAATCCGAAATGGCACTGATTTCATCTTGTATGGAATTGAGCACACAGAAGTAATGAAATTGTGTAAACAGAAATAAAAACCTTGAAAACACCCACTGCTATTGTTCCAATAGTGTCTGAAAACCCTGCGAAAGAGAAGAATTTTTGCTTAATGAATCATGCACAAATCTGGTATGCTCTGATTTGTTTTTTCTTATTTGGCATATGTTAGAAGGACCTGCACCTACCAGCAGAGATAAATATGGAATTTGTATAGAAAAGAATGCCACTAATCCCTCCAAACTGTTGCAGCATCATCAAGCCTACACCTACCTAAACAAGTAACTAAATACCGTGAGAGCCTGTAAAACATTAAGATAGCCTGCAAGAATGGAATGAATTTAGAATGCTCACAGTAAGTGTCCTTAAGTACTGCAACTTAAATAAGACGATAAAATTGCCCTTTTCTGTGTGTTGCTGAAGGGCTTCTGTGTATTCCTACAAATGAAGGTACAGTGCAAAAAATGTTATATATTAAACTCTGTGTCCTGGTAGATCATAACGCAAACAAGAACTTGTTGTATACTCTGATTTCAGTGGCCTCTTGATAAACATCAGCATGCTTTCCCCTTAGGCGCTGTAAAGCAGACTCACTCTCTTTCCACCGACCAACCTTAGCCTGCAGAAGATGACATGTGTTGAATCTAATCATTTAACAAACAGAAGAAAAAACTTAGTTGCTCGTGTGATATGTGTCCAACATGCACTGATCAAAGAGCAAAATTCCAGAAGCTAAGAACAACTCACCAGCCACCTGGGAGAATCAGGAATGAAGGGAAGAGTCAGAAGGTGCACAATAGAAGGAACAGTTCCTGAGATAAAGACAAAAAATTATGAGTTACTTGGAACCCTTTTTTATTTGGTTTTGTGAAATAGAGCAACGTAAGGAATAGTACAAGTATATTTACCAATCACTGCCAAAATCCGCCAATTCAAAAATGCGCCAATAAGATAAGTTAATGACAACCCACAACAAGTCATTAACTGTCACAACAATACCAAAAAGAAATTTAAAGTAAGCCTTTGAGGGAGACATGATACACAAAATAAGAGTAGAATGATTTAGGTGATATCATTTATAGTATTCCTTTACCAGATGACCTTCGGTAAATGCTCCTCTGAGATTCTTGGGTGTTATTTCTGCTATATAGACTGGAACCTAATTTGCAGAGGGAGCTGTGTTATATGTATTTCTTGATTGACTGAATAAAATTAGTTTGAATTGCAGTCATGACATATCAAACGTTAAAGTAATTACCACATAAGATATGATGCCAACCCCACATCCTATCAACATTCTTCCAATATAAAGCCACCAAGAAACCTTCAAACACGGAATGTTCAACATCTTAGACTGAATTTAAGGAAATTAACCCTGTGCCTCTGGGAGTAAAGTATGAGTACACTTCAATTTGAGAAATCTGGGAAGAAAAGAAATTATAGGCAAACCTTTGAGAATGCTATGATAACTGATCCCACGATGCAGAAAACCTCCGAGAAACCCATGGCCTTCATGGAAAATGCAAAATAACCAAGAGTAAACAACAGTACCCATTGAAACTAAAACTAAGAGTAATCTGTCTCAGACTTACCAATCGACGACCCACATAATCTGCTATTCTACCACTTAAAGTGGCACCAACGATCGCTCCAATCGTCAATATTGAACCAAAAGTTGAGTACTGCAAAAGTGCATAGAGTTTAACTTAAGGCATAAACGGTCAAATAAACAAGAACCAATAAACTATAAGGAGTGAATTTAGAAGAAAACTCTTAGGTATTGTTAGTTTCATCTTAAGAATCTATGTACGACCTTTAATCAAACATCTATTACACAAACAATCGAGGTGTCCTCAAGTAAAATTAGAGAATACCATAAAAAACATACTCAACTTACAACATCCGAGTTTTACAAGGAACATTCAATTTCCAATAAAGTCAACTGTTCTTACCACGGCGACACATTTTAAGAAAGATTACAAAAAACAAAAACAAAGGATGTTAGGTGGTAACCTCGGCGACAGAGAGATGCAGGTCGTGCACGATTCCATACTGAGCAGGGGAGGAATATCCGAGCTGCAAAAAGAGGTGTGTGATGTGACAGCAAGAACATAAGTGGTGATTCTGAACTGTGATGAACCAAAATGTGTGATCGATCACTTACAGCATACCCAAACACGTAAGAACCAATTGTAGCAGAAACGGCGGTGAAAACAAGCATAAATGTCATCTGAGAATCTTCACTTTGCTCAATTTCATGGAAATCAACTCCATCTTTGTTCGTGGATAGCAGAGGAGCTGAAGACTCGCTTGCTTCACTGCCTTTGACACCCATGAGTGATGATTCCTTCACTGCAAAGTTTCCACCACACGACCAAACACTCCACACAAGTTGTTTTGAACTGAACAAGAAAGCTTAGCAGATAAACATGTGGTTCTGTATCCGATTCATAGCACAAGAACAAAATGGCATATTTAATATTTTATTATTAAAATAACTGTCAGCCAGTTGTTGGGAGAAAAAGTAGTTGAAAAAAATATTTTTCGATGTGTATTTTCAGCCATTTCATTATTCTACGACTCTTCTTCTTCCACGTTATCTACAACAAAAATCTACGACTTTTTTATTAAACGCTTTTCATATTTTATTTAAATTAGTATTTTATTGAGATATTTTTGGATAATTTGAATAATTCTTTTTTTAGATATGACATATGTTAATTCACTTCTTTTATGAGAGACTTAAATTTTGTAAACCTTTCAACTACTTCTTTGAAAAAAGTCGAAAAATAGTTGAAAAATTGATTGCGTGAATATCTTTACAAGATTTTCATTTATAAATTCGTACAATATAATGTTTTAAATTTTTAATAACATAATTTCGTAAAATCGCGGAATGGGTTTGTATTGGGTGTGGTGAAGAGCACGTCGGAACCCGTTGTCAATATGTTTATTTAAAAAACAACATTCATTTCACGTGGTTTTTTACTTTATGTTTTATGAGATTTTTAGAATATTATGCATACAATACAAGTATCTTCTTTACTTTAAATACTTTAAATTATTTTTTGTTCTAGTGCGTATCACATGATCATATGCTAATTTCAACAAAATCAAATGGATTTTACGAAGACGGATGAAATTTAATAATGTTATGGTGACTTATATCATAATTGATCAAATTAAATCACGTGCAATTATTGAAAGAAGTTTTAGTTAGGTGTCATATCAATTCGGTAATGTCTGGATTTATATTATTAACAAGTGCGAATTACGTATTACATGTGTTATTTTAATTACTGTGTTTTTAATCTTTAAAATTTAGAATCATTTCTGAGGAAATTGAAAATATTTATTTTAAATTTATAGAAATGTAATTTTGAATTTACAAGCGTAGAACCAAAATAATTTTATAAGCATTAAATTTTATTAAGTTTTGAGATTAAACTAATTTGATAAATTGCGAATTTAATATAAAATGCCGAGTATTAATCTTATAACTTATGAATTTTATAAATGTACACTAATAATCTCAAAATTTATATTAACTATATTTAGTAAATAACTATAAAAATATAAATTGTTTACTGTAAAAAAATATTATACATCAACAAAAAGAATAAGAAAAAAAATTACCTTCAAAACTCAAATAAACACATGCGAATCAATCAAATTAGGAAAAAAACATACTACGTTCCATCATGAGTTTCAATAATGTTAACGGGTAAGAAAATTATTTTTATTAAAAAATACATTAAAACATAGAGGACTGTAAGCATAATTTCATCTAATATTATTTCATTTCATATAATATTATTTTATTTTATGTATTTAAAAATATTATTTAAGTATGAAATAATATATTTTATGTTTAACTAGTCCTTATTAGTTTATCATTTAGATAGTGAGAGACAAAAAGGTTGGTATAATGAGATAAATATGAATTTTAACCATTAATGAGCAATGTATTATGCATATAAAATAACATAACACTATTTTTAACCAAAAATATGATTAAGGTATCGTTACTTTAAGATTATTTACTATTTGTTTGAAAGTAAGTGGAGATAATATGCTTCAATTCCTTTCAAAAGAATTGTGAATAAATGAGAGAATATTTGAGGGAGACTGATGAAATTCTATATTTGGTAAGATGATTTAAAAACCACATATTACTTTTAAGTCAATTCTTCACTCTTTTAAACATTTAAAAACCTAAAGAATTGCAAGAGGAGAAAGACATATAAACTATAAACAACATACTTAATAAAAAGAGTTAATAAAGTTGACCAACATTATTATAATAACATATATTACATGTGTATCAATATTATAATATATGATAATGATATTTAAATTTTTTTTATCTACTTTTAATTTATTATTTTAGTTACTTTTCAATTATTTATTTTAAGTTTTTTTTTTTTAATAATACAATATGATTGATCTAAAAATAATTAGGACGATAAATTAAAACCCTTTTCAATTATTTATTTTAAATTCTTTTTAATAATATAATATGATGATCTAATGATTAGAACAATAAATTAAAAACCGGTAAAAAAATGGGTAAAAAAAATCCTTATACTATAATATAAATGATAATTAAATTGATGACTACCGCTTCTAAACAAAATAGATCTCTAATTTGTCGAATAATTTTAGAATAAAAAAATAGTTTCATTACTTATGCATTCATAACATGTAACCTAATATTGTATCTAAATTAAAAAATATATATATATTTTAAACCATCCGTACTAAATTAAAAAAGTAAAAGTTTATGAAGTAAAATATCTTTTGTATTTCCTTATTTGTCTAAATTTATAATTATATAAATATGTGGATTTAGTCATTTTAATTAAATTTTGGTAGGTTTATTTGATGTTTCGTACATATTTCAAAATTGTTTTTAAGTTGTTTATACTGTTTGACACATTTGTTTTAATGTTAAGTTAAATACTATTATGAAACGCGTTTGAAATGTCAAATAAATTTAACAAAATTTGATAAAAATGACTAAATTCAAGACATTTCGAAAGATGAAAAACTAAATTAGTTTAAAGTTTCGAAATGAACTAATTCCAAAATTCACTGAAAAACAAAAACATATTTAATCCTTATATAAATAATTATGCTATAAAATCTCAATTATTCTAAAAATTTACAGTGATTATCTATAATTCTAAAATAAAAAATTATTAATTTTATTTTGAAGGTCTATATTTTCAATAATTTCTCAATAAAATAATTTTGTTTAATAATAATAAAATAGGTCAATTTGATCATTGGCCCGTTAAAAGTAAAGTTAGCGAAATTGAACTATTATAATAAAGTAAATTGAAAATTTTGATTTTATCTTAACAGTATGGATCGACAAACTAATTCGTTGACTTTCTTAAATTGTCGATTATTTCCATTTTATATTTTTAAATCCATTACATATATATATATATATATATATATATATATAT
>Ga0214543_1001521_pt1 | contig 44845 bp, 28 predicted proteins | sample CNSS2metaG_FD_160094 | JGI IMG/M metagenome (GOLD analysis project Ga0214543, IMG submission 160094) | Root nodule microbial communities from cowpea collected in UCLA plant growth center, Los Angeles, California, USA - CNSS2 | ecosystem: Host-associated > Plants > Roots > Nodule | place: USA...
ATATATTTGTCGAGTAATCATATTATTATTACATATTACTTATTTACTTTCAATAATTAATTTCTATTAATTATCTTAAAAGACATTATTTTCACTGATGATTTATTTTATCTATAAATTTAATATTATAACATAAAAAAGTCACATACTACTTATGAACAGAATCTGTTAATAATAATAAAAATTTATCGATAAAACATTTATATTATCGACGTTTTATTCATAAAATGATTGTTAGTAAATTTTATTAACAAATGAATACATTAGTCAATAATTATCAATGATCACGAATCCATTAATAAACATCTGTGATAGAACTTTCAAAATATCTTTCAATATTTTGAAATTAAATCATGACAAAACTTTCAATTTTAAAACAATTAAATATAATAATTGTTTTCAAATGTAAATTCAAAACAATGATATATTATTTTAGATTTCTTTTCTTAAGTTTTTGCACGAGGTTTTATAAGATTTGTAATTTTTGTTATCAGTTTTAAGAAATGATTTCATTATTGTAAGATAATGTTTTTACTTTTAATATTAAAAGATTTATACAATATATTAAATTTTAAATATGAGAACAGTATCATTTCAATATATTCTGAATTTTTTTTTTCTACTAAACTTATATCTTAAATTTAAGATTCAGCTATATTGAATTATATTAACGCAACTATGTTCTTTAGGGCGAAAACTAAAACTAAAAATAATTATAATTAAATAATGTTAATTTATATTTATTCTCAATAATTAAATAATACAGATTAGGCTACTTCTGTACCTTTTCTCTGGCTATTTAAATTGTGTCGTAGTCGTGTAGTAGTACCTAGCTAGTACTTCTATTATTTGACCATCATCACGTGCCTACCTTTTAAGAACGTAAGTTTAAGAATCATTATGGACACTTTGAATTTATATTCATTTTTTTTAGGAAGGGACGAATGGATATACATTTGGGATAATTTAAGAAAAAAAAATTCTTTATTAAATTGAATCGAATTACATATAAATTAAAAAATAAAACTGAAAATTATATAAAAAACCTATAAAGCATAACACGTAGATAAGTAGATAAGTTCATTTCAATTTATAGTTTTTTTTTTGTCTTTTCTTTTTAAATATGTTGAGAAGTTTTCTCAAAAAATATATTTACACACGTGTTGTTGATTGACTATTTGACACCCATATTCTCTAATTTACTATTTTTATAAATGTAACCATTTTACATTATAATTAAAAGTTTTTAATTAATTAATTATCTGAAAACCTTTAGATAAATAAGTTTGACCCTCTTCTGATTTTACTTTTACTCAAACTTTTATTTTTTATTTAAATATTTTAAAGAAAGTGAGAAAAATAAGTATTATGTAAAAATAAAATTCATAAATTTATCTTAAAATTTTAGATTAAAAATAATATTAATATGAAAATTTATATTTTATTGATTTTGTATATGTAAATGAGTTTTCTTTTTAAGCATTTCATTAAAGTGGTACGATACGTAAACTAGACTGAATTGATATTTAAATTAAAAATATATTTTAAAAATTAAAAAATATATATATATATATATATATATATATATATATATATATATGAATTTATTTATAAAATTGTGTTAAGTTGGTGAAATTTATTTAGGATTTTATGATTTTTGAATTATTAAACCACGTCTTACAACACATTTATCTAAGTAGAAAAAAAAATGCAGGTGGGATTTAGATGGATGCGCATGTACACGTGCAGACATGTGTTTGAATAGTACGTAACATTGAAAGTTTGGATAAACGGTGACGGATTTGGATGTTTTAAATAAAAAAAGATACATTATATATAAAAAGTTTGAAGCAATTTCAAAAGGCTAAAGAAGATAAATCGAAGAACTTCACGATTTATTAAAACTATATAAAGAATATGATAATGAATTTTGAAATAGTTATGACTTGAAGCTTGTCCTTTTGAATGCACACGTGGCCACATGCAGTGGAAAGTTTTGGAAAGGAGAAATAAAGGATCGTGAATGTGATTGCATGTGGATGTATAAAATCCTAGTCAACTGCACTATGCCCCAAAACATTTTCACACTCTCTCATTGATGCACTTATGCATATCACTTTAGCACTCCTATTAATTAACTTCTACTCATCTCTTTTATATCTTTTTTATATTTTCAAAATATGATATATTTTATTTTAACGAAGGAAAATATATTATAAATTTCATTTTTTTATTTTTATCTTTTACTTAATGTGAACTATTAATTAACTTGTTATTAATTTTTTATTTGATGAGTAAATGATGAACTAAATCATGTCAAAGAGTAAATGATGAAATTAAAAAAATTAGAATCATATTATCATTTTACCTAAATGAAAAAGTTGTATAATCTATTTTTATGACTGCAATCAGGGATAATGATGGGTAGGATACGCAATAGTAGCTCTCCCGTATCTTATCTGTTGGATAAATATTCGCTCCGTACTCATATTCATATTTGTCGAATATCTGTTATGTGGGTACTCACATAATTTTTTAATATCTACGGGTACCCGTAGGTATTTAAAAAAATAAAAATAAATATTTAATAACATATTTTAATCGTAAATTCAGATAAAATACAATACATAACATTCATAATTTTCAAACAAAGTCTAAATAACTCATTTAATTAGTGTTGAATGACAATTTACAAAGAAATGAATTTTTTTAAAACTAATTGACAAAAAAATAACTCATTCAAGATCAATATGTTAATACTTTAATCATGTTGCTTTTTATTTTTTTTAATTTAAATTAGAGTATAACGGATACAAATATCCACCAATATAAATATTATAATACCCGTACCGTCTGGTTAATACGTGAGTATTAAAAATATCCGTACCCGTTTTCATATACATTTTCTACCCGTTATTTATCTACGTATATTTGCGAATGCGAATTTTTTTACATCCCTGTATTTATAAAATCCATAACGTGGGAGTGACCTTTACTTGTATAACTAAACAACACAGTTTGCTAAGCATTATATATGATTAAAGTGTTGTTCTAAATAGGATGATAACAGTGATGATATGCGAAGAGAGAAAGAGGAAATAGAGTTGAAGCATGTTTTGTTTGTTAAGAGTGTACACAGTGCTTCGCTGTCTAGCATGTGAAAGAGGTGTGGCTCACCCAACTGGCACTTACTCATTCGCATACCAAGCGCAATGAGAAGAGAATGAGGACAAAACTGCTCTACCATTTATTTCACTCTCATTCTCTATACTCTTTTCAACCTCACATTCGCTCTTCTTCTGTCTCTCTCTCTCTCCACATTGCCATTCCCTTAATAGCCTCTGCAACACTTTCATAATTTCTTTCATTCTTTTCTTCCTTTTACCACTGCAAAAACTCACTCTTTCATCACTCCTCTATTTTCCTATATACTAGGAAAAACAAAAAGTAAACACACCAAGATGAACACATTTGGTTCAGAACTACGCACCAGTGGGTGTGAGTCTGGTTGGACTCTATACCTGGAACACTCTTTCCTTAACCAGAATGCTTCTTCACATCGGGGTGGAACTGAGGGGTTCTGTGAAGAGGAACAACAACACAAGGACAAAAGATTCAAAGATGAGGACTCTGGGGAGGAGGATTTGTCCATGCTTTCTGATGCTTCTTCTGGACCTCCTCTTTTTCCACACTACGACTCTTACTTCAAAGAAGATCTCAATGGCTGCTTCTATTCTGCTTCCGAGGCAGTGAAGCTGGCCAAGACTAGTAAAAAGAAGCAGAAAGTTAAGGAAAATCAACACCTTGAGGATCAGCATCTCACTTTTCTTCACGACACCGCTAGCTCTCCTGTCTTTGACTTTTCCACTGTATGCTCCATGTTTGTTTTCAAAGCCAAGAATTTGTGCTTGCATGTTATTTCCTCGTTTAGTATTTTACCGAAAACGGTGAACCCCTTGAATGTGTTTTGTCACTCATGGTTCTTGAAAAATTTGCAGGACAATGTTACAAGGGGCAACCAACAGACATCTGTAGGGAGTGTGGTTGATTATTCACAAGGTTTTTCGGCAACTTATTTTATGGTACTTGACTTTGCTCTCTTCTTTTGATTTCGCTATTTCACACTTCTTTAAAAGACTACAACCATTTATATTCTTTCAGGGAAGATCGTCATTCCAAGAAGAACACTTCGGTTTCTTACAATCAGAAAACGAAGTCGAAGGCAACAAGTAAGTTTTTCTTGTATGTACATGAAGAAGAAAACAGATTTCGAATTTTTGGTTATGATTGAGATCTTTTAATATGCATTCTTTGTTTGACAGATGGTATGGAGGAAAAAGGATGGGAATAAGGTGAATATATAAATATATGTGTGTGTGTGTGTCGGTTCTGCTAATGGCTGTCTCTGCAATGGATGGAGAATCGTGGTGTTGAAAGGGACCCTGTACCTTTCTCTTATTTTTTTTTTTCTTTTGTAGCCGTTCATGTAGTGGGAAACAACATGAAAAGACAAGTTAGATTTTTGTTTTTGTTTACTTTTTTGCTTTAGAAATCTTATTTTCTTGTCAATGAATGATGATTACATTTACAAGGCATATGTGTGTAAGGATGCTCCTCTTTTGTTTCCATGAAGCCTCAGGCACAATATAAATGCAGCACTAACAACATTCCATTGGTTCAAATATTCAATTAAAAATGAAATATTTGGCTTTACTAAGGTATTATATCTAAATTCGCTTCCTGATCTTTAATTTAAAATGCAAAAATGTTAATATGAACTCAGTATAGTACCACTTGTTTTAGAAACAGAACTAAAAAGAAACTTTTCACTCGTGAAAGGAGTGAGGAGGAGACTAAGACATGCTATCGATAATTTAATCGCTGCCGACTTTACATAAAAAATGGTGGTCACAGATGATTTAGATTTTGGTTACGTGATTGTTTTGTGAGTTAGGTACATTTGATTAAGTAGAATGTTTATATTAGTAGTTATGATTAAAAGTTAATGAAAAAGAGACAAGGGGTTTAAGAGTGTTAGGAGGGGAGTGAAGAGAAGGGATGGGTTTTAAGGTTGATGTTGGAATATTTGGCATGTCTCTCTCAAAATCTCTTTCAAGCTCTGGAGATCCTGCCTGTGATCTTCCTGACCCAAAGTAACATGCCCCATTTTGTTTAAAATATGATATTTGATGTTGGTTTGTGTGGTCTTGTTCCCTCCAACTCTGTCTGCTTGGAAACTGTCATAGGACTTGATGTCATCCATAATTCTGCCTTTCATTTTTTTATTCCTTTATTTATTCCTAGTTCGTTCCTATTAAAATAAAGGGCCAAAATATCTGTCACAAGTCCAGAAATCTTCAACAAAGCTAAAGAACATACCCAACACAATCTAGGATCACAAAATCATAATCTCAATCCACATGTTTTACATAATTCAGTTATTGTAACTAATTAACCTATCCAGTTTTAAATAATAATTATGAAATAACAGAGAGTAATGTTTTGAAGTTAGATAATGGTAGTGTTGATAATGAAAAGTTAAACATGCAGGAGAAATGAAATTGTAGAGAGACAGAGAAAATAATTAAAAAAAGTTATGATATTCCTTGGCTTGGTTGGTGCATTCAATATAAATGGATAAGAATGAAAAAGGTTGTGGGGGGAAACATTTGTGTTCTTCCAACCACCGCCCAAACCAAACCCATCTGTCATTGGAAGAGGGTAAGGAGGGTGCTTCGATGCTTCCAACAAGTTTATTGTCTCATCTCTTATTTATGTGATGATGGCCAATTTAGTTTCGATGTTTCCGTTTCTCTGGACAATGTCTGTACTCTTGAGGATTCAAAGCTCTGTGCCAAGAACATGATAATTTATTGTATAGTCTGAAACTATACCTGATTTCTCACAAATTTCTATGTAATATGCAACGAGCTTTTTCATTTTAAAAAACACTAATAACATTCAATTATGTATCCCATCAAAATAAGCTAAATCACTGTGAATATTGCATCACTGCATAATTCTATTTCATGGTTGGAAGCAAAGTGTATACTGTTACTGGTATTCTATTTTATAACGCAGTAAAGGTGCAGTGCAATAGCTTTTTTTCCCATTTAGAGAGAAACATTGAAAAAGTTTAGCAGGCAAAATCATTCTTCCTTCACCTTTTAGTCAAAAACCACACTTCAAATCCCAAAGGAATTTTATTTTCTTCCTTGAAAGTAAAGGTGAGAGTGTAGACCCTTATTTTGGTAACTGGTACTAAATTTGCACTGTTCAATCTGGCCTTCACATGTGGGACACAGGACTCTCATATACACCTTGAGGACAAGATCACCTAACCAACTTGCTCCATTGGATAACTATTTGACTCATCATGAAATTTGAAATTTGATCCTTTACAGTGTTAGTACAGACAAAACATTGAAGGAAGATAGCCCTTTGTACAGGCAAAGACGGCTAGATATTTGACTTCAAATATAACTTTGAACCATTGGTGAAACAAATTAATTCTTTGAAGCAAAGTTCATGATAAAAGTTTTAAAATTAAATCTGGCTTTAACTAGAAATTGTGAGCATAGAATGCATGTGGAATTTGGATTGGTGAACCTAAAAGTAATGTTTGACCATAACACCAAATCATTCCGTAGTTTAGTGACAGATTTATTTTTGAGGGAAGACTTTGAGGCTTTGGCCTGCCAATAATATTTCTTGTGCTTTGAACAAAGTCATGGCAATGCAGTGAAATGCTTATCTTATTATGCCACAGACAATTGGGTCTCCTATTCAGTGACGCAACTTGCAAGAACAAAATTGCCAGCATATCCAAATACCCCCACAAGATAAAACCAAATCAAAAAGAAATCCCACAAGGCTGGAATTGTTGGAGACAACGAAGAATGTGATGCCAACCAATGTCAAATTAAACTCATTAATTCAATCACCTGAAAAGGTTGTACTCAGAGGATTTCAAGGACACAGTAAATCACAATGTACAGGGTTCCTAAGTGTGTACAATTCCATAGGTAGAGAGCTACAGTCTACAAAAGCAAGTTCAGTGTCATCTGAACAACCATTGAAAAGTAAAACAAGAAAACCTTTCACTTGTTTTTTTGAAGCCAATCAAGGATACCCTTTTCTGTATCAGAAACTGTCCCATCCCTTCTCTTCAGTGTTCCTTCCATCAGTTCGAAGTAATCCTTGTAATTTCGCTTGTAATAACTATCCAGCCTCTGCAAACAATGCAAACAATGTGATACAAAATTAAACACACACCTTATTCATGTATTGTACGCTAAAAGACAAATGCAAAAGTGGGGGAACTCAGCCAGTGATTTGTTTACCTCTTTGTCATTTTTCTCCTTGTTTTCCTCTGATTTCTTCTGATATTCTGGTGATAATTGATTTCATCACAAAATTATGATGTTAGGAAGAGCAATAGAACTTGTCATAACAGAAGAAGCGTAAAGAGAAAAGTGTACTTTGAAGAAGCTGAGTCCTAGAGTCAGGTATTTGGGTGGTGGCAATTAGAGTGGACAAGACAATGCCTCTTCTTCCCAATTCCAATTTGGTGCTTAAGGTTGGTGTGGATGTGTGTGGTGCTTTCCCCTGTGTTCTAGGAACTGCTTGCAAATTAGATGAAGCATACTTGTTTAGTGTAACAGTTAGTGCCATCAATATGCTTTGCCCAATTGAACTCATTGGATATTTTTATTTGTCTTGAATGTGTCTTGTTAAGCAGCCAAGAATCTAAGAGTTATCCAAATGGATAATGAGATGAGGCAAAAGCAAGACGTGTGGACTAGCTTTTGTAGGTACTAACCGATGAAAAAACGAAAACAAAAATATCATGCGGTCATGTACACAAAATCTTATATCTAATTCCAGAAATAACAGGAGATTTTACGTTGTACTTACTTTTATTATTTTTAAATTTAAGAAATATACAGTAATATTATTTTTTAGTTTCTAATTCTAAAATTTTTAATGTTTAAATTAAAAATGGAAGGTAAGTTTTATTTACTGTCCTAATATGACAAGTTAAATATAATATGATAAGTTTTATACGTTAATTGATCAAAAGTGAACAATTACGAATTGTTCTAATTTAGTTACGTGATATTTTTAGAAAAAGTCAAAATGAATATGTTATAGTTTTTCAACGTTTTTTAAATACATATTTTTTATTTATGATGAGTTTATGAAAATGTTTTTGTTTTAAAGCACACATCGAAGGATTCCTTTTAGAGGTTTTTATGATTATCTTTTAGTTTGTCATTATTATTTTTTTTATCAAAAGATTGTTTCTTTGAGTGTTAGAGAAAGATAATATCATTGTTTATATCTTTTGTAAAAATTTCTCATATTTTTTTTGAAAAAAGTTAATGTTTTGATAAATTAACTATTTAAACTTTTTATTTACAGAGAATCATATAAGTTATTCAATGTTTATTTATTTAGATTTTATTTATAATAAGTATAATTTGTCAATTTTTTTGATGTTTAATTTTTTCATGAATTTATTTGAAAAATTTAAATCTAATCTTTTATGTTAATAGTAGTGCACAGATTACGAACTGTGAATTAAGAGTAAATTAGTGTAAATATTATGAGATAATGGGTCTTGCTAACCAGTGTCCTAAGGGCACTGGTTAAAGATAATTAATATACATTGGATCCTACAAAAATACATAGATAAGTGTAATATTAAATAAAACCTGACCTAATAACCACTAATGCAACTTTATTTTCTTTAAAAGACAAAAATGTTCATAAATATTGTATATGTGTATTTAATATTTTATTTAATGTTCACAAATAAAATTTAAAAACTAATTAAATAATAAAATAACTATATTTTAATGTTGTTAAAATTTAAATTAACAAAAAACCAACAAAAAAATAGTGTTAAACATCTAAAACTTAAAAAAAAACATAAGAAAATATAAATTAACAGAAAAATCAACAAAAAATATATTGTTAAACATCTAAAAATTGTTACAAAAAAAAATAATTAAAGTGTCAATTTAAGACATAATTTATTTTTTTTCTTTTTAGTAGAGACCTTAAAAATTCCAAAAACTTGTTTTGTAACAGTAAGTTATTGTCTACACATTTAAAAGAGTATTTTTGTCTTTATAAAATTTATTATGTGCATTTATACTATTTTAATTACTGTATTTAATTATTTTAGCTTTTAATGTAAAAATGATGATATCAAAATACATTTAATTTAATTTTATGCAACTTCAGCATTACGAGATTGATGATTCTGATGATTCGTTAATTTAGGACATGTGGAGGGATTGTTTACTTTGACCAGTGTTGGTAAATTAAGTTTAGATGCTGTTCATTGTTTTAAATTATTTTTGGTTAGAAGTGAATTTAACATGAAGTGATTTGATAAAAGTTTAAATATGTTGGCAAAAAATTACTCTCTAGGGGTGTAAATGTCAATAAAGACACGAATTCCTGTTCATTTAATATTCTAAAATTAAATTATGAAAATATTTTTATAAAAACTTTATTTTTGCTGAGAGATCAATTAAATATAACTTTATTTTTATCTTATAAAGATTGGCAAGATCTAAAAGGACTGAATATTTTATCTTTCATCATTGTGACATATGTCTTCAGCTATTTATAATACTTTATTTTAATAGAACTTTTCATAACATATAATATTTAAAATCAAACATAAAAGCCAAATCAAATTTCGTAATCGTGACTTTTATATTCAACACACAAATCTATTAACAGCTAAAATTGCAAACTAAATAAATTTATGGATATAACTATCCATCACAATAATTTTGAGTTACAATAGTATTGATCATCACACTATTAGATTTTGAAATTGAAAAAATATAAAAAAAAAAGCTAATTTTTTAATCAACCAGATTGTGGCCGACCTCAAGCAAAATCTATAATTTGTTTTTGAAAGATTAATATAATTTAATGAATAAACAGTAGAGTGTCCAAGTCCGGTTTAGAGCGGTCTATCAAACCAGTTCAACATATGTTTTATCTTTAATTTTCACTTTTTATTGCATACAAACTCCATTTTAATAAAATTGTTTTCCACTCATTTCAAGTTTTAAATCTGGATAACAATTAATATATGGTCAACATTATTTAGGCACTTATCAACTCACATTTTTAGGATAATATAATCGAACTATTTAAGCTAATTATCACTTAAATATTGTTTACTGAAAAGTTAAAAGATATACTGAATATAGTTACGGATAATTGAAAATGTTTACAATTTCATTCTTACATTGATATTTGACTATTTTAATAGCTAATTTTATCTTGTATACTTGTTTTTAAATATTTATTTTCTCTTTCATATTTATCTTTAACCTTTTAATAATAAGAGACATGTCTTTTCAGGAGAAACGAACCTCTTAGATGATGAATCATGATGCCTCCGGAGACTAGTCTTTTTCGGCTATAAAACAAGCTAAGTTCAGACAAGAATAAGGATAATCCAGACAAAGAAAATCAATAAATTAAAATGAATTACTTTGTTATAGTATTGTTGGCCACACATCACAAGTGATACTTGAGCAATGAGCTTTGAAAGAACAGCAAAAGACAATAATTAATTACATCGAATTACCTTATATGGATATAAATTGTTATGCCCTATAAATATGAGGTGTGTCCGGAATACCAAACAGGACATCTAAATAATATAACAAATACAAACTTGATGATCAAAAGGGCAAATAATATTGAGAAATAGGGAGAGAATGGAACAAAAATCTTTAGATTTAATTAAAAACATGACATTTCAGAAGGAGGTGGGAAGAGAAATACGATCTAATTATACCCCAAGTCACTAATAAATTCCCGTGTTATCAATTTTAGAAATTACATTTGTGCAGAACTACCCGATGTGTCTTCAAATTATTGCCTTGCCACGGTTGGACTTATGAAGAGATAGCCACAGTGAATTCTCTCAAATAGAGAAGGAAAAGTTCTACAAAATCTTTACAGCTTTATCTCTGTTGCAATAAATTAATCTAAAAGACAAAACATAGTCATGTCTGACCAACCTACACTGAGGAATCAACTGACCGAAGTTTGCAGTGAGTCAGACCATAACATGACAGTTGCCAAAAGTGATATAGTGGCAGTTTCAACCCGAAGACGATGAGGTCCAAGACTAACAGCTGTAGCACCTGCTTCCATCATCATACTCGCTTCTTTCTCGGTGAAATCTGGAGAACCCCATAGCAACATAAACTAGCGTTAGTTCGATTTAAGCAAAAAATAGGTTTTTTTTTTTGTTCCTCCAAAAAAAACATAGCAATTAATAGGCAAGCACACATGGTTAACGGCGTCATTTTATCCTGATGATGAGAGGGAGAATTCACCTCAGGCTCACAGCCATCCTCAACTCATTATCTTATCAGTTGAACTTCCCATCATTTCTAGACATTTGGTGAAACAAAAAGGTGAAATTGAACTGCAATAAACATATACTAACCGCCTTCTGGTCCAATAATTATTAAGCCACTGGTTTCCTTTTCCAATGACGTCAATGCACTAAGAACAGGAGTTGCTTTCGCCGTCGCAACAAGAGCTAGCTTTGATTGTGCAATCTAAGGGACAGAAAATAGACCAAGTTAAGTAATGACATCAGCATAATAAGTTCAGTAATGCTATTATGTAATCATGTATATCAATTAAATAGCCAACAAATAACACGGATCAAATCCCTTGTTTAACTGTAAGAGGAAAGAAAAAGGAAAGCCCGACGATAGAAGAAGCATAGACATCCAGAATTACAAACAAATCACTGATTAATCCGATGGAGGTTATCACAATGTGCTGGTTAAAATTCTTCTCAAGGAATTGAAATTCATGCATAAATTTCAGGCTAGGTAGTATGAAATGGAGAGCTCACAAGGTGCAAAAGGTCATCAATCTCTATAGGATCTTTCAGAACCATTTCATGCAGTCGTTGACCTGCAAAAGAGGCAAAAATGCAAGGTTCACCAACAAAAAGCAAAATGCTGTGCCGTCTTAGACCCAAGTTTAAAATTCACTTCAGTCTGAATGAATCAAAGAAAATTCGGACGAGAGTATAATAATTGTATATCTCAAATGAAAGTAAAAATATAATTACATTGTTTGGATGCTGCTAAAATGACACGTTCCAATCTGTCCACCCGATTTTCTGAGATCGATGGAGAACGTTCAGTCAATAGAGGAGTTACACTACTGGCTCCAAGTTCCTATCGCATTTAAACATGAATAAAAGAAAACAACCATAACACATTGAAGCTGTAAGTCTAACCAGATAAAACCTCAAGATATTATTGAAACGTACAGTGCATTTTTCTACAAGCCAGTCAGCACGCCCACCCTTTAGAGTACCTAGACAGGTATCGTTCTCAATGAGTCAAATTTTGATTGTAAGAACTAAAGAGTACAAAAGATGCCGCAATTATTCAGTAGCTGTGGTTTGGTATAAGACTACAAGAACTTGCCAAAACCAGCAAATACGTGCAATTGTGTATTTTGTGGAGGTATTGATATCAAATCACTCGATGCAACAAAATCAAGCCCACTGCGGTCCATGTCCTGTATGCATCCTTCTACCAGACCTCCTTTTCCATTGAACAGCTGTACCCTTGAACAGCATAATTAGGATCATCAACAAAATCTTCTTCAGATCAGATTGTAAGTGTAGTGCTAAAAAAATGAGCAAGAACTATCTGTTCCTTTGCATCCCTTGAATTGGTAGCAAAGAAAATTGTGTCTAAATAAACGATCCTGGCTAAACAAAATAGTTGCCATAAATCATTGAAAATAAACTATCAAAGCAACTCCGCTCTCACCCGCCCTTTTCAGTACTAATAACTTAGTAGGAGACACTACCCCACAAGATTTGTGCAGACAAGACGTTCAACCTTCATCTACTGTGATTTACTTATGCCTTTATACCTCTTCCTAATTGACATGGCGAAAATTATAATTCCTATCACATAAACTTTTAAGGAAAAAGAAAAAGAAAAGATAAAATGAACCGAGTTTCTCTCATAAGGAAAAATAAACTTACGAAATTTGTATGAATAAATTGGATTTTAACTCATGAAAGAAAGCGAAATTAATATAAAACTTCAAGAAATGTCCTATATAAATAACGAGCAATCATCAATCAGAATTACCTATCGTTGGTGCTCAACCTCAGTACTTTTGTCATATGCCAGAATTCATCACCTTGCACGCGTATAACACTACCCTGCATTTTCCAGGGTAAAACTAAATAAAACTATAAACATATCTATATTCATACTAAATAAAGCACACCAACCAGAACGACAGTTTGGAAGGGGAAAATTGAAAAAAGAAATGTCAACAAGCCGTTAAAATGGCCTTTACCAAACACCAATTACGAACTTTGCCTAAGCCCTAGCTCCATGAAGCTAAGTGCTGCTTATAAATTACACTCGAGAAGGATGATGACAAACGAGGGGTTCCTAACTGAAACTGGTTCCAAATTGAAACTACAAATAGTGGAATTGATAAGGACTTGTAGTAATATAAAAGAGTGACATACAAAGCAGAGAGAAAGAAGAAGATAAAGAATACCTTGGAAGGAGGAAGAATTTCGGAGTAGAAGCGAGGAAGGCCACCCCGTGACTGGTCTCCATACTCGGAAGAGGAAGAGAATGTCATTGCACGCACCGTCAGGTTTCGGAGCGATGACCGATTCACGAAGCGAGGGGTTATGCCTCCTAGGGTTTGCAACATTTCTCTTCGGCACCTAGTTCAATTTCAATTTTGTTATTCTTCTTCTCTTCACCGGAAACGGTTGCGTTGCGTTGCAGGTGAGAAAGAAAGGTTTATGGCGGGAAAAACCCACCACGGCCCATAGGTTAGGCCCATCTAAAATTTTAGTTCATTGACAGTTACTTCCTGCATACCCATGATTTCTCTTTGTATAGCAAGAAGAAAATGAGTTCATAAAATCCATGCATTTTTCAGACCATCTAGAAAAATACATTCCAAAATTAAGAAAACCCATTTCCATACAGTTACAACTAATGAGATCGTTATTGAACACGTCAATACTGGTATCAACTATTAAGAAATTCAGATATTTTTCTAAAAAACTTCAATAATGCATTCTTATAAATGAACAAATTGCTTCTTGAATATGAAGTACTCACTAACAATTTAACGATTAAAATAATGTAAAATTTATAGACAAAATTCGTCATTAACATTATAACTCAATTATAGAATATGAACATTAGACTATGTTGTTATTATGTAAAAGTAACAATGTTGTTTCATCATTTCGTTTAGTACGGATATAACATGAAGAGTCCTGTAATATTTGTTTTATTTTGTCTAAGAAAGAGATAAATGCTGATAATAATATATACAGAAATCCATTTTGAGGCTTGGTTTTCTCAACTGGGTACAAAACATCCATGCTTTTCAATGGAAGACAATACAAATTATGATCTCATTCATTGAAAGTAGTGATGAAATATAAATTAGCATTTGTGGGTAATATTCAAATCCGCTCTATAAGTATTATGAATTGAAGGGTGGGGTTAAAAAAACAATGAGTGAGGTAAATAATATATAGGAAAAAAAAATTCGCAAATTTACGTTTTAAGGTTGAAAATAGTATTAAACATATTTATTATATTTGAGTTGACTCATAATTTTTGAAACTGATTAGACTACACAATTGTTGTATTTCGCCCGCCACCCCTCATACTGTGTTCAGGATGTCTCTCAATTTATTGAACTAAATTATTTTTATATTTATACTTTTTTTTTACTTTTTATCATATAAAAATATTATTCTTACTTCTGAGTATTTAATAACGTAAATCCTTATTTATTACTTGTTATCATTCTTATTTGTAATAAAAAGTATTTAATAAAAAAATTAGCAGAGTATAAAAATGAATAAAACACAAATATCGTACCCGGTAAAAAATAAAATAAAAGTACGTTTGAACTTTTACAGGATTGGGTTACTATTTCATTACTGCTCTGTGTTGAACTTTAAAATCTTACATAAATTTGCACTCTAGCAAGTTTTGGTGTGTAAGAAGTGACAATGATTTAAAGAAAGAGGAAAATGTGTTACTGTTTCATTTACGTTGGCTTTATTGATTATTGTAGACTTTGACTTCCTTTTTAAGGTAAACATAAAAATGATGAGAATAATTAGCATTAGTAATCCTAGGGGTGGAAGTCAAAGATTGTAGTAATTGTAACCAACTTTTTTTTTCCAAATAGGGTTGCAAATACCGTACGACAAAGAGTATGGTAGACCACATGAAAATATAAATCCACGGAGAAGGTTGTATAGTTAGGTGGTGGATCAACATTTCTAAGTCCATTAATTCACATGTTGGAAGTTCCACGTCTATTAGAAAGATAGACAATTTTATAATATACAAGTGAGATGCAAACCTCATCTTACATCTTATAAATCGAGTTTGTAGGATCGAGTGAAGTTTAAAAACCCACTTCTAACATGGTATCAGAACTAAATTAGAATTTATCTTAGTGAACTTTTTTGAACATTCTGTTCTACCAGCTATCGAATACCTCGACATAAGATAGAGATAAGACAATTTCATAATATATAAATGAATAAAAATTCTTGTAATTTGATCATAGTGGTTCGGAGTGAGCTGAGGGACACGCCACCATCGATAGCATGTGAAAATGGTGCTTGTAGGCCAACTTATTTACATTGGTCAACAATGCACTAACTAGGCCATAATTATGAACTTCATGCTAAATATGTTAAACAATGAACCAAAAACTTCTATATAGATAATATCTCTGTTTTTAAAACCAAAAATGAACGGACACAATAACAGATAGATAAGATAAACATATTTTCTCCTCTTGCTTTTAAGTAATGATGTGCTCTGTGGGCATGCAGCCGCAAACTCCACTGCTTCTTTCAAACATGATATGTTTCATATCATTAAAGTTTCTTCACAATTCATTTTACATTCATTGGATCATATATTTTTGGTAAAACACATTCAATTTGTAATTTTTTTTCTTGTGATAATATTAATAGGTTAAGTCAGAGTGGAAATGGATACAGTACATTCAAGCATTCACGTAAGCATGAGTCTGAGATATTGGATGCATATTTATAAAATAAAATATGTAACACATTTCATCTTAATAAATGGTTGTTATTATTTCTGGCAATAGAAATATCTTCAAAGAGGATACCAGTGTGATACCGATGACTGATTATGAATATGCTTCACTTTTATACCATTTTTGCCAACCTTCTAGTTATGAAGCCAATGGTGGAAAAGATACATTGGAGAGATTGGGTTTGAACTTGGAGAATTTTTTTCTGAAGGAAAAGTCGTGGAAACTTCTCTTTTCTTAGAAATGAAATTAGAGAAAAGAAAAACTTAATTAACTCTGGCTTAATAGAAAGGATATTAGATTAAGACTTTTGTAGGAATAACTTTTGTCCAGATGATGTTTCCATCACCCAACCCACCAAAGAGTTTTCTATTGGTACGATTTGAAGCAAGAAGGAAAGTATGTGTTCCTTTTCATATTGGTGAGGAGCAAGCAAAACCAAGAGGAATATTCGTGGAATTGTCAAAACCATGGTATTCATAATGCTAATTTGTTATTATCGTCTTAACCACAGAATAATTGCTTTTCAAAAGACACAATACATAATTCTAAACAATCGTCGTAAAAATAACTGAAATCATTTCTAACACAAGGCCTTACAAATAGCTTAAATTCAAATCAGCATGAAAAGATTCAAACTTACAAGAAAAATGATATTGTTTTTCTACTTAAATTTGAAATCAATTTATGGTTTAAATGTTTGTCTAGACCATTAAATCATAATCCAAAACAAATTATTGTTGCGGTGCCAGCCAAAGAATACAGTGAGCCGACCAAACCAGACTTAAAAAGTTTAGCTTTACTAAGTTTGATTTGTTTATTTAGCACACTCAATATGGGGTGTGATTCTTTATCCTCACACCAAAAACAGGGTATGCAAATAGCAATAAAAAATGAGTGTCGGGTAGAGACAGTTTTCTGACAAAAGTGACGCGTTTATGTTTAAGATAAATTAATTTGTAAGTATTTGATTTTTGTTCCGATCCTGCACGAGGAACCTCATAAATCTTATCAGAATAATAATCACGACGTAGTCATTTAGTTGAACTAATGCAAGAATATTTGGGTGGCAGTGGCATCATATCTTTTGTCCCAGACAAGTTTCATTATCTTTTAACAGTGATATATATATACATATATTAAACATTGATTATAAGCAAAGAAACGCCAAAGCTATAATCGTGAAGGTTCTGTAATTTGAAGCTTTTCTCTTTTGTCCATCCCTAATGCACATGCTATTATTCACTTTGGGAACCAAAGTTACTTTCGGTTCATTGTTGTGTTCGTTATTTCCCAAACAAGTTGAAGACTTTACAGCTGATGCAGAGCTTCATCATGCAAGGTTCCATTGTCTTTGATATGACCAATCAAATTGTGACCATGCCACTACGCACCCACCACCACCACCACGAAAAAAAAAAACATACTTTTCTGATGTATAAACCCAGTTTCAAAAAAACTATGGATAAATAAAAATAAGGGTAATATCCAAATTTATACTATCAAAATCGATATCCACATATATTCATCGGTTTACAATATGAAACAAAAAGAAAAACTGCAGGAAAAGAAAAACAAGTGACTGAACCAACTCTTAAGATTTCAGAAGTGGATTATATATATATGTATGTGAAAAGTATAGCTTATGCATAATTACAATGATAAGCTTGAATCCGGTATGAGAAACAGCGATGAATCTCATGGTTTGTGCTTCTGTGTGTAGATATAATCCGTGTGAGCCACCAGTGTTCTTCTCATCAAGCAATCTTCTTCTGAAATACCATCGCAACTTTCCTCCACGTCCAACTTCTCCTCTTCCAAAACCTTAAAGAACATACGAGAAGAAGATTATTAACAATTGAATAATACAAAAGAAAAAACACATACGATGTATGTAACTGTTCATATGATATGAATTAAGAAAATTAACTGACCCCATGTTGAGTTTTGGTTGAAGTGAAAGAGGAAGAAGCAGGGCCAAGTCTTCCAGCATATGTGGAGGTTAAGAAGAGGAATAACACTGCAAGGCAAAGGGTGGCACTAGTGACCTTAGACGACATTTTCATTCTCTGTTTTCTGAGAAAAACTACCAACTTACAAAAAACTATGTCTATCTAATATATCTTGATCATGCAAATAGAATATGACTCTATGATTATATAGATGGTTGGTGTAGGGGCAGGAGTGGAACTTTACTCTTTGGGTTGTTAATAGTAGAGTCCCGTGTTCGCGTGTGTACGTATAACTACGCGGAACTTTTATAAAGAGAATATGAAAGATTAAAAAATTCTCACTAAAATTTAATGCGTAAGAAGCTGTTACAAAAACACTACCTTGTTGTGGTGGGGACTGTTCTCACTATTTTTTTGTATTTAAAATACTTTTAGAATGTTCTTTCTCGAAAAGAATCTTTTTTGACTTTTGAAACATGATCATAATGTTTATGCTACGACCATTCAAGATTAGTGTGGAAGGTGTGTTCGTCATGTTTAGAGTTGGACATCTAGTGATCATGGTATGCTATCAAAAACTAAGATTTTGAGTTTTTTTTATATATATATATATATATATATATATATATATATATATATATATATATATATATATATATATATATATATATAATGAGATTTGACAGAGATTACGAACGTGTGGTTTTGACAAATTGCACGAAGCCTGACAAGGAACGGTAGCGGATTTTTTAAAATAAATATTGACTGAAAATTAAAATAAAATAAGGTGAAATTTGAGGGAAAACACTGCTACATATGTGATATTGAAGAATAGCTTTTCGTAACAGATGGTACTTTCATCTTTAATAGTACCATATAACTTAAGATATTAAAGAAATGCATACAAAATTATATTGGGCACGTTGTAGTGTTGTTTATGTATTATAATAGATAATTGAATAATTATATCAGATTAACGAGAATTTGTACTTCAAAATATTTGAAAAAACAATGCAAATAATCAGCGACAGCAATTGAAAGTATGCCGGCCTTAGAATATTTAAATTGGTAGAAGAAAGAATTTCCAACATCATGTGTGGTTGTTTTCACTCAAAAGTGCAAATGTATATTTAACCATAAAATATGATTGGTTTTAATATCAGCATTAGAGAATAAGCTTTTAAAAAGCAAGTTTGTTTTACAAAGAAAGCCCTGAAATTTATTTCAGATTTTATTTAAATTGTGTTATAATTATCGTTTATATTTTACTCACCGTCTTAATGACAAAACCGCTTCAAAAAAGTTGAAAAATAATCACGTGTATTGGATATTTCCTTGTTTACCATTGTAATATTCTAGAAAACTGACTTTCAATGTGAACCAAAGTATTTGGTGGCCCTTGGAAATTAAGTTGTTAACAATTTGTCAAATGACATTTCAATATAGAGAAAAAATACGTTCCTCTATAAATTAGAGTGTCATTATTTCTCTTCCAAATTTGCTTCCAGAAAAAGTTTATTCAAATATTAATAAATTTTTATAATTATTTGTTTTTTTTAGTTAATTTTAAAAAATAAAATTGAAAATTTACTCTTTCCAAACACAAGTAGGACCAACTGCAAAAATAAGGCATCTATAGTGATTGGTGAAATGGTCCCAGTAATTGAGATGATGGATTTTTCTCATGAGTGTTATCAATAGCTTCATGTTTTTACTTAATCCTTTTTTTTTTCTTCCAATATAAAGCTTTAAAAGATCAATGGCTGTGACATCAACTTCATAATCCAATTCGTGACAAAGCAATCATGATGTGCTTCCACATGTAATGCAAAATTGATTACAGTGATTTTTAAAGTTGCACATGAAATAATATTTGGCATGTCTAATGGGGAACATTAGCAGGTACAAGCAATTAGAGTGCACCCAGTGGCACTACTGGATGACGTAAAAGTGCCAAAAGAAAAGTAAGAATCAAAAGCATGAAATTTGCAAATGGAAGAAGCTTTTCATTTATTATTCAGCTTTTGCATTTCTAGAGATGATCTAGCTTAGCATCTATCTTTTCATATTCACGCGTTTCTTCTTTACAGGATTGTCATTTTTGTATTTATGAATGTTGTTGGAGTGTGTTTACCTTTGCAACCGATGCATGCATCGTAGTGACTTTTAGAAACCTGAAATTTATGAATTCCAGATTGATAAATCTGTTATACAGAGTTCTGTATAAGCTCTGTTTTTCCTCTTTCTGTAATAACAAGTTCCATCCCTTGCCTTTCGATGCCAGTATAAGGTCTATATTTAAACCAATTTTTATTAGAATTGAGAAAGAACTCTTTCTAACCTTATCTCAAACTCAAAAGTTAGGTTCATGTACTTTCACATGTAGTTAAGGTTTGGACACTAGCGATTAGGCCATTCTTATACCTTACTAGAATGAGAACAAACCTACCTCATTGCACAAGAGGATTGGAAAAAGTCATACGTAATAAGTGGTATTTTGCTCATATACTGAGTTATGATAGTTCGGTGTAGGATGTTAACATTACCAGCTTTGAACTTGAACCAACCAAGCTTTTAAGTGAACCTTTACCAAATATAAATATAATTGGACATCTGAGACAGATTTTCACATAGATTAAGCAATTGAGGTGGTGTACAATGTCAGAACTCACAAGTCACAATCTAGTGGCGTCTAATGCTAAAACTCAGAAATTTCTGCAATAGCCCAAAACTTCTCCATTTCTCTTTTATTAAAGGCTCTGATGGTACTAAAGAACGAGAAGGGGGGGTCCAGATTATTAAGTGCATAAAGGGATAGGTTCAGAATTGTGCTGCGCAAGTCTTCCACATTAATGAGTTGATTTCGCTTGTCCACACATAAGAGGCAAGTAATGCATACATTCCACTTTTGACTTGGTGTATGTGACTAGTTAGTGATTAATGTTGTTGTGAATTTAAACTCCAACATACAAGAGAAAAAAGTAAAATGAACCAAAATTTGTCACTGTTTCCGAACTCTTTCAACTGTAACTTCACACCCATTTTATTTTGAATGTGTCATGATAGACGCCAAAAAATTACTTGAAGGAATAAGTTGTTACCAGCAAAGTTATTGAATAAAGGGGGCAAAGATGAAAAAGAAAAACGGATGAAAGGGTGGGAAGAAAGGAATCAAAAAAAGGCGCAGAAAGGAATAGTGCAGCTGTTGTTTGGCCCTACCAACTCAAAAATACTTGGAAATCTTCATTATTCATTACCATTTTTTCTGTTTGAAATACTATAACTTCATTATTCATACTGCGCCTTGGTCATTAAAAAATGGTTGGCTAGAACCTATTTGTGGAAGAATTCTTCGGTTCTAACCGTGAAAAAAGGCACTTTGATCTATAATCTGACACTAGACTTTTATCGCACTATCTATGTAATCTACATTTTCGTGCCAAAGAAGTTACAATACATTCCTTTACCAAATAAACTTCACCTCGAAAAGATAATTCAGTAATAATTGTAGTAGGGAAAAACAAAGTCTAAATAAAAGGGTTGTGTCTAGTGTGAACTTCACTAATGATAGATAAAACAACGCAAGTCAAATAAGCGGTGCTTGTTACCTGATTAAGAGAATGATTTCTCGGTTATGACCATTTTGGAATTTCCGATAGCTCGCGGTGTTAAGCATTTCCCTAGGTGCCGAGTTCTGATCACAGGCCAGAATGCAGATCAACTGTAAATGATAATGGTTTAAACGTAGAATCAGCTGCAAACCATTAGCACAAAACCTCGTAGAAATCTTAGGCCATGTCATTAAATTTTTGTGAATGTAGGTCCATAATGAGTTTTGGACACACCTACTTGTGGTTATGAATCAGGTTCAGCATAGGAAAGAGAAACAATAATTGTTACAGGCAATCAGTGACATAACACCATCGCAACATAACCAAGTCCGATTGGGTCCAGTCTGCACTCAAAACATTTGTCTAAGATTCAGCGTTAAACTACAATGATATTACATATGGACCAAATTAAATCACACTAGTGCCAATAACCCTCCTAATTGAAGCTAACTCAGATACATAACTAATGGGCCTTTATTCAATTAGTGATTTTTGTGATACACACAAAATTTGAACATGATTTTGTGAAAACTGGACACGAGAATGTTTCATTTATCAATCAAAGCAAGTTGCATTGCAACAATTGGGATCCTCATGTGAGAACTTAACCTTTCATTCTTGTAGCAAAATCTACAGTGCAGAACATTAGAATACTAGTAAGTTCTCTTGAAAATTTGTTTTAGAACCTTTTTTTGGAAAAATAATACATATTGAGCTAAAGAAGAGGTAATCACAGGCGATCGAATAGAATAATATGGCTACCATCTATCCACACCATCTCCAAATTCCCCATCTTCAAGATCTCCATGATCACCTTCTCTGCGGTGGTCTCTCTTGTGTCTTTTGTGGCGTCCTTCATCTGATTCATGGCCAGATGCACGCTGCTCCACCAAAGGAAAAAATGCAACCAAAAGGCAGAAGACAATCAGCGAACAATGAAGTATAGAAATTATTAACATCTTTAAGACAGACAAGTCGTAAATCTACATACGCGCTTTGACTTCTTGCGGTCACTACCATGACCGTGAGATTTCTTAGTCTTCTCTTTATCCATTTCGTGCTCTGGACTATGACGCTGCTTCCTTTTGTTTTCTTTAGATGATTGGATTTCAGATAACTCCATACTGTCACTGTCTGCTTTATCCTTCTTGTGTGCCTCATCTTTCCCTCTTTCACGCCCTCCATCTTTCTCCCGTCTTTGCTTCCCTTTTCTTCTCTCTCTTTCCTCCCTGTCTTTTTCCTTCTTCATCTGCAGAAGAAATAGTATAAGCTACTCAGTGACTCCTCTATTGAAAGATTTTATGCATAAAGAAATTCATCAGTTTCAAAAATTGATATACAGATTGACACTACTCCATGCCTGACTAAAAAAAAAAATCACAATCAAGGTAATGAAAAACTACAGAGGATTTTAAAATAATTTATACACTGAAATTACTATGATATGCACTTTGTATTCATTTGGAAAATTCACTCGTTTTCTTTCTTAATGGTAGAAAATTGCAGTAACAAGAATGCATTAAAAGGAATTCATCTACACCTTAAAAGAAAAAGATAAAACAGTAAAACTTAAACATAAGAACATACTTTCGTCTTTAATAATACTTCATTTAGCAAAATGTCCCAGATAAAAGTAGAACAACATAAATATAAATTGGCAAACTCTAGCATACATCACAATTCACGATAAAATTATGATAACTGATATTCCCAGCTATTGAACTAGGCAGTAATCAACGAGCTGACTGATTATCCACAACAAATTTGCACTCCTTTCTTCTTTATTCTACCCTATAATCGTGACAGAGATTTGCATTTCATATAAACATATCTTATTATTACAAATCTCAAACACATGCAATGAGCAAAAATTATACCCTTTCCTCCTTCCGTATCCGCTCACTTTCTTTTGCCTCTTCTTTCAGTTGTGCAATGTACTCCTCGAATACTTCCTTGCAAAGGCTTTCATCTCCAATAGACCTAATAACATGCAAAGTAAAGTAAATAAGAGCTTGAATGTATTATAGGTTAATTCTAAGAAGAAAATCTCAAAAAACAGTGCAAAGCATAGAAGCTCGAACATGTTACTGCAGATCACAGTGTGCCTTCTATACTACAGCTAAGATATATACAATATTAAGTAAATTTATAATACACACAATAATGCTCCAATCTCAAAAAGTACAGTTGTTCAAGACATTCATCAGTTAGGCCTGATGCATATACCTGGATATAGAGATCCAACCAAACAATATCCAGATCCAACAAAAAAAAACTAGATGCCTAAAATATATTTTAACTGGAATATTCTTTGTCCATATTCAAAATTTGGTTGGATATCCACATTTATCCAATAAGCATTTTAGCAATGATCCTCTGATTCTTTTCCTCAAGAAAAAATATCCTCAGATGCTCAAGAAACAAATATCTATTGCTAAGAGATATTCCATCAAATATGTTTTGTAAATAGCACATTATTAAGATAAAAATATTTTAAATCGATGTTGGAAATTCCACACCAATTAGAGATAATGATTATATTATAATATATAAGTGGATGCAAACTCGATCTTGAGGTATAGGCTTTAAGTTTACTTGTTAGGTTGGTACCAGAACTTATTCTAGCGAAGTTTGTTAGATCTATTACAAAATCTACAAATATTTAGTCACACGTTCAAGATATTTAAGCCTCAACATGATAGGATGTGACATAGATCTCATAGTGAGCAAAGATATAGACAAATTATAGAAGTGAATGCAAATAACACCTTACAAATCAGTTTTGTGAAATTGAGTTGGACCTAAAGTACACTTTTTAAGAATCTTCTTAGTATTTAAGAAAAAATATATTCAAAATCTTCCTATTCATTCCAACATATTTTTATTTCTTATTTTAAAGGATTTGATTATTACAAATAGAGATTATAAGAATGTAATTGGTGTGATTGTGATGGATAAAATAATTATTCATTCCCTTACATAGTTCAAGCAAATGTCTGCTTCACAGTTTCTCGTCATCGCTGGAGTTGGTTTTGGGAATTTGGCAATGGGAGGCACCAAACTGGGTGGAGTCAGTTCTCAGGAATGGAGGATGGAGTGAATCCAATAAACCCCAAATGGATACAGGATTGGGTTCAGGTTCTGAAGTGGTTAAGTTCAATCAAGTTGTGCTGGATGCTCCAGAAATATGGCTAGATATCAAAAGAGGTTTCAGATGCTTTGGATTAAGCACAAAATCTGCTTGTAACTGGATTTTCGAAATTAAAACCACTCCTAGAAATAAATTTAGGGTTAAATATGTTTATGAACCCTCAACTTTTAGTGAAAATTAGAATTAGTCCCTCTTTGAAATTTTGGTCCAATTTAGTTCCCCAACTTTTAGATACGATGGATTTAGTTCTTTTAATCAATTTTTGTTAACTTTATTTGAAGTTTTAAATGCATTTCAGGATACTATTTAACTTAACATTGAAGCGAAAATGTGTCAAATGGTATAAACAACTCAAATATTATCATGAAATATGTTTGAAACGTCAAAAAAACTTAACGAAATTTAGTTAAAAGGATTAAATCCAAACATCTCTAAAGTTGGAGAACTAATTTGGTCTAAAGTTTCGAAGAGTGAGTTTCGAAGAGTGAGTTTCGAAGAGTGACTTTCGAAGAGTGACTAATTCCAATTTTCGCTAACTTAAGAGACCAAAAACATATTTAACCCATAAATTTAGAACAAGTTTTAAAAACGTGTCCACATTAATGGATTCATTTTGAATTAATCAAACCATGCAGTTCCCTGATCATTAATACTAAAAATCAATAATCGAAATAGTTCACTAAAAAATTTGAATACTTTAATTGTAAAAAAAATATATGCATTGTAGTCTATGTGTTTAAACCACTTAAATGACACATAACATGCATCAAAACAGCCTATTGTGCAAATTAAAAAAGTTATTCCAAAGTACAATAACAATGTCAATATCAAAAGAAAAGGACACTGGCCCGTCCTCAATCTGAATCATTCCTTAAATTCGAAAAAAAAGGACCAGATCTGGTAACTGGTTAGATATGCAAAAGAAAGAAGGCTTCAACACTCGAGGAAAACAAATCCAAACACCTGCAGTGGAATCTGGCAATCGAACAGGAGATATTTCCCCCTTAAGGGCACCAGACACCATTTGACAGAAATCAAAAGAAAATATAATTCTAAAATTTTATGACTAATTGGATTACGTAAAATTAGTGAATTTCAAATTCCACCTAAAAGATAAGAATTTGGAATTCTTCATTTCTCTTTGTACTCTCTCGTTAGCCTCCTCTACATTGTTGGAATGACTATTTTTCGATTGATGTTGATATGAGTTATTTTTTATTAAAATTGTTAGGATTATTTTTCTTGCTGTAGACAGTTGTTATTTCTCGCCCGATTATAAACCCCGTCATCGTGGCCATTGTAGGGGAGGAGGCTATTATTTTTTACTGATGTAAAGTAGATTTTTTCAATTCAGTATTTTTTTAAGGATACTAATGTTACTCTTTATCAATAGTTTGTTAAGACTTCTCTCTAATGTTGAATGGAAAACTTTGGGCCAACATTAACTAGGATAATTTTTGGTCAACTAAGGGAATTTTTCATCCGACATGGATTGAGAAGTCAATGGAAAAAACTAGACCAACATCACAAAAAATAACACCAGTCAACGCCAACCTAAACAATTTCAGCCACCGTTAACAATCAAAAAAAAAAGGCTCTGTCAATATCAATTAATAAAATATTGATGAATTTTGACCAAAAAATAACATGAACCAAGTTTGACTAAAAAAATCATCAATATTGATGCTTTTTAATTATTAACAATTTTTTATATTTAAATAATTTTTGCATTTGGTGGTAATTAAAATACTTTGTCCAAATGAGAAAGTTAAAAATAAATAATTTGAATGGCCTTATCTAAAGAAAACATTTGAAAAATGAAACAACTTAAAATGAGATCAGTTCAAATTTGGCATGAAGTACACCTGGTTAATTCCTTATTCAGTAAGCATGGTATAAGAAGAGTATCAAACACTTACTTTTATGCAAATCACTCTATGAATGTAGAAGAACCATTGGTGGTTGTCTAATAGATGGAGCAAGAAAGCTAGGAGCAGCAAGGGCCAATGTATTTGAATGTCTTGGAAATGGTGAAATTTTCTATCCAAAAATGCAATGCAAAGGTTAATTGAAAACTAACACTTGAGATTTACCAAGTTTGTTATACTTGTGTGTATTTTACATCGAAAAATCAACTATTGAATTTTCCAAGCAATTATTATTGTTATATTGTTATTGTTATAACTATACATTTCACACTTTTACATGTTCCCATCACTTGACAAGAGCCAAATCCACCACGGCCAATTAATAAGGCATATCAGTTTACGCACCAGCTTATATTTTTCCTAGTAGATTGAACATGTATTTTACTAGAATGGGCATCCACAACAACCCTAACATCAAGAATATATAGCATCAGATGCCATATAAGAAATGGAGTGGGGTTAACTCAACCGAGAAATCTAACTGTATAGAAAGAGAATTGTTCAAGTTCTAACAAATATAAAAATGATCCTAATTGATGAGGAACTTAACAGTGTTAAAAACATCACTGGCTTTGTTCAAGCCTACATTTTCCTGTGTTGGCTCCATTCCTGCTTTATGAAGAATGGCATGGATAGGGATGTCAAAAAAATCCGTACCCGCGGGTATCCGCGGATAAAACCCGCAACGGATAGGAAATGGATATTAAAAATGGATACCCACTACCCGTGGGTATGGGTATTTTTGATACCCGCATGTTAACGGGGCGGGTACGGATATCATAGTATCCGTACCCGTGGATACCCGTACCCGCTAAACTTTAATTCAGAAAAATTATTACCCCACAAATGAGTCAAAACATTATGAGTCTTCATTATATTAGTAAAAACTTTAATTCAGAAAAAGTATATATATATATATATTAGTAAAAACATTATGAGTCTTCATTCAATAATGGTGGTCAGATTCTTACCCCACAAATGAGTAAATTACTTCCATATACTGTGGAGGCATTGATGTGTCTCTAAGACTGGTTATGGACCAATATGAAAGGTAATGAAATTAACATTTTTACTTAGATATTTTAATTAAGTGATTGTTAGAAATTTGTAATGAACTTCTTATGTTTTCAGGCTCTTCTAGATTAAAATTGGACAACATGAAACTTTATAAAATGTTGCAAGAGGTGTACATTGATGAAGTTAGTAATTTCTTTAATATTTTATTCAAAAATAAACTACAATATAAATTGGTCGTGATTTTTTATTTGTTTGTTTTTCAAGAATCAATCGGAGAAAAGAGACTTCTTGATCCAAGCACTAATTATGGTTAAATATTTATTATTTTAAATATTTTTGTAAATATCCGTGGGTACCCGTGGATACCCGCGGATATGAAAAAAATAGACGGGTACCCGCATAACGGATACCCGCATAACGGATACCCGACGGATATGAATACGGGTACGAGGCGAATATTTATTCAGCGGGTAGGGTACGGGGGAGCTACTACCCGTACCCTACCCGCCCCGTTGACATCCCTAAACACAGTCAATCACGTAATTACACAACGAAATGTCGGGGAAATCAGCATCCTCATTTATAATTTATTGTTTTTCCTAATTCCTAATGCCTATATCATTGATTGTAATTTCCAGTCATGTATTTACCATTGTACAACCTTATGACTATAAATATTCATATGCAAATTAAATACTTGCAATTAAAACACCATGGAATAGACACCACTAAATGAGATTTAATTTCTTTTTCCAAATATATATTCATTTATTTAAAAAAATTAAAATCATCCTTAATTAAATAAAGCCTTATTGCTCCACTTCCACCCATAAAACAATTTATTCATGATGTTTAAATTTATCATTGATCCAGACCTGAACTCCTGGCTATCTTCAACAAGTGGTATTGAGTCCTCCCAATTTGAAGACACAGTAATGTCCTGCAGTGAAGTAGGCAAAAGAAAAGCATATATAATACTCTTTATTTCTCAACAATTACAATATAACATAACTTAGACCTTGATGTACATGATACTGCACCTTGATAGAATATAGCAGATGAAAGAAATCATCGGCAAGACGTTTGCGCTTCTTAGCTTCCTTCTCCTCCTTCTCTTTCACCCGTTCTAGTAGCTCTTCAAACACAAGCTGCAGGATACCAACATATCCGCAAAACATGCATATATAAATTATATTCCGAACTGAGAATGATTAGAATCAAACTCTAAGAAGCTTAACCATTTCAATACATATGACACCCTTTATGGTCATAGGTAAATGAAACAAACATTAAGGACTCTGGTAAATTCACAAAAGACAATCATGGATATATAAAAAACAAAGTAACTTTAGATTTCTCCAATTATCATAATAACTAGTTTTCCATTTTTTTTTTCTATTAATTCCTCCATTGAGTGAGTGAGAATACTATCGTAAGCAATCCATCTCAATTATATAGACGAGTTTTATGAGAGTATACCGGGGTTTTCAAACAGTTGCACTTATTACATCTACAATGAATCAGATAACCACCAACACGTAGTGGCCACCATAGTCAAAAAAATGAAGACTCGGTGTATACAGAAAATAGTACACGTTTTACAACTCTACTTTCAAGAATTCCACAATGTATTTTCCTGTTAAGGAGCTAGTCTCCCTATCTGCATTTGTCTATCCAGGTAAGATCGAATGTTCAATATTAGGGCCTCTCTACTAGTATACTCCAACACACGTGCACACACACAAAATGTCATAATAAAAGCAGGCAAAGAAAAAACCATCAACTAAAGAATGGCTGAGAAAAACTAGTAATCCACCATTCATTCTAATAAACAGACTTGTAAATATTGTTGAGACAAGTAAAGAAATTCAACATATTTGAAATGCATAAAACATAAGATAGAAACATATATTCCACCCATTAACCTACCTTTAAATTGAAATCAGATATTGGAGAAGTACCAATGTCTTTTGATACAGCTGATTTGAAGTCTTCAAACGTCCAGGTTGAGAATAAGGTGATCTGAGATACATGATAAAATCATATCCATCAGAAAAGATTTGATAAGCAGAAACCACTGAAGACTGATACATCATACCTTTGCCAATTTCATTGCATCTTTTATTCGACTTTTTTCTTCATGATACTGTAATATACAAAACAAAGGAAGATTTCCGGTTTATGAGAACCACTTGTTAGCAATCGTAATTTTTTTCAGGATTCATGAAAGTAGAAGTCCACCAGCTCTATTTAGTCATGGCAGAACTCATTTCAATATAACAAGATATGTGTATTGGAATGGAGCCTCATTAGAACCCAATTTGATCTCTTATAGATGTGGGATATCTTTAGCTCACCTAGGATAGTGTAAATCCTTATGAATGTACATGATTCCGACAAAAGATGTTCAGCTTCATGATTTAACACGAGAATTTAAGAGATTCAACAAATAATAATACCTTTCTATGTTTTAAAAATAAATTAATGTATAAATGCACGAGATTACAGATCCTAAAAGGAAAAAACATAAAGTTTACACATGAAATTTGTAGAAAAAGTTCAAAGCCAACCATAAAGAGAGATTAGCATGCTCACTTGTTTATCTAGCTCTTCAGCAACATCTTCATACAAGTCTTTGGGAGTTGAACCCGATGTGTTTGATGCAACTGCTATGTAGGCGTGTAAATCTTTCACCTACAAGACCACTCAAAAAAAATCATCTCCATGGTCATTAATAAAAAAGTTGATCATAGACAACAAATAAGAAAATGGAGAAAACTCAGCAACAAAAAAAAATATTACGGAAGCTACCACAGTTTAAAATTTGCATTTTAAAATATAACAAAAATTACAAATAAATGGATAGTAAACCTTTGTATAATAATCACGCCAGTGAGTTTTTGCTGTAAGAATGCCTGAGGCGATATGTTCCTCCATCAATTTGCGGAATTCATCACGGTTTTTTCGTTCTATCTTTCTCAGTTCTTCCTATTACGTTTGAAAACAGATATTACGATATTAAGCAATAAAGGAAGGAAGTAAGGGGTAGAGTTCTATAGAGCCACACAGAGGATGAACATAATAGTACCTTTTGAATCTTCTTCTGCTCTTCCTCTTCCTTTTCTAAATCACGTAAATAATCCTGAAAGGAAAAACATAAATTAGATAGACACAAATTTTCAATAGTAAAGATGCTCATTTAGATCGACAACTTCAATTGTGAAAATAAATTAAAAAAAAAAATATTACCTGGAATATTTCCAAGCGATCAATTTTTTCAAGACAAGAACATCTTTCATCAGCCTCTAAGCGATCTTGAACTTTTCTCCACTGTGTACTAGCCTGTGAAGCAAAAGGTTGGATGAGAGAATAACACCATAAAAATCTTGGAATTTTTTAGGGCATAATAAACAACCATTTACCTTTATAAAGTCACACGATTCCAAAAACCTTTTGTATTCCATTATATTTCGCTTTCGTTCCTCCTGTACCCTTGCTCGTTCCTGAAAAAAGTAGTACATATTTATTTAAAGCAATTCAAAGAATTTTTACGATTATATGCATTGATTAAAGCAAAAAACTCCACTCATGGTTCCATACCCATTAAGAACCGAAACTTTGATCTTTTCTTAACTTTTAATCTTTTGGTTTTTGACTCATAACAGACGTAATTTTTCCAATAATATAACTTAATTACCAACAATGTTGTCAAAATTGCCAAAATGCACAATCCTGTGAGTATGGGAGAACCAAGCATACAAGGCGGATAGTGCATAGCATAGATCCTGAAGGTATTTGTGGTCCTGGGCAGGCTTACCCAGTTCAAGTTACCCCAACTCATGTTTTTGGGCTTTCTGGGTTGCGTTTACAATGACCCAGTTTTAGAAATTAAAAAAGGCGACACTTTTCCCCTAGGGTTGCCAAGAGCAAATCAGTACCAAACAACATCCTGTGTAACTCTGCTCTGCTCAACTGTGCTCATCGCCACTGTCGGCCATTGTACCGCTCCTGTCAGTGGCAACCAGTGTACCTATTGTGGTCACCATCATTCCAACACTTTATTTGTAGTCGCAGGCCATCGAAACAGATGTGATGCTGTTCCTGACAACAAGGCTCACATCACCATTGCCAGTGACGCCATTGACATCAATCTTCTCTGTTGCTTTGGAGATTGCTAGCTATTAGTGAAGCTTCTTATCTCATCAATTCAGTAAAATATAAAAATTTAAAAGATATTTCTTCTAAGTGTTAGTCCTTTAATTTTTTTAATATATTTCTTCTATTCTAGCTGCCATTTAAAGTTGGACTGTTCAGTTACACATAATTTTAGTAAGCAATTATGAATTTATCAATTATAATGAGTTACTTATTTTATGACATATGGACCTATGTTGAGTTCTGTATGCATCGGATCTTAATATGTAATAAGGTTAATCATGAGTTATTTTTCTTGTCTATATAACTTTTAATCTATCCCAGTTTTGTAATGATCCTCGAGTTTGACAACACTAGCTACCACTGACTTAAATCAACTAATCGTTCAAAAACAGTTTTTCTCTTCACATTAGCAAAATTTTGATCATCCCAGAAACACTCAGAATAGATTTTATTTAATAGTGAAAAACTAAATTTATCTGTGCAAATATAGGCACTAGAGACTAACAACACCATATATCATATCATACAAGGACATCACACATGTCTAATCCAAAGTTTTACCCAGAAGCAAGGTCAGTATACTTAACATTAACAAAAATATGGGCATATATAGTAAACATTCACTCAAAAGTAAATGCCCAAAGGTTCTATAAATGGTTGAAGGATGAGGTAACAGAACCCACCTTGTTTACAAGTTCCTCCAAGAAGCTTTCAAACATATCCCTACGATCTCTGTCACGTTCAACAGCCTTGAAACGTTCATCGTTTTCAAATATAGACGCGGCTTTGCTGAGTGATGTCCAAAAGAATTGATAGCAAAGAATAATATTATCATAAAGTATATCAACTGGATGCAATGTCTCAAAAAAAAACAACTTAAATATCATGAGAAAACAAACCTCCATCTAGTGGATGAAGTCAAATCCGTGGATTCCTGGAACATAATTTAATATATTAGCAAAAGAAAGGTAAAAAGGAAGCCACACATAACAGCTTTAAAGAAACACCAAAGCGCATAAACATACTTCTAACATTTTTTTAAAATCCTCCCGTGCTTTTTTTTGTTTCATTCGCTTTTCCTCAGCTTCATGTTTTTTCCTCTGATTTAAGTACTGAAAAATGAGAAAGAGAAGATCAATTTACTAACATTTAATGTACATCCAGAACATATTATAGAATCTCCCCAACCCGTGCATTTAAAAGAGATGTCAACATAAATCTTGTAGCCATGTATAAACATGGAGAACATAGTCTCAAGTAACCTATTCTCTCTTAATAATAATCATGCATAAATATATTCTTCTTATTCAGATTTGTTAAAATAGTATTTCGGTATAAATTTTCTTTTCTAAGAAATACTGAGACTATGAGAAGTGTTAGTTAGATTGACCAAAAGAAATAATGAGAATTGTGGGCATAAAGATCATAATACTTTATCCAGTACAGGAAATTTGACCTCATCCCCAAGTGTCTGTATAATTTCCTTGTGTTGAGGAGGATTTAAGTTTTTTTATTTTCAAAAGTGCATAACAACTCAAACATCATCTGCAAACATTTAAAAAAATAATTGTATTTCTATAGCATACATCCAATATGATGCACACCTACAATACCAGACATTTGAGCCTCTAAAGACAGTTGTTGATCATAGACACGACTACAGTTGTCAATAGTTAGATTGAGTGGCCAACCCCAAAAGTGCAATAGCATGTTCAGAGATGAAAAATGTATCCAAAACAGATACAACATGAATATTTTATAGGACCAGAAATGCTCAAATAAAAATATGTTCATAATTAATAATTAAAAGTCACATCACAATACGCCAAGCTCACAATCAAGGACCATAATGGCATTAAACGGTAAAAAAAGCTCAAAGGTCGCAAGAGTCCTTACACAACCACGAATAGAGCATAGGGCCTATAGAAACAAAAATCTAACAGGCTTGTGCATGAGTAGTGGCAAGGAAAGAGAGGGTGTCTGAGCAGTAAAGGGCATGAAGAGTAGGACATGTATGCTGTGGGTCATGGATTGGCACAAAATAAAGGAAGATTTTAGAAATTATTCTGTGAATGATGAGGGATGAAGAATTTCAAACCCTATAACGTTTCTGGTGCAAAAAATGGAGGGGAAATGATAGAAAAAATATCTAATAACTCAAATACGTAAACCAAGATGGGTTTTAAACAGTTTTGATATAGTGCAGCAACAGTCACAACCACAGGTGTGACAAACACAATCATCTTCACACAATTTCCTTCTATACTATTTACACATTTCAAATTGGAGTTGTTCAAATACTTTACAAATAGAACAAAACAATTGATAATTGCACCTTACAGAATAAAATAAGCCAGCTAAAGAAACAGTAACATAATAGGAAAAAGAATAAGGGAATAAACGAAATTCTTAGAAGCAATAAGAGTTCTTTCCAAATTATATAAGAATTACCTCATTGAAAGCTTGCTTCCTTTCACCAAGTGTTTTTAACGCACCATACCTTTTATCATTAATTATTAAACGCATAGCCTAAAGCATAAAAATGCCCATGTCAAGCAAGCAAATCACATAACAGGAGGCAGAGAAACATTTAAAAATTTGAAAAATGTATACAGGTATGCGACATTAAAATGCATCAATGAAATCACTCTACCCGATCCCAAGTCCAGTCAGATCCAACATTTGCAGAATCCAAGAGTGCTTTGAAAGCATCTTTGGCCTCCTAATAAGGTAATATAATGAATGATTAGTGCCCAGGAACATAATACGTATAGAAATAAAAATAAATAAAAAATGTTGATATTTCATTCTCATACCATCTTATTTGCAAAAACAAGGGTTTCTGGCTCAACTGCCTTTGTTTCTCCAGCCGCGTGATTACTTCTCTCCCCTACTGATTCAGTTTTACCATCCTGCAAAATTTGAGACAAACCAGTATGATAAGCACCAGAAAATAAAAACATCATCCAAGACATAACAAAACAACAATGAGAAATGTACTTCTTTGTCTTCTGCAGGAACTCCATCGGCAGAACCTAGAATATCTTGAGTTGAATCATTGTTAGTGTCGTTCCTACAATATTTACCGCACAATGAAATTGCCATTCATCTACACAAAAGAATAAACAAATGAAGACTGAACAGGAGATCAGTGGAAAAGACACTACGTTGGTGTTATAGCAGCGCTAACATCCGTATCAACAGCTTTATCACCTCCCGCACTGGTTTCTGATGGTGTGACAATATTTACAGGTGCCTCAAGTTCATCCACTTTTGATCCAGCTATAGGGGTTGCAGAAGGAGACGTAGATGGCCCAGAAGGCATCTCAGGTTGTGGAGTACTTGTGGATGTAGTAACAACTGGAGCAACTGAAACAGGACTTGATGGTTCCCCTTGACTGCTTACAGATATATTATCTGCATTTACTGTTGCTTCAGCCACAGAAGGTGCCGGAGAGGGTTGAGTATGAGAATTCGGTAATGCTTCAGAATGTGGTCCACTGACAATTGCTTTTTCAACTTGCTCACGAGCCAACTTGGAGTAAATAATTTGCAGGAAAAAAATTAGCTCAAAAATTAAAGGCAGAAAATAACAGGAAGAAGATTTGAAAGAGAATTGTTTTCTATGGTGGAAACCTTCAGTTCCTCAGGAATTAACCACTTAGATTCCTTTGTGACCTTGTTGTAGAAATACCTACAGAGTATTCATTAAATAAAAAAAACATAAATAAATATCAAATAAGAAGGGAGAAAGACATTAATGCAACTAACACCCACTTTCGTCCATCGGGACTAATATACTCCTTCCAGTTTGTTGATTCATCCACTCTCTAACAAAATAAAAGAAAGCAATTAGAGGGTCATTTCTCATAAAGATATTTCTTTTCAATAGAAAGATTGGTATCCTCATCTTGTAATAGAAATTCAGGTCTCAGAAAGCAAGACATTGAAAGAAAGAAAGAAAGAACATCAAATCCAGAAAATAAATGGGCAAGGTAAAGGATAAAGACGAATTAACTAACTCACAACAAGCACTATGACAACAAGCCTATTCAACTCATTTCATTTTCTAATTTCTAAGCAGCTCAAAGTGAAGTTATGTTTTATGGAATTTGTAGTTTCTATTGGTCCAGTCCCATATTCTTGTGTTATGGACTTTAGAAAATAAAAAAAAAGGATTGAGTATTTCCAAAAACTTATCAAATCTGAATATACATAAATTTCAGAAGTCATATAGTGCTTAGATAGTATCCTATAATCATGTACCTCTGAGAAATGTCTATTTAGAAGAAAATTCTAAATATTTAGTAGCAATGCTGATTGGAAATCAGCTTCCACATTGTTTATTCTTAATTCTCTTGTTTTCACAATATTCACAGAAAATTCAGTGAAACAAATCATTTCACTGGCAACTTAGTCAAGTCTGTCTTGCTAATTACAGTCTTCCCGACAAAGCATATTTTGTATAGATAGGACTATCTGAACCTTCGCTATGCAACTGAACCTCACATTGTACCAAAAGTCCATTAAATAAATGCACCTGTAAATTTCTTTTACAAATATCATTCACAGTAATCTTTTGAAGATCCTAGAATCAGACACTTTTTTACATGTTTCCTACTTGCATAATATTAATAGAAAAATCCAAGTGAACCAAACCATTTCACCAGCAATGTTGTCAATGTCCATCTTGATAATCACAATCCTCCCAACAGAGCATATTGTGTATAGACAGGAGTACTAAAGGAGTCATAGGGAGTGCACATGATGATCTGAATCTTCATTATGTAACTACACCTTACATTCATACCAAAAGTCCATAAATAAATGCACCTGTAAATTTCTTTTACAAATATTATTTACAGTAATCTTTCTAAGATCCTAAAATCATACACTAGCAAACACTGCATGGAGGAAACAGAAGGCAACCACATAGATTGCTGCCATAGCACAAAACCAGAGCTCCAAAGTGTGAGCCATGGTAATACAACAAAAAAAGGAGAAAAAAAAAATCAACACCCATTTTCTAACAATACACTTGTTCCACACAAATGAAGATTAGCAACATTCTTTTGGAATTTGGACAAAAAAATTGCCAGAGACATTCACTTCATCTATTAGTCATGATATTTGAAACTGGTAATAGGATGCAAGTACGAAAAGCTGTAATAACATTCAAGCAATATAATAGATAGAGCGATCATCAAAGACCCACAGCACGACCTACCTCTCAATAGAGTAGCACAGCATGTACCTGTAAGCACCTTAAAGCTATGGGAGTAACACACGTAGATTTTAATAAGGTAAAATTGAAAGATAAGAAGTCCTAAAAGCATTAAAAAAAATTGAATTGTCTGCAGGAAAACTAAAAGACAAACACCATATGTTCGATAAGAACAAAAAAGAAATTGTCTTTTATACTTGAAATTGTTAAGTTGTTACTTCTGAGTTTGAGTATATTGACCTTACGAATTTTCAGTTCAAATTTACTTAAATTAAATTTAGTAGAGATGTTAAGGTTGTTTGCGTTATTATTTTTAAAATATAAGTTATATTTTAGGTAGAATCTTTTTGATCCATGCTATGATCGCATTATTTATGCCCCCTCCTAATCTTAGGTAGGACTTCGATTTTGATAACCTTGATCTCATTGACACTTTATCAAAAAAAAAGAAAAGGGTAGAATATGAAGTAAAGCCAATATTACCATTCTCCTTATTTAATGTAACAATATAATCTATGTATTTTCCACCATTGCATATGAAGTACACATGAAAGAAAATAATCATAATCAGGAGAAACCCCTTTAAAAGTAAAAAAGACGCACACATACAAGAAGGGAAAGAAACAGCACTTTCCTCTCCAAAGTAATGTCAAACAAATAACATAATATCTCAAAGTAACAAACATAAGCAATCATGAGTACTAAGTCCACAAACCATTGCTAAATGCCCCAACCATAAAGAACTAATCCCCGATGATTATTTAAGGTCGGATAGTGAAAATAAAAATAGGACAACATCAAGAGTCTTTTGTCATTCTTTCTGATTTATAGAACGGAATTTCTATTCTAGACTAAAAATTGGAAAAGAAAATTCTTCTAGAGCATCACCAAGGAAAACAAAACAAGTTGATATCAGACAGCCCAGCCGGCATTTATCACAACACTGACCTTACAACAAGACGTAAAAGTCAAGATTGATGGTTGCCTGCCTGAGAGAAAATCAGTTCAGTAATGAATGAGCTAATGCCAGATTATTTTCACCGGACTTGGACAAATAGAAAGCACATAACAACTCTTGAATAATTTGACTCAGCTGATACAGTAAATTGACCAAGAGAGATATGTACATCGCAAACTTAGCAGAACAAATAAATAAAAGATCCAGGGGGTACAGATAACAAGTCGTTTTACAAAATGATAACAAAATCAATCGCATAACTAACCTCAATAGGCGTCATCAATTCAAAAGGCTTCTCCCAACTAGATACTTTAGTTTTCTTATTGTAATAAAATCTGAAAAGTTATACAATTAAACTTGTGAACAATTATATCTAGAAGACTAGAAATGTTTCTTGTGCCAAGAAAATATGCATTACCCTATGAAAATAGATATTCAATCCATATTACCAAACAAATGTCCTGAACATTAAATAATTGACGGCTACATCAAACAAGGGAGTCAGTATATATAATTAAGTATATGCATGTAGTTTTGTGTGGGTGGATGTGGGTGAGACCCCCAGCCTTGATTTCCCTCCAACCACTGTAAAAAATATTTCAAACTCAATTATATGTGCCCAAAATGAATAGCGATATTAACCTAGTTTGACTAAATAAAAACCTAATCACGCTGTACCAACCCCTGGTTTACATTTAAACATTATATCACATTATTCTACATTTTGATTTGAGGTAGTCAACAATGACCGACGGTTGTGTGGCTTTCGTTGACCGAGATCCAACTTGAACTGAAAGTGGTCTTCCTTTCCAGCAAGCCTAAGATGCGGCAGAGGTGGGTTACAAAGACACTACAACATTCAAATTAGCAGAAATTTTGCAATTTAATGATTAGCAATAAATATGCCAATTAGTGAGGCAAATGCCATTTCTTGATTGGATGTCATATTTGTGGCAAGGTTCAAAGACTGCCATCATCAAGTAATGACACATGTCCAACTAACTAACGCAACTACTGCTTAAAGTTAATTTGCCAATATATTTGCTGACTCAAACATCAAAGTATTTTTACTGCGCCAACCCATATTCACTGCACAAGAAAGGAACCGTCTATACAACTCGATTCTCAGTCAACAAGAGCCATTGGTCAAAATCAAACCAGTAAACAGTTAATATCTGGAGTAATTCGAATAAAACCATTCTGAATGCCAGTATAATTGGTCAAAATCAAACCAGTGTACAGTTAATATCTGGAGTAATTCGAATAAAACAATTCTTAATGCCAGTATACATTGTGTGTTTCATTCACCTGGTAATAAAAAACAAGACCCCAAGACCGTTTCCCACTTGATAAGATTGGCTACATGGATCACACGCCATAATGTTCATAAATTATTTGAAGAATATGCAATATCAACAGCATTCTAACCTAGGAATGCAAGCAAACATTCAAATCACTTACGTTCTTCCAGTAGCAGTGGTATGCTCAATCCAATCTGTGGAGCCATTCTTAGCCAGCTGTGGCTGGACAATGGTAGCCTGAAAGACAGAAAATAAATCTGCATGAAATTCTATTTATATATGAGCCATAACACTCAATCCATGTTATGACAAAAATAAGTAAGATTCATACCGAAGGCATGACAGTTGTAACTAAAGGCTGTCCTCCACCGTTGCTCTGAAGAGTTGGCCCTGTGGTAATGCTCTGGGATGAAGAGCCCGTGAGAGCATGAACTTGAGGAATAGGTTGAAATTGCCCGGTAGAATTAAAATTTGTCTGCACTTGACCATAATTGGATGCTGCAAACTGTGTAATGGCAATCTTCAAATCAGCATTCACATATAGGAAATTTAGCTTACCCACTACAAGTGCAACATACAGGCCAGGACTTTACCGTATATGATGAAGAGAGTGTCATTCCCGGACCACCTACACCTGGTGTGTAACCATTTGGAGCTTGAGAATCAGGTTGAGGCATCATTGATTCAGATGGGATGTGCAGGTTTGGGCGAGCAACCGGCATTGGAATTGCCTGCGATGGGGGTGGTAACTGCGGATTAGGTCTTGGGGGTAACTGTTGAATTGGTTGAGAAAATTGGGGCTGTTGATTTTGAGGAGGCATTCCAACACCTATCATGGGAACACCACCAGGACCAACAGGTTGATGTTGGTGATGCTGGTAATGTTGAGAAGGCATGGAAATGAACTGTTGTGGCTGCTGAGCAGGAACAACAGGTCGGAACTGCACAAACAGATATGTTCCTTGAAATAAGTAATAATTTGACATAGAGCCAATACAATCACAGGAAGAAAAAAAAAATACATTACCTGAACAGGCATAGGTGGAGCATAATTGCGGGGAGGTTCCACTGAACCAGTAATAGGAGGCCGAAGAGGCTTTCATGACAAAAACAAAACGCATTAAAATAAAAGAGACAGAGAAAAAACCAAAATTTCCTAGTTCAATATATACTCTACCTGTAAACCTGGAAATTGCGGATTATTTGACATCTGAGCAGAGAACCCTCCACTCCACACACTAATGCAATCAAAAGAGTATATATTTATCAGTGTCTTAGGAACCCCAAAGATATCATTTTGTAAATAAATTTGACAAGTTTAAAAAATTGCACAGAAACGGATACCCAAAACAATGTGCCTAAAAATTCACCGACAGAGAAGCTGTATGGAAGAGAAAGTCCCGATACTGAATCTTTTTGCACCGGGGGTAAAGGGAATTAGGTTGCAAGAAGAAACGAGGGTGGAATAAAGTGATGATACGGAGAATAATTGAGGATATGAGACATACGTACCAATATATTAGGTTGATGCCTGCGATTGAGTGCTGAATGAAACGGTAATGGGGATTTTACAGTGAACGAGATGAGGAGACAAGACAAGAAGACTAGGCTGTTACCTTGGTAATGGTAAGTGTCCCTCTTTGTATCTTCTTAATTAATTCATTCATTTTCCCAAACTAAAACCTTTTCTCTCTCCTTTTTTTTTTTAGGGCAGATTTCCCAACAAATAATAGGAGAGAAACGGGTCGTGGACTCATGGCCCATTAATTATTTTTTAAAATTAAAATCATGTAATGTTTTGATACCAAAAAAACATTTTAAAGTTAGATCATTTGAGTTTTTTTTTATGACCTTTAAATACACATTTTCCATTTCAAATATATAAAGTGAAATATATTAACTATATCCCGCTTACAACTCATTGATCAAAATATTAAAATTTATTTAAAAAATCTTAAAGTTCCCTTTCTCTAAATCCCAACTGTGTCTAATAAAATCTTAGAGTTTTTATCAATATTCAATCTCGTGTATTTTATTTATAAAGTTTCTTCTTTTTCATATCCAAATCTATTACAAATTAACAAATTTTCAGATAAAAATAATAATAATCTAAGACTTTGAAGTGAAATAGAAATGACAAAAGGGTACCAAAATGTATAAGATTAGATTAACTAAAAAAATAGAAGAAGAAAAACATTATTTTTATGAATACTAAGTCATAAAAAGTATATTATTAAATGCTTATTGTATTCCACTCATTTATCATCTCTAATAACTATGTGTAATTTTCTTCATAATTTCAGTACTATTCTTTAAAATAACTCATTATACACAATCAGCTTGGAAACTTAAAAAATTATAAAATGACAAGACTTCAAAGTAAATGAGCATCTCACTTACAACTATTGTAATGTTATTATGTATAACAAGTAAACTTTGATTTCAAAAGTAAACAGGTATATTTTGACTGGTAGATATTATTAGACTAAAAGAATAGCATGCCCCTTGTCTTAAATTTTCATGATACTAAACAACTCAAACATGTTTAAGATAATAAGAGAATGCTTTACATAATCAACACGTATTGTCATGTTTAGAAAGGAAAATTTAATAATGCTGTTGAAACACAACACTACATTATTCCCTTTTACGAGCCTTTGTGAATAGTTATTGATTTATTATACATTATTCATAATCTTGCATCTTTTTTATATGATGTTATTCAACCAATCAAAACACATGATGGGATATGCTCACCAAAACAAAGACATATCATTGGCCGAATAATATCAGAAGGTATTATTGCATAATAATGAGATAAAAAAAAAAAAGTGAGAGAAATTGACTAACAAATTATATGATCTCCAGCAACTTTTAGCGATGTAAATATTATATTTTATTAATAAGAGAGGGGGCTGATAGAATATGCTAGTGGGATGTAACAAGAGAGTGGGCTGATAAAATATGAGTGGTTATTCTTGCATAACTGAAAAACATATTGTATAGACTACACAATAATTTATTTTGTTCACTTTTCAACTTTAACCCAAGATGCTTTTAGGTTAAGGTGTGTTTCAAGTTGTAAGTGATCTCTTTGTAAAAGATATTCTGACTCTCGGGTTAGAAGTACGCACCAGATGATAATAGATATTGTAATAATGAACACATAATTAATTTATCTCGTGAATAATGTTATTTATACTTATTTGCGTGTACTTTTATTTAATTGGACATGATCCACCTATGTAATCACATTGATTATTTTACTTAATGTATTAGTAATGCATCTTAATTATTAACCTTAATTGACTACGACTTTCCTCCATTTACTCTTTTCACAATGTCCTGGGTGATACAGTGTGATCAAGGGGACATCGAACATATAAGCATAATACATGATAGCAGTATGAGATGATTAGTAATATACGTCGAGATGATCTCGGGTTGGGTACTGATATGATCACACGCGTTATATGAGCTAAAATTTAGCAATGTAAATTTGTGATATTATTACCAACATAATGAGCCGATAAAATATATTAATGGTCATTTAATGTATCGTATAAAGTCTTATGATATATTTGTAATGTCTCTCTAAATATAATATTATGTGAGTTTTTTATATACTCTAATGAGATTTCTAATATATAACAAGCATTCTCATAAGTCATAAAGTTATAAAAATATTTTTTGACCTTCTTTGTAATATACTTAAAAATTGTTTGGTGAAAAAATACAATGAAACTTACTTGACAATAACATTTATATATGATATTGTCACATGGCATGTCACAAACTATACATATGGAAAAAAATAAAAAATAAAAACAAAAAAACTACAAACTTATATGTGAGATTTTGTTATTGGAAGTAAGACATTATAACAAGTTGGTTATGTAATTTTTTTAAGAGAATTTTGTTTTTGAGAATCAACCATCACACAAAATCGGACAAAAACAAGGTAGACTAATTCACACCGTCATCTTTATTGAATATTTATCATTTAACTTTTCTATTAACAAGTAGATGTGATTGTTATATTACTATATTATTTTTGCTTTATTTTTTTTTTGTATATTAAAAAATGTGATGTTACATGATTAAATATAGAATGATAGTGCAACTAATATGTGAAATGATGAATATATCTTGATTATAATGACATGAAAGTTATCAAAAAAAATATGACGAGCTTAACCGAATTTTAACGAGAAAATTAAAAATCATTTACTATTTTAAAATAACAATAATATCATTTTTTTCATTAATCATAAAATACTCATATATTTTTTTTGAATAATGAATAAAAAAGATGACAAGATCAAATGACATATATGTTACCTAACTAATAAAAAAAAACTATAAGAATATACAACATTTTTTTATAGAAATTCAATTCAAACTTAACTCGTGAGAACTTAAAATTAATGAAATATTTGAAAAATAAAAGTTTAATATTTTATTTATAAGAATTCATGATGTTTTTTTAAGTTAGAAAAAACCTGCTTGACTGTTTATTTAAATTCAAAGATGTAATTCGTCAATATAAATTATAAATATTTTGATATTGAAAAAGTATTTGACAACACATTTTTTATAATTTAAATTTGAAACGAGTAAAAGATACATTTTCTCCTTATGTTGTAAATATTAAATATATAATATTTAGTATATAATAATTCCAATCATCATCTTATACAACATGGCATAATAAATACAGTCAAATGAATGAAGACACATATCAAGAAGGGTTGGTGAAACTGATTTTTCTCTATGGATATATTATAAATATTAAATATCTTTCTACCACTGGAACACACGAGTCTAGTTCAAGAGATTGATTCAAAAGGCAAAGTTGGTGGTTGATTAGTGTTAAACTTCCTGATTACTTTTAATTAAAAATTATTCTGTAGTTAGCTGCTTATTTTTTCAGGAAAAAAAAATGAGAATCATACGAACTAAGATACTTTACAGAATTTGACAACGTGTGTTAAACTGTACGATTATGGACAAGTTTAAATTAAAAATATATTACACTCAACTTTTATGACAGAGTTAACCATCTCTAAAACTGATATTGAAATTAATGTTCCCGACGTATAATGTCTTTCTGCATTTTCTTTAAGTATACAAATATTAAGGCTGTGTTCGTTTGGAGATATTTTCTGTAGACAAAGATTGAAAAGCGAGTGGAAGGGGCATTCGTTTCGATAGATTTGGAGTGATATGCTGAGATGGATTTGTGGGAGAGAGAGTAACAACCATCTTCGATCAGATGAAGAGAAAAGAAGGGAAATAGTGTATATTTATTATGCAATTACATGTTTGACCCTAATAAAGCATTTGATTTTGAAATAGAGATTTTGTGTGCTTGT
>Ga0214543_1001522_pt1 | contig 44841 bp, 16 predicted proteins | sample CNSS2metaG_FD_160094 | JGI IMG/M metagenome (GOLD analysis project Ga0214543, IMG submission 160094) | Root nodule microbial communities from cowpea collected in UCLA plant growth center, Los Angeles, California, USA - CNSS2 | ecosystem: Host-associated > Plants > Roots > Nodule | place: USA...
GGTAATTAGGAAAAAAAAAAAAAGATAAAGAGAAGACAAAAATTTTAAGTTTTAGAAAGATAGTTATATAATAAATAAAAATTATTTTATTTTAAAACTATTTATAACATTTTAAAATATATTTTGATTTTCCATTTACTTGAACTACTTCCTCATAATCAATCTTAAATAAAATGAGTCTTAAATATTACATCAACATTATTTGTTTAAGAAAAATCACACTATTGAACGTATTTTTTAGAATAACACAATTTATAATTCATTAATTCATTTAAATTTACGAAAAAATTAATCAATAATTATATATGATTATCCATGAAAATAATAAATAAATATGAAATCAAGATTAATTTGGAAAATTTATAATGAAATTCAGAATAAGAGTAAATAGTGATTATTTTATCAAAGTAGAGCGGTTAAAATTAGGGTCATTGTGGAAACATGCTGAAAAGTGTGAAAAGTTCAAAAATCAAAGTAAAATAGATGAAAAACCGGATAACTTGTTTTTATAAACTTTTCATGCAACGAGGATGGGGATGTGATGAAATACAACAAAAGTTTCAAAATTTAACACACATAAATTAGTTTTCTTACTACAAACAAATTGTGTCATTAACAACTAATTTTAGTGACAAAAAGTTATTAACTACTACATAATGTCTAATTTAGATATCAATTTACAAAAATAAAAAAAATTATTGATTAAAATAATCATTATTATAAATACAAAATTATAATTAGTCACTAATTAATTAGAGATTAATTTAAAAATCAATTTCTTTGGTAGAAAAATCTTGGTAGTCAACATTTAGTAACCAATTTTCTTTGATAACTAAAATCTTGATAACTAAATTTTAAAACCAATTTAGAGACCAATTATAATTTTGTATTCACAAACTATTTTAATAATCAATAATTTTTTATTTCGTAAATTGTATTTAAATTGGTCAACTATAATAATTAACAATTTTTTATCACTAAAATTGTTTGTTAACGAGATATTTTCTTGTAGTGTCTCGTTAAACAATAGATGCTCACATTACCATTACGTAATTAAAATAATGTATAATCAATCACATTATTAAAATAATATATTATACATATAAAGTTTTATTATACTATAATAATAATTAATTTGAAATTTATATTTTATAAATTAGTTTAATTTAATATATTATTATTTTAAAATTAAAATTTTTTGTTTATAAATTTTTTAAATATATAGAAAAGGTTATATTATTATGTCAATGACATTTTCTACCAACCTTTTACTTACTTTTTCTCTTCTTTTCCAATTAAAGGAGAAAAAAAAATAAAAGAACAATAAAAATAATATTTTACTGTTTTAATCTACAACTGAAAGTCTAGATTCAAATGCTAAAAAATATTGATTTCTACACTGTGTTATCATTCATTTTGTATTTTTACATAAAAAGTATAAAGGTATAAAGTGAATTTTAAGTTTAATTCAATTTTATAGAAGTCTGATAAAAATAAATTTTGTTACGATAAATCTAATTCATGATATCATATTAAAAAATAAATTTTAAGTCTAACAAAAAAAAAAAATTATAAGATGAGATTTATATCCTCTTATATATATTATATATTTATTTTATATCTAGTCGGAACTTTCAAGATTTTTATATTTTTAGACACTTTTACCATTTTTTTATATCTTCCCTATTTGCTCTGGAGTCGTCATTATTTCACATTTACCATACACACTCCGATGGATTTTATGTTGTGTACATAGTATCCATACCAATACATAGTCATGTCTTTGAGTAGAATAAGCTTATGTATCATACACTGTTGTTGATGTTCATAGTTTCAGTGAATGTCCTCTTACTGATAGAGAGGAAAACCAAGTGAGTACTGTGCATAGGTTAATATGATGTGTACCCACCACATAAGTTTTTTTCTGAGCAACTAATAAGTTATTGGTGCGCATTACATTTCATGAATAGGAGGCACATGCACGTACATGCTTACTGTCATGAAATTGATATGTACCATAATTGGGATAGTGGACTGCTGGTGGGTTATACTTGGGAAAAACAAGAAAAATGCCAACAAATATATCATACTTTTATTCAACATTTTATATTAAAACCTACACATTAATTCTTTATATAGAATAAGACTAGTTTCCAGCATTCAGTCCACAAAATACTAAGATGGTAAGAAAATCGTTAATCAACAATATATTTTTTAATTATTAGTTATACTTACCTCATTTCGTTATTTTATGCCTCTTTGTTCTCATACTTGCAGTTATTAAATCATTATTCTCAAACATTTTCTTTATTCAGAATATTAAGGGTGTTTGCAAGTTAGATTATATAAAATTTGGATAAATTTATTATTTAGTTAATTAAAAAAATTATGGAGTTGGATTGGATTTTGTTTTTTTATGTAAACTCCATTCATTTTGAATAGGTTGGATTGAGTTAGGTTAATTAGGTTAAAATTTTGTAGAATTTTATTTTGTTAGAACAAAAATGTAATTTTTAGGTATCAACCTAATTAAAAAGGAGCATAATCTTTACAAAAGTTAATTCAGCTTCAATTTAATAAGTTAAATTATTACAACTTTGTTCAAATTAATCTAAAGCATGAAAAAAAAAGAAAAATATAACACTTTTGTCCATAACATAAGTATAAATGTAAACATCGGTCACTCGTACTAAATTCATCATCAAATCCATATAAAAGTTGGTTACTCTTTGTTGGTAAGGTTTAACTCAATTATAAATAAAATTCAACCCAATATAATTAGGATAAATTAGGACCAATTAATCCAACCCAATAAACTTCACTACAAAATATACTAACTAAAATAGTATAGTTTACTCAAAATCATGATTTTATTTTTTAATTTTAGAATCTTATCCTTTTTTTACCCAGATGTAATTACCAGAGACATAAATTTACGTCTTGTGCATATATAACAGACATAAATTTACATTTGTTCTACAATAAACATAAATTTATAGTCCGGTTCTTTTATATTTTTCACCAAAATTTACCTTCAATGAAACCATGGAAAATTCATATATAATACAAGAATATACCACAAAAATTTTCAGAATTTTTGAAGTAGTATGGGTATCTCAAATAAATTTGTAAAGTATGAAAAATGAGTGAGAAATGCTAAGAAAATAAGCAATATACCATAAATGGTGAATTTTTTGAAATTCCGGACCCCCAACCCCATCCGGACAATGTATTCATCACCCAATTTTAAACAACTTTAATTTTTAGAATATTTCCATCTGAGATTCATTGGAAAAGTTATGACAATTTGAAGTTTTTAATTACTAAATCTTGAAAAGTCCAAACCTGTGACTAATATATTAGATGTGAACACTCTACATTCGAGAACAACCTAATAGAAGTTACCACAAAAAATATTTGAGTCAATAATCATTGTCTAAACCAGTCACACACAAGGGAGAAGATGAGAAAAATCAACTTTAATGACAAAAAGTGCAGCCTTTAGGCACACAAAAATGGCAAAAAAACGCAACCTTGACACACAACAATGGCAAACATAACACACAATGCTTCTTTTAGCACACAATGCTTCATGCTTCTGTCACACAATGTTTACGTCTGATTTCTATAGGTCAGACAAATGAAGTGACGTAGTGATATAAGTCATTTTTGTATTAGTGAATAAGTAAACATAAGAAAAGTTCGAGTGCTTTGTGCTTAGCTTTTTTTTCTATAATATATGAGATTCCAATTCACATTAATAATGATAAAAATAATTTTTAACCACAAGTATTTTGATGATGATTATTTCAACAGGACATACTACCTGAATATTTGTCAAAAGACTTTTGATCTAAATAATCCATCTCAAACTTATGATGTCAAGAGACTTTTGATCTAAATAATCTATCTCGAACTTGTGATTCACCATCGAAGTCACATTGTACTTGTTAATGAAAAGAAAAAAACAAAATTCAAAAGAGTTTTTCTTAGAAAAAACTTAAAGACAGAAAGAGATAATATTTTATAATAATTCGTATCAATCACTAAAGTTAAGTCTACTTATTAAAAACATCTGAGTTTTACTAAAATAATTTTGTAAGTTTTTTTTTTTAATCACATATGAATAAAAACAAAAAGTACTATTTTCACTTTCGTATCTTCACTTTGTGTACACTTCTATGAAATAAGAAAAAAAATGTTACTAACCAAACAATTAAAAATAGATGAATATAAAATATAAGCTATGGCATGTAAAATGATGTTTTTTTTTAATGTATAAACAATATATTATCAAATGTTGAGACTTTAGGTGATGCTCTATTTGATATCTCTAAACTTGTTTATTTGTATGTTGTTTATCAAAATAAGGTTTATAACCATATTTGGTCAAACAATATCCCTTTCTTTATGTTGACATATAACATAAACGTATTTGAAAGAAAAACAAATAGAATTTCCTAAACCATATAATTTAAACAAGTACGATAATATAATATAATCAAAGAAAAATAATTTATCTTGTTAGAATTGTTTAGAATATATAAAATTTTCATATAAATTTAACGCTAATCATGCTTTAATTGATCATATTTTATAAGTTAACAACTTTTTTTAACTTATAATTACATAATGAGGTACTAAAAGTAGAAAAAGAAGTAAATTGATGAATTTTTGATGATTTTACAACAATTTCTCAAAGAATTAAAGATTATGTAACTAAGCCCAAAAGTCTATGGTTGAGCACCAGGAAAACGGTTAAGGAAAGATCCAGAATGTGACTCTTGTAGTTAAGCCACAAGAAAATTGTGCTAAACACTTAAGACGGTGCATGACTAAGCGACAAGAGAATGATGCTTAACACTTAATGTAGTTCATGGCTAAGCCACAAGAAAGTGGTGCTCAGCCATAAAGGCGACAAAGACAAAAGAAAACCCTTCGTAGAAGGAAACCTTTGTGGCTAAGTGTCAAAAGTTGGATTAAACACTACCTTAAAATTTCTATAAAAAAGGACCTCATGTCCTCATTTTAGACATGAAGTGGAGAATCAAATATGTAGTAGTAGAGTAGGAATGAATCTATGAGGCTAGAGATAGATGATCTTATTTTAAATACTATATATCTAGATGTTGTTGGATTTGTATTATAACACTTTACTCCATGAGTAATTGATTTCTCTATGGTGATATCAATGGAGCAGTAACCTTCTTATACTTTATTCATATTTATGTAGTTTATCTCTTAGATGTTTATACTTTCCTTTGATTTGGTTCATGCTTAATGTTTGTTTCGGGATACACCTTAGAGCATGATCTAGTTGTTGGAAGGTCCTAGGAATGAGATTTTAATAGCAGAACTAACTAATTCAAACTAGATTAAACTAATTACCAATGTTGGAATTTTAAGTTTGGCCCCACTATTCTGACTCTTAATGCAAGTATTGGGTATATCTTGGGCCAAAGAATTGACCAAGTTGTTTAAGACATAGATAGGCACTACATGAGGAATATGGGTGTTATTGGCCTTAGAGAACAAGGAAAGTAATATCCATCACCAAGATGATCTTCAGACGCGAAGGTATATCTGGTTAAGTTGAACAAAGATCTTCAACCTTGGAGCAAGGCTATGAAATTGAACCTCCATAAGGTTAGTAAGTAAATTTGCTATAAGACAAATTTACGTGAGCTTATTTAGAACTTTATCTTGGAAGGTTAATTTTTCATATCTGAATTATAAGTATTTGAATGTTGTATTTATTGAATCTACCACAATTGATTCTAGAATATAAAGTGAATCTAACCTCCATTTTCCTCAATCTATATATCTACACATGCTTTCTATCAAAATCAAAAAATCCAAAAACTAACTATCAATATACTTATTAAAACCTTATGAATACAACACTTGTTGATATTGCAACGCACTAGTGCACTTGGTGGAAATTGGTTGTTAAGAAAGCCTCATCATTTTGGGATAAAACATTGTTTCAACATGTGTTTTTCAAATAGTTTCACAATTGGATTATCTATTTTTATATTAAAAGAATAAGCAAATTAGGATAACATTATCCTAAATTCTTGTTTTTCATTTACCTTTCTGATCTTCTTTTCTTTTGTCCACCCATCTTCTTTAATATCCTTTATGATAAAATTTGCCTCTTTGTTGTTTGCATCACTTCTTATTATACTCCCCTTTGAATGTCAAGATCAACGAAAAACCATTAGTGGAAGGAACAACTCTACACAAAGATTTTGGTTAATCATAAATGTCAACACCCAAATTCGTTCGGGTGAATAAATTTATTTTCAAATAAAAAATAAAAATAAAAACAAAAAAAATGTCTTTTAGTTAATGGTAAATAAAAAAAAGATGAAACACAATTTTCTTCAAAAATTTTCAAACCTTAATTTTAGCAAAAAAAACAAAAAGAGAGATGAAAAAAGAAAAAAAAAAGGAATAAAAAAAGAAGAACGAAAAACCCAATTTCCAACAACCCAACATATTTTTGTCCTCACTCTTTGTTTCTAATAGAGAGATTAATGATATGATTCTAATACTTAGAAACAATATTTGCTAATGATTAAAATCAATATTACTGATGATGATTGATATTGTGCTCTTATTTGATTCCCATAATATGCCATAATATGTTGCTCTGATGACTAATTCCTTCCTTATTTTGTTGATTACAATTAAGGCTATGATTATATTGATATTACAATGTGTGTATTTAAATAATCATTTGTCATATGAAAAAGGGATTGAAAAAATAAAATATTTTCTACATTTTTTCTTTCTTTCTCATTACCACCCATACACATCTCTTTAGAAGGCAAGAAAAAAAGAGAGAAAAGGTAGTTGTAATGTTGAATATGAGAGGTTGAGATTAATAAGAAGAAGAGATATAGAAACATTTTGAAGGTACGTCACTATTAGTTTCTTTTATCTTTTGATTTATTTTTTGCAATTTTCATTATTTTTTTTAATTATAAAAAAATATTTTTTTGCCCATTCCTTTAGTGTCTATCTTTACGCTCGCATAGCGTAACACTCACTTAAAATTTTTTTTTTCTTCTAAAAAATATAGAAAGATCTAAAAATAAAAAAATATTTTTCTTTATTTATTCTTTAACATCTATATGGTTGCTCACGTTGCATCGCAGTGACATACACATCCACTTTCAAATAAATTAAAAAAATAAATAATTAAAAATAATTAAAAAAAATGAAAAAAAATATTAAAAAAAAAATTATTTTAAGTGTCTGCCCGACTGCTCGCGTCGCGTGACATCAATTTTAAAATAATTTAAAGTATAAAAAATTTAAATAAAAAGGTTTTCAAAAATATCAAAAAATTCAAATCATTTTCTAAATAGTTTTTCATAAAGAACTACATAATTTTGATCCTCCATTGTAGATGGAGATATGTAAGAGCGATGATTAATCCTTGTCGGGTCCAAAAAAATAAAAACTTAATTTTGTTTATTTTTACATTCTTTTATTATTATTTTTGGGGAAAAGAAATATTTTGAAAAATCATATCTTTTTGCACGTTTAACTAAAGTAAAGGTACTGTCTTAGGACAAATATGGTAGGACACTTTCCTTACGCGTAACCAACTTCCAGATCCAAAATCTGGTTTTTGCAAACCTTGTCTTATCTTTTTGGTTTTTTGTTTTGTTTGTAGTTTTCCAAAATAAACTAGGGTGACAATTCTAAACTCTATTTTTTCAAATTTTATTTTTGGTTCATCCCTCCTGTTGTGACTTCGGTTACGACAATACATAAATAGTTTGTAAATAGGTGTGAAAAACTTGTTTAAACTAATACTATAATAATTTTTTATTTATAACAATAATTATTTTAGTAATTAATAATTATTTTATTTTATAATTTACTATCTAAATTGACCACTAAAATTTGATTGTGAATGAAATATTATTTTTAAGTATAATTTTCTAAAGTAAGCGTTTATTTCAATATGCCATGTGAGCATTAAGGTAATGCAAATTACATCCCATTTTTCTTTGACAATCTTGTAGTACATGTTATATATTCAACTTTTTAATAAAGCACAATTAATGATGTACTATATTTTTTACAATTAATTGAAGAATAGTGTATTTTCTTTTAGTGTATTTCAATTATTTTTTACCACTAGAACTTTCGTGATGATTTCTCGCGTGTGGTAATATGTGGATTTGACGTACATCTTTTTATCATGTTACTTTTTCATATAAATTCTTTTAATTTGCATTTCAAATGTTTTTATTTATCACTTATTATTACAATATTTAATCTCGTAGAGGTTGAATTAAGATACAAACTTATTGTGCAAAAAAGCAAAAGAAAGGCATTGACTTGTATTTTACAAGAACTTTATGCACTTGACAACTTTTTTCTTTTGTTTTTTTAAAGGATATTTTAAAATATCCATTTCTTTTTATGGATTAAACAAATTAAGAAACAAGTTAGACTTAACTGTTATAAGAGATAAACAATGTTTCGTCTCTTGAAAATTTATTTTTAGGAAAAGAAATAGCAGGAAGGAAGATTTTCACTATTTAATCATAGTCAACATTCAAGAGAATAATAAGACACCATTTCAAATTTAAAACTTTAAAATATTAAACTTGTGATTAATTTTCTCTGTCATATTTTACTCACTTATACTTTATTGAGTCTCAATCTTACTTGAAAAACAATATGTAAAAAAACTAACACTTAAGAAGTAGATTGTCAATACTTAAGTTAAAGTTGAAGTATGAAATTATTTAAAAACAATCAAAGTTAGACAGCATGAGAGAAAAAACCAACAACCTTATTAATTAGTTTAAAATTTTGAATCGGATATAATGTAAAATTCTGATGTATTATTGGGTGGTGGAAATTAGTAAATAGTTCCCTTAACAATAGTATCATTCTGATGTTTGAGAGATTTTACTCTGTATTTAGTTTTTGTAGAATCTTGTTTTTGGCTATAGGTTTGATTGAAGTCGAAAATGAAAAGAAAAGATGATTTTAGAAATATGTGTTGGAACCTTTAAATTTCTTTAGAAGGGAACACGATGTATATAAATTAAGGTTTATATGTAGAATGTTAGAAGGAAAAGAAAATGATAGAGTTATTTCCTTTTGTAGAGTAGCTCCGCTCAATTTTTTTGGTTGCAGGAGTTAATGAGAGATATTTTTGAGCACATTACACTGAAAAAAATGTTGGTGAGGTTGAAGAGGAGTGTGGATGGGTAGTTAGTTGTCATAAGTGGTTTTTATAAAGAGAGAGGAGATAAGAAAAATGAAAAGGATAGGTAGAAAAAAGAAAAAAGAAAAAAAAAATGTTGGAAGGGAAACAAAGATTACACATAGAGGTAACACGCGCAGTTTGAGGAGAGTGAGGTAGTGTAAGATAGGGTCATAAATACAAGGTACAGCGTAGGAAGGGCATTGGTCGCTTGGAGAACGAAAGAGGCAAAGGTGGCCCTCTTCCCGTACTCTTGGATTGGACTTTTCTGGAAAGAGTTTCCTTTTACTACTATTATTCTCATTTCCTTTTCTGATGCCAAAACCTATCACAAACTCCTTCACTCTTTCCCTTCGCTTCCACACTCCCAATTAAATACTTGTTGTTCCCCGAAATACCCCTCCCCGCCACCCCTAATTACTTTCCTTTTTTGTCCTCCCGTGGCACCCCACATGGTAAAACGTAGTCATAATCCTAAAAAGATAAAAACGCTTGGAGGCGTGGATTCAAGAAGGGGCTTTGCGACTTGCGAAATCATTAGCGATTACAAGCTAACAAAAGCTATTTTTGAGTAATTATCTTTCTTTAGGACTCCTTGCGCTGTCTATTTCCATTACTGGGTAATTAGGAGCCAGAAAGACACCCCCGGATGCTTTTCGATTTGGTTAACGTGGGAAAGTTGTTTAAGAAAGAGATGGTTCTTTCTTTCCCAATTCTCTCAACACCTATTTATCTCTCTAATAAATACAGAAAAACAGTAAAAATAAAAAAGAAAGGTGTGAATTACAGGAAATAATAATAAAGAAAACAGAAATAGAAATATTTGTTTTTTCGAGAGTGACGAATGACAAGAAAAAGGACAATCTAGAGATGGAGAGAGAATGAAATTATGAGTCATTGAAAAGAAAAGAGAGAAGCAAGTGGTTAGAGAGAGAAGAAAGGAAGGGTGTTAAGGAGAGGGTGAGATGCTTTCGTCTAAGCTTGCTCAAACTGGCCTCGTCTATGCTGTATTGGGCAGTTGGGGAATACAAAGATCTTTGAACATCTCCTTTACTACATTTTTGCAACACCTACCTCTTTCTCTCTCTCTCTTCACTCGTCCTAGGTTTGATTTTCTTCTCTGAATTCCCAACCTCGCTACCTCCACCACTTCTCCCTTTTTCGCATCTCCATTATTTTATTCTCAAACCGCGACAACACACACGCACGCAGTTTCAATTTCTTCTGCTCCAGCCACCCCAAATTAAAATTTAAATAAACGGGCAACACAAAGGTTTGGTCTTTTCATGTGAGACTGAACACCACACACCCGTCTCGCTACTTTCCGTTAATGTTAGAATGTGGGATCTCAATTACTCACCCGATCAGAGGAAGGACGAGGAATCCGAAGGCTGTTCTTCCCTCAAGACTTCCATCTACGGGGACGATGACAACATCAAAGGCAAAAGGGTTGGATCTGTTTCCAATTCCAGCTCTTCGGCTGTGGTAATCGAGGACGGATCAGAAGAGGAGGAGGAGGACGAGGACGAAGACGAGGAAGGTGGCAGAAGAAGCATGAAGAAGCGAAGCAGCAAGATTTTCGGCTTCTCTGTCACCGAAGATTCTGAGTCCATGGACAGTGACCACCCACCCGTGACAAGACAGTTTTTTCCGGTCGAGGAGGCTGACGTGGCGGTTGCATCGGGTGGTGGAAGCTCCACCTTCCCCAGAGCTCACTGGGTTGGTGTGAAATTTTGCCAATCAGAAGCACTTGGTGCTGGAAAGTCAGTGGAAGTCTCTCAGCCTATGAAGAAGAGTCGCCGAGGACCAAGGTCAAGAAGTTCTCAGTATAGAGGAGTCACCTTTTACAGAAGAACGGGTCGGTGGGAGTCTCATATATGGTTAGTGTCTTCCATTTAAAAAAAAAAAAAAAAAAATGTGTACCTAAAAAAAATTGGCCTTTTCTCAGCATCAAAATTTGATTGTTTTCGGTTCTGTTTGTGTCCGTGGTATTGCAGGGATTGTGGAAAACAAGTGTATCTAGGTAAGCATAACGATAACAATGATTGTGTGTGTGTGTGGAGTGTGGCAGTTATTTTCCCTAAATCTTGTTTTAAGCGGCTAAAACGTTTTTTTTTTTCTTCTTTTGTGTTTTTTGTCTCGGCTATGATGTGGTAGAGACAAGAGTGAGTGTGTTGTGTGTGTGTGGGGGGGAAATTTTATTGTGGTGACTGACTTGATGGTTTTGTCTGGGTAAATTTGTCTAGGTGGATTTGACACAGCACATGCGGCTGCTCGGTGAGCCCTTGCCCCCTCCTCTAGTTTACCAAGCTTGTAATATAACTTTTTCTATGTCTTGAACCGAATCAAATATAAATCACATTTCGTTGTGGAAAATGTGAGCCTCAAAGAAAAACCTCTATTTCGTCTCTCTTTGCAGTGCCTATGATCGTGCGGCCATCAAGTTCCGAGGAGTGGAGGCCGACATAAACTTCAATATTGAAGATTATGAAGACGACTTGAAGCAGGTGATCCTTTGCAGATTTTATTTTATTCCGTCCATGTTATCTTATCTTCAACATTCATTCTCGTAGAATACACCTTATCTCCTGCGGTTACTGTTATTTCTCCCATCTCGAATTATTCTCGTGATTTGGTCGTATTCGATGTTAATAGATGAGCAATCTTACCAAGGAAGAGTTCGTCCACGTGCTTCGCCGACAAAGCACTGGATTTCCGAGGGGAAGCTCCAAATATAGAGGTGTAACTTTGCACAAGTGTGGAAGATGGGAAGCTCGAATGGGTCAATTTTTAGGGAAAAAGTATGCCTTCTTTTTCTTTTTCTCCTTTTTCTTTTTCTAGATTTTCTCCTTCTTCCTTCATGCTAAACAATCTAAATTTCTTATCTTTCTCATCACTAAGATTAACTCGTTTGATTCATCAGGTACGTTTATTTGGGTCTCTTTGACACCGAGATTGAAGCTGCAAAGTAAACTACTACTATCTTGTTTTGGTCACTCACGTCGTTATTAATTGTTTTCCTTTTCTCCTTCCATTTTCTAGATTGCCCATCTCTAGCGAAGAATATTAAACTATTAATCATCATTAGGGTTTTAATTCAATCGCACGTTTTTCCTATAGGGCTTATGACAAAGCAGCCATCAAATGCAACGGCAAAGAGGCCGTAACCAATTTTGATCCCAGCATCTACGAGAACGAGCTTAACTCCGGTAAGTAATGGACTAAAAGTTTTATTTTTCCGATAATGGTGTTTATGTGTTATCAATGAATGGTGTGTATGTTTGTATGTATATATGAAGGAGCAGAATCCACAGGGAACGGTGCAGATCACAATCTGGATTTAAGTTTGGGTAATTCAAGTTCGAAGGGTGGCAGTAACCAAGCGTTGGGGAATCATCATCACGGGAGCAATGGTGGAAATCATGATCAACAGGGGGCACCTGAGTCTAATTGGAGAAATGGGGGAAGCAAGCCCAAGGTTGGTGGATGGTTATTATTATTATAATATTTAGTTACGGTGGATTGGTTTTGATTAGTGTGTTAAATTTTGGTTCAGCTGGTGAATATACTGCCAAAACCATGTAATAGAGGGAACAAGGACACACAGGGAAGGGAAGTGCACGGGGAGAGTGAAGCATTGAGGATGCTAAGTCAAACGCACCTTCATTGTCCAGCTTCCAGTGAAATGCAAAGATATGGTCCCTACAGGTCTCCCGGAGGAGAGTCTCAAATGCTTCAAAATTTTGCTCCCATTCACCCACCAAATTTTCATGTGGGTATCTCTTCAATTAATTTATTTTAGCTCATACATTAAATAGAGATCAGAAAATATAGAAACACGAGCCCCCACTATTATTACCATTGAGACACATTTTTAGTATTGGAGTTGTCAGCCCATTTATTTATTTATTTATAATTTATTTATTAAATGTAGTTTCCCAGCAGCAGCAGCAGCATTGGAGGCCGTATTGGAAGTGATCTTTCATTGTCAATGGCCGATCAACAACAGTGGCAATCCGGGCCTCCACATTATTTAGCAACTGCTGCAGCATCATCAGGATTCCCACAACAGATAAGACCCTCTTCTCAAGGTTGGCTGCAGAAAAATGGGTTCCACACTCTCATGAGACCTTCATGACCCTATATAGAAATTTTCTGCCCACCCAGTTTCATTCAAATGATCATAATCTGCTCCCTAAGAATATCACCCCCAAAAAAAATATTTATTTTCTTTTCTTAGCATGTAAAAATGGTTGCGGTGTTAGGCCGTGTCCATGTCCAACCCAGCAACCTCCTTTAGGAAGGCCATACAAGACCATAACTTGTTAACTGTTGAGGTGAAAAGAAAGGATGAAAGAAAAAAGAGAAACAATCCAAATTGGGTACTTATTACTGGTCTTGGTCTGGGTCAGTCAAACTAACAAACGGACGAAATCTTTAACTAGATATTCTGGGCTCTGACTAAAATTTTATGATCTTGTATAACTCTGATTTATTGCTTTTCTGCGTTGTGGTATTTATGACAGCACCTATTCGTTTCTTAATTTGGGATGTATTGCTATCACCTACACATGGTTGTCAATTTGTTCCTTATTTCTCTTTGGATTGGGATTGGTCTTAAAAACTTTTCCAAGGAAAGATGCTACCTTTGGTGGCTTAGAAGGGCAATGGGGGGTTGTTTAGCTTGACAAAAAACGTTGAGACAAATCTAGGTAAAGCTTAAACGAGGAAAAAAAGTTGAACAAAATAATATTAGGAATGAGGAATTTTTATATATATCGATAGGAGGAGTAGGGTGGAGGTGAAGGTGGATATGCAGAGATACAAAATGGTTTATTTTCTGGTGTCTTGGAAATATCATCGGATGGTGATGAATAGTCTCCATCAACGGTGTCCTTTGAATCAGTTCTCTCGGCCAAAAGCAGTCAGACAATGCCATTATTATGAGAGGGACCTATCATTGTTCGTCTAAAGCTCCAAAAGGACACTGATACATGGAGTGAGAGAGAGAAAAAGAAGCCACCAAAAGGGCATAATGGCCAAGGGTTTTTCAGGGGGTTTAACACTTTAACCCTTCTCACTTTTTTAACCTTTACGACAAAAAACTAAAGTAACTGCATAATCACAATCTTAATTAAAACTAAAAACATCGTATCTTATCATATTAATATAATAATAGGTGATATGTACTTTTGTGGAGCAGAGGCCTCATTGGTTAATGGATTGGTTGGGTTCAACGATTCTAGACATGTGAGTTTGAGAGGGAACAGCTTCTGACTCGTTAATGAATCAGACTCAATGTTTGATGATAAACTTTGTTATCTCGTAGGTTGCAAAAATAATAGTCCTCCCATTTAAATAATCATCCATTTCTTCTTTCCACCTTCTCCTTTCGTAAACAATTAAATTATCATTTTAAAGCATACACGTTTTCGTCATCACTACCGTCATCTTAGATATTTTCACCAAAAGTATGCTTCAAATAGTTTAAATATAACACCCGAGTTTTAGGCTTCTTGTACTACCACTGGGTCGTACTACCAAAATGGAAAAATTAAAAACCAAATAAATCATTACACTTAATCACCCTGTAAACCACATTATTTCAGTAAACAAAAGCAACACTTTATGATATTGTTGTTGGATGAATTACAGAAAAACATAATATAATTAGGGTACACAATAATATGGAAATAAACAAATTATTTCATTGTTCGGCTTATATTTTCTTGGATCAGGTTTGTACCAAACACTATTTCTTTCTCCTTGTTAGAAATTTGTCTAGAGTTTTAATTTTTGTACTTTGAGTGTTTTTTTAAAATCCTTTTTTGTTTAAATCATTTAAAATTTATATTATTATCTTATATTAAGCTAAAACATTATATCATCTAATTTATTCATTCTTTTACTCTCTTCAATTTATCCAGATTGCTGAAGAGAGATTTTCTTTATTTTTTTAAATAATCTCTCAATTCATTTCTTTCTCAAACAAAATATAATATTGTCCTAAATTACAAAATTATCCTCTATATATTAGTAGTCAAAACATACGGTGTAACATTTAAAAAATGTATTTAAATATTATAAATGTAGGGCTGTGAACTTTCCTTCCTATAATAAATTTACTTAAGTTGGGCAGAGTTTATACCCGTAGGATCTATATAAAAAAAATGTAGGGCTACAAATTTCAACTACTCTAAAAACTAAATACATTGCAACTGCATTCAATACAAATACATGTATAAGGACTATCTTTTCATTTTTCTCTAATTTTTTTAAGTTTAATCGACCAATACATTTGTGATATGACTTTGAATATATAGGACTGAAGCCATAATGAATATTATAACAAATAAATAGAATAAAAAACTCTTTAAAATATGACATTTAAGTAGGGTTAAGAAAAAAATTGTAACCTTTATGCGATATTTACAAGAACAAAACTGTATATATTTTTAGTATAAGTGCCTCGTTGTTGCTTTATAGTAGCAGTTTAAAGTTTTTTATTTAAACTAAGAAAAATATTTAATTCTTTTTTATCTTTAATCTAATTTTATGAGAGTTATCTTTTTTTTTTTAGTGTAGATTTCTGTATCGTTGTATTCTTTATCTACGTTATTATAATTATTTTTTCCCTTTCCATATTAATAAAATTAAGAGAATAATTAAAAATAAATTTATTTTATCTTGAAATTTAAAAAATAAAAATATAAAGAATAATTTTCTTTGTAAAATAAAATAATTAAAAGGAACATGTGAAATATTTTTTAATTGTGATTCTCATTTAATAATATCGTGGGTGTTTGACTTACAATTAAAAACTTTAAAATCGAAGTTCGACGGAAAAGATTAAAAAAAAAAACTCCTTCTTTACTTTTGTGTTTTAGAATGTGTGAATCTCTATATAATGGTGTTTCTAAACACAGTCATAACTGTATATGAAAAATGATATTTCAAGAATGAATACAGAATAAATTAAGAATATGTATATATGTGAACAGTTGTTCTGAAAAACTTGAATGGTGGATAGAAGTTTGTGATGATATTGTTTTAAAATGAATTGATATTAGTATATACAAAGTTGATAATACGTTGTTGAAGAGGTTAACAGATGAAGAAGTAGCGTGGTCCAAGATCCCGTTTTACAGAGGCTTATGAGAGTAAGCTAAGAATGAGAGACAGTGATGAAGAAGAAGAGGTTGGTGGTGGTCCAAATATTTGATGCCATGGACCTCGATTGATTCTACGTAAAGAAAAGAAAGAAAATTGCAGTGCTCCCTCTCACCTTAGATATTTTTTTCTTTGCATCCCATGAGTGAGACAGTGCTACAGCAGTGAGAGTTGAGAGTTGTTTCTGTTTTTCTCCCGCGTCCATGTTTAGTTTTACCATAGGAAGTTCAAGGTTTAAGGCAAATACAATGTTACAGGTAGAGGAGTAAGAAAAAAAAGAGAAAAAATAGACGTGAAAAGAATAGGTTATCGAGGAGAAAGTGAAAAAAAAAAATGGAAATGGAAAAGAGTAAAGTGGGTTGGGTAGAGAGCAGCTTTTTTAGGCTTTAAGTTGGGCGTTTCCATAAATGGAATTTCTTGAACGGTCGGAAAAGAATTGGGGTCTACATGAAGAAAACAAAGTTTATTGTCGAAGAGAGTAGGAGTTGGGTGAGGAGTGATTGGTCCTATCACACATTGTGGTCTGATTTGTTAGATCGCTTTCATCATTCACTGAGACAAACTACTCCTTTGGTTTCCCTTTGTGGGACGCGGTTTCCCCCTTCTCTCTCTCATTCCAATTTTCACTCTCTCTTCTTCCATACACAATACACTTTCCTTTTGTGGCATCCTTGTGGGTTTGTTATTGTATTCACCTGCATCTGCTTCCTTGGAATTTTCTACCACGCAGGGAGAGGCATATATGTAATTTTCTGTTCTCTTCTGCTCTCTTAGATCCTCCTCCCATGTGACCTCTCACCACATATGCTTCTTTCTCTTTACCACCACTTCCATTTTTAATTCAACTTTACTATTTTTAGTACACTAAGATTCTTTTCTAATCACTTTTTCTAACTTCACAAAAATACTCTAACATGCATTATATATTTTTATATATTTTTCAATAAGGAACAACCGCTGTAAATGCTACTCCTCTACACAAAAAATACTATATAAAGGGACTATCTAATACAACTTTTATATAGTGCTTGTAATATAAATTTATTTTTATTTCATTTTTTCAATTCTTATGCAATTTATATGTTTTGTGACATAATTTCAAGGTTCTTTAAATTTTAAATTATGAAAAAAAAAAATCTTTTACAGGCAAATTGTGCTCTGTTGTGTGGATAAATTTGTTATGAGATATATGTAAAATAATTATATTTGATTAAAAATAAATTTAAAATGTTATAATAATATTAATGTATTTCATAAGCATGTGGTTATGCTCATGGAGGTTTGTGAGGCGTGCTAGAGAGAAATTATGTTAGAGAATTTTTCATAGGAGTGTGACTTCAAACACAAGGGTATACGTGAGATGTAATGGAGAGTGTGCTTTTTTTATTTTGGAGATTACGATTCTTTTTATGCATGATTTTACACCAAATTAGGGGGTAATTGATCTTCATAAAAATCATAGTCCGAGTTCTTTTACTGACTAATGGTTTTATGGTTTCACCAAAAAATGTAGAACTGAAGTTATGAACTTTTCAATGAGCAAATGTCAAACTATAAATATTAAAGTAAAGTTTTGTGATCTTTCTTATTAGGGATTCAAGTGTAAAGTTAAATAACATATAAAAACAAAACTCACAAACTTATTATCTAAAATTTAGGTTAGACATGGTCTCGCACATTTTTATATGACTGGCTTGTATGTTGTATGTTGGTATAGAATATTTCTTGTAAATCTACTCGAAAGATCTAATAGTGATATAAGAGTGCATCGTATAAGTAAGGATTGTCCGTAAAATACTCGTAGTTAAAAGAAATATTTTTACTTGATGATTTGTATACTAATCTGGAAGGGACTCATACTTAAGAAAGATACAGTTAGGAATTCAAATGAAAGTTTATTTTTCATTGAGTAGAAATGAAAAAAATTAAGAAACATAAAAAAAAAATACATACAAACTCATTATCTTAAAGTTTTAAAGTTTTAAATGTAAAATGAGTTCATAATTTTTTATATGATTAGTTCATGTCTCGTTGATATCAAATTGATATCAAATTCTCATTAAGAGTCCTCCTTGAGAGACCGAACATTTTTTAACAAACATAAACTAGTAAATTTTATATTTTGGAGTCTTAAGAAGGAACCTCTCGTATATATATGAGTGTAATGAATGTTAAAATGACGTGAAAAGAAGGAGTAGAGAGTCTTAAAGTGGTGATTGGCAATAGTTTAGTGTGGAGAATATATAGCATAGGCAAAGATAATAAGTTTTGCATGATAATATCCCATGTTGATAATAGAAGGCAAAGCATGGATGATGTGAAAGGAAAGGTTTAGTAGAGTAGTAGATGCGTAAATAAAAGAAAAGAGAGTAAATGATAATAAATAAGATTAGGAAAAATGATTTATTCCTTTGGTCATAGGTTGAGAAACCGGACCACATTATGGATGGAATGTGGAGGGTTGTTGTGTAGTAATGGAGGAAGTGTTGTGGTCCCATCTTCCTTTTCTGAAAAAGAGATAAACTACAAATGAGGATTGATGTAGATGCATGCTCTCTTCCTCGCTAAGTATTAATCATCTTTCGTTTTCTAATGTCCATTGTTTTAGCTCTATCCATTCTTTTGTCTTTAACTTTCAGCATCTGTAACATCTTTTTGTTCATTTCTGTAGGGACAGAATACGTTACAACTCAGTTATTACCTACGCATTTTCTTCCGTAATTATCACTCTCTTAACCCATCAAATTATCAAAACACTACTTATTGCTAACTCATTCTCATTGCATTGCCTATTCCATCTTATCCTCCTTTCCAAAAAAACTAAAAACACCTACTTCTTCTTTCATCTTCATGTGCTGCAACATTTTTCAAAAACATTCCTCTAAAATTTACTTCTAATTGGGTGAAAGCAGTAAAAGTAAATTTCAACTGCAGTGTAAACAATGGGTTTGGGTTAACGATAAAAATAAGATTAAGATCCAACAAAGAATTAAAGATGATGAAATTAATAATAAGACTTTTCGGTTGAAGTTTGTACAATAGTTTCCTAATTGTTTTGACCAACTTAATATTTATTATATATCTACCCAAAGAAATTATTTCAAGAATTTTCTAAATCATTTTTTATTGTTTATACATTAGTTTTTATAGTGATTAGAGCTTCATATAATTCTTAAGTTAAGAAATATATATATAAACTCAGTTTTGTTTCGCACAAAGAAGTTTACAAACTTAAACATTAAAAAATAAAAACTCACACTTTTATTATTTAGTTTTCATTTATTTATATTTTAAATAAAGTCTTCTTTTGAATTAATTTTCAATATACTTGAAAATTTCTTGTTTTCAATTTGAAAGATTTTTTATTTTATTTTAGGAACAATATAGTGTTGGTGTTAACTAAATTCTGATATAAAAGATTATTATTTTTAAAGGAAAAAAATTAAAATTAATTTTAAATTTAATTTCATATTATTTAAAACATATTTGTCGATTAAGTCGATGTCTATTACAATAATAGAGTCAGTTTAGTCGACTCTAACTATACGCTAACATTTAATAAATAAAAATATGTCATAAAAATATGTCTTAGTAATAGAGTAATATTAGATTCTAATAAAATTTTAGTTTTCTTTAGTAATGATAATTATTTTAATTTTTTTAATAAGTAAAAGTATTTGTGTTAGTTTCATATTAATATCGACTTAAATCATTGAAATAAAGATTAAAAATAATAAGATATTAAAAAATATGTAAATAATAAGATTAAATATGATTAAAAAATAATTTTAAATAAATGAAATATTGGTTATTGAAAATAATTAATAAATATTTTTTGAATTTTAAAAAATGTAAATAAATAAGTAAATAAAGAGTAATATTAAATATAATAAATAAATGAAATATTGGTTATTGAAAAATAATTAATAAATATTTTTAGAATTTTAAATAATTTAAAATATAATTAAAATATTTTTTGACTAATTTTAATTATTAAAATATTATATATTTTGTAACGATATTTAACCATCAAAAGATGATATATTTTGTGATAGTTTTTAACTGTTACAAAATGATATATTTTTGTGACGGTTTTTAACCGTCAAAATATGATATATTTTGTGGCAGTTTTTAATTGCTAGTAATTTTTTTTCTTTTTTGACAAAATACCGACGGTTGAATTTTGTTGTCACAAATTGTTTTTGACATATGTAATTTTGATGATTTTTTAAATCGCTAGAAATTTTGTTTGTGACAATTTTTAATCGCTAAAATTTATAATTTTAATTGTCACAAATGTCAACTTTTTTTTTTACTGATTCGCACAAACTAACTAATAATTTTATTTATTTATATATAACATTCATATTTATTTAAGTTAATATCAACTAATTAACACTAATTTTATTTGGTTTATTATTTATTTAAGTGAGTGATAACTTTATTTCATATATCTTTATTATTTATATAAGTTAATGTGGACTAAACTCATGCTAATAAATAGTAACAATATATTATTCTTAATTTGAAAGGCCAAAATTTAAAGACTATTTTTAAATCACCTCACTTATACATTTTCTTTAACTTTTCTGCATAAATTTTTTCACACTCTATGATCAACAACCAACTTTTATATTCTTACTTAGTTTCTACACTCATCTTCTTCCTTCATACTTATCTTTTTTATTCACTCTCACCTCATTCATTCATCATGAAGAAATTTTGATTTCGCCTTTCTTTTTTCTTAAAACACTTTTATTCAAAGTTTTTTTTTAGTTTATTGCTTTTGTTTCTATTTAATTTTTTTTAAATGGAAGTGTTGTATGAGAAATTTTTTTAGCTGATACTTAATTGTCGTAATTTAAAATCAAGTTAAAAATTAATGATTCATTAGTGTTTATATAATTTTAGAGTTTGTGGTAGGTCAAATTGAACTCCATTAACTAATTGACATTCAATTTTACTTGTTAGAGTTGATTTTTGACCAATACTAAATAATGTATTTTCTTATAGTGTTTGTTAAAAGAAAAAAGAAAAAACGTTTCCTTTAATAGAAGAAAATGAGTATAATACGTATCATCTCTTCTTTTTCAAGTCAAGGAATTTATTAGAAAAACCACCAACCAAAATGTTCTATACTTAATATTTCTCTTTATTTTAAGAAAGACGGATGTATTTAATTGAGTTAACTTTATGTTCTCAGTTCTTGTAGAAAAAGTAGTACGTTTTTTTTACAATGTCACCATTTTCCCCAAAATAAATTCCTAAAATAAGTACTATTATTTATCTTAAAATGAACTTTAGGAACCAACGTAGTAATTATTTCATATTTTGTAGCAATTAATGTTAGGAACAAGGCAATAAAGGAAAGAATAAAGGAGAGAAAAATAGACACAGAGAAATTAACGTGGTTCGGCTACAATGTGTATGCCTACGTCCACGACTACACTAGGAAGTATTTGTATTTTGGTGTATCTTAAAGCTTTACATAGAGTCTGTTATATAGTAAAATAGAAAACCACAGGAAGTCTCTTGTCAGGTTTTACAGAGGGGGTTTCACTAGGGAGAACAACACCAATGAGATCTGAGCCTAACCACATAAGACACTGACACCACTCTCAACCCAAAACCTTAAGGCAATGGGTTTATGGGTCTTTATTCTTATATAGTGCTCTACTTTCTCATTTCTGGTCAATGTGGGACTTAGACTCACACTTGTATTCCGAACAATCTCCCCCTCAAGGGTGAGTCCCTTCAACCACATTGGTACACCCCCCTCCAGCGGAAGCTGCCCAACCACGAGTCCCTTCAACCACATTGGTACACCCCCCTCCAGCGGAAGCTGCCCAACCACGAGTACTCCTTTTCTGCCCTTTTCTGTACCGCCGTTATTCTTAACGAGACACGCTTTACCTGGAACCCTTATCTGGGACTCTTGTCAGGAAGACTTTCGATACTAGGACCATACTGGTACTGCACTCGTCTGAGCCGGCATTAACCATCGGCTCTGATACCACTTGTCAGGTTTTATAGAGGGGCTTTCACTAGGGAGAACAACACCAATGAGATCTGAGCCTAACCACATAAGACACTGACACCACTCTCAACCCAAAACCTTAAGGCAATGGGTTTATGGGTCTTTATTCTTATATAGTGCTCTACTTTCTCATTTCTGGTCAATGTGGGACTTAGACTCACACTTGTATTCCTAACAATTAAAACTAATGGAAAATGTTTTAGAGAGACTAACAAAAAAGTTATTTATTTTTATGTGGACCAAAATAATTAGTTTTAAATTTTTCAAAAACAAAAAGTGAATATCTTTTTTTGGAAACCAAAATTAAAATATTTTTATTTTATTGAGACTAAAAATATATTCAAACTAAAATTTATTATTTTAATCGAGCTATAATGATCAGTTCACTTTTAAGTTGCGCTTACATTAGACTTTTAAAAGTAATATAGAAGTATAAAAAGTGACTATTAAAATTATATATTAAATTAGATTAAAGAATGTTCATGGTATGGTTTTATAAGAGCAAAATTTATTTATTTTAATTAAGTGTCTTCGTAACAAAATGTTCTAATTTCAATTGTTGTCAATCAATTACCATGCGTCCAAAGTATTGTCAATTTTGGAATGTATGTTCTATCACGATTTTATTCTTAAGAGATGTTTCAAAATATGGAAGAAAGAAGATGTATTTAAACTGTCTTAGGCCTCAACTCTTCAGCAATGTAAAACTATTAGGTGTGATAAGAACATAAGCCATTCAGTTGGGATCTAAGGGGAATGACAAATCATCACAATGGAAGGCTTAAGGGGATCGATGGTTCGTTGTAGAACTTCGTTACCGATCCCACGATGGACGCCAATTTTTTTTATTTTGTCTGATAGACTTATGCTTAGATGATAAAGTTACGTATTTTTAAACATCTCATAGTAAAATTCAAATTCTATAAATTTTCACTCTTTATTCTTGATAATGTTCGTTCTAATTAGTCTTACAAAAAAAATCAAGAAGAATTATTTATATCAAATATCTCTCGAAAAACATGTTTATGTTGCTTTATGTCAATAATCGTTCTAAAAAAAACTAAAAAGATTGAATGTCGATAAATCATCGACGTTTGTATAAAAATATTGCTTGAAAAAGAGATACACTATGAATGGACAAAAAAAATTAATGTATCTCTAACCATAAATATGAACAAACATAACATAAAGAAGAAGATTGTCTCCAATTCCTCAATGCAAATCGGAAAGGATTTATAATTGCTCTTTGAAAAACCTCACTATATATTTTCACAAAGTGTCAAGCAATAAATAATGTAAGGGTCAAATAAAAACAGAGTAGTATCCATATATGAATGAGGTGAAGGTTATATAAAAATTACATAATGTCCATATAGAAAAGATGAAAGTCTCGTAAGAATGGCGTGATGACAATATATAAAGGATTTAAGTCCTATAATAATGTGTGGTGGATCTCATAAAAAATTGCAATCCCACATTTTCAATTACAAATAATAGTGACACTTAATCCTGAATCAATATTTTAATGATAGATAAGTTAAGAATAATGACCTAAAAGACTATAGCTAAATAGTGACATGTCAAAAGTTAGCAGTGGCAGAGCATCTAAGAAGTACGGAGGGGCATAGCCCCCAAATATTTTTGATTTTTTAAATATATATATATATATATATATATATATTTGAAATTTTTTAAAATTTTAAAATTATAGGTAGTATATTTTAGAAATCGATGAAGATTAAATTGTTTGTCTTTTTATTTCTTTTATAAAATACAACATTTAATGTTATTAAATAATAAAACATAAAATCAAATATAATAAAGAATAAAAATATTTAGGTTTAATTACACTTTTAATCTCTTTTTTCGTCTAAAAACATCAATTTGCGACTAAGAGATTGGAACTAAATTGAGACTAAAAAAACTGATGGATCAATTTGGCATTTTTGAAAACAGTAACCAAAAGAGTAACTAAACCAAATATTTATTAAGATATTTTTTATTTTCTTTTTCATTGCCTTTTTAGTTTTTCACAAAATTGTACTCATCTCTCACTCTCATATGTTTTCTTTTTGTTTTTGATGAAGTTAGACACATGTTATTTTTGCTCTCATTTCTCATTTGTTTCCTTCCTTTCTCGAAGAAAAAAAAGTGTAACTCCCTCTTATATCGCTGGATAATAAAATATTAGTGCAATAGTTATTAAGATTATTTTTTATCTCATGGACCTTTTGTATATTTATTTTTTTATTATAAAAGAAAAAAATGTATTATGTGTTTTTTTCATAACCGATTTTTAATTGTGATTTGACTTTAATATATTTTTCTTCTAATAATTACATCTCTCAATTTTTATTAAATTATGATAAATTATTTTTTATTTTATTTAAAAAAAGTATATCGATGAAGAATAAAATAATATATTCATTTTTTAGAAGTGATAATAGGAAAGTTATTTATGAAGATGAAAACAAGATAGATTCTACTTCTTCACATATTTTAAAGCATTATACTAATGATCCAATCTAACGATCGAATTATTTTATAGAGAAGTTATTTTTTGAAACATTATACTAATGATCTAATCAAATGATCAAAGAATTATATTACTTTGATCCCATTTAAACTCTTAGTCAAGATCCGCCACTAAAAGTTAGGATGTCAATATGGACTAGTTCGCCCTGCATTCGGCCTACAAAAAGTGAGTTAGGATGGCCCGTCCCACATAAGAATTGTGAGTTGGTTTTGTTGATTCGCCATACATAATGATTGGCATGTAAACTTGTGAGTTAGCCCACATAAGCAAAAATATTAAACAAGACTCAATATAAATGTTGCAACAATAATGATTTTAATGTTTAACATCTTTGTTGTATCCCATGAGTTTACAATTAACAATACAATTGAAATAAGCTAAGAAAACATAATATTAACATCTACATCAAATAAATATATCAAAGTTAAACATTTAATGAGCTAGGAAACATAAAAATAAATTATTGTCTACGCTATCAAAAAACTATAGCAAGTAACCAATACTAAATATAGACAAGAGAGTTTGTTTAGGTATTTAAGGATGAAGTGAAAGAATAAAAAAAAAGTTTGGCTTGTCTTGGAGATTAAAATGTAGTAAAGTTTTTGTTGAAGGTTATGCGAGTCAGCTTGCCCTAAGATTTGAGACTATGCAAGACTAGAGAATGTGCTAAAATACTCAATTTGTCTTGCACCTTTTTTAAGGAGTTAACCTTGCATAACTCGTCTCACATTGCAATCCATAACAAAAGTTGACTACTAATTAAATCAAGAACTAAGTCTTTAAGAAAAAACTTGATCTAGTTCTTTATTTGTCACAAATCTAAATAACCATTTTTAAAAAAAAAATACTAAATACAATTATTTTTATTGAATATTGTTATTAAAATGCAATTTATATTTGTATATGTCATCATTAAAATATAATTCCCCCTTTATTTTTGAAACGTAGATAAACCTCTTATGTAAATGAAAAAAAAAATAGTACATTATGTACTATCAAAAAAGAAAGAAACAAACATAAGCCTCCTTCTATTTTGTAAATACGCCATATTTATATCTAAATATTGTTGTATAAAATTGGAAAAAGGTTCTTGAAAACATTGATTAAAAGTCGAAGACTTTGAATGCATAAAACGTGACTATTCATCTCTCTACATGAATATTAAAAATATAATCTTATATAATTCAACATAAAAGTATAGATAACAAATAAAATATAATTTTATATTCAAAATAAAAATATTTGAATTTTGGTAACAAAAACTAAGTTTTAAGAATTATAAATTGAAAACTTATTGATTTAGTTAGTACTAATTCACGCGACTGTAAATTTTTTTGTTACAATATTATATTATATATATATATATATATATATATATATATAACTTACAATTGATTGTTTTGCTATTAACACATTTTGAATTCTTCTATCATTTTAATGTTATCTTAAAATTTGAATAATTTAGATCCTAATAAATTGAAATCTGCTTGATTTGAAACGTATTTCATCGTAGTGAGTATAAAATAGAAGGGGTTTTGTACAATGCTGAAGAAGGGATTTTACGTAATGAGTCCAAATTTGTAACCATGGCATTTTTATCATCATTATTTAAAAACGTGGAGTTTAGGCATATCGTACATAAAAGAAGAAGAATTGGTGAATTTATTTGAATGAAAGGATTTTTGTATAAGAAATGCAAAGTAGAAAGTTGGTTGAATTGGACGAGATACGATTGATAAGGAAGTGTAAAAGCTTTAGCCAGAGTTTCCAAGATTGAATATTTGTTTCTTTGATGCAAAACTTTGAAGATTAACAAGTAAGCAGTCGAAAAAGGAATGAGTGGTGTTAGAAGTTACCCATTGATGAGTATTCAGAAAGAGAAAAGCATTGAAAAATCGTATAGTTTTATGTTACATACTAATATTCCTATAAAACCCAAGGCAAGAGGAAATTGTGGATCACAGTGAGATTTGGGTAAGATCGAAAGGTTTACATGTGATTTCTTCGTCAAAAGTCAATTCGGTTGGTTCAATCGATTTTAGGTTTTCCATTTTACGACCGTTAAGGCTGGATTGGTCAAATGATTACGTTACTATTATTATGATTTCACATCGCAATCGGTTTGAGCTTTGAGGAGTGGCTACGCAAGTTCTTTCCCTTGAATGGAAAAAGGAAAATTCAGTGTCTATACGAATAATGGAAAACGAAAGTGTCTGCGAATGTGAATGGAGTTTCGCATTAAATTGTTGATGGTTGACACTTGTGAAACCGAACCATGAATCTAGCTACAAAAATATGAGGAAAAGGGCAATGTAACAGAGACCCCAAAACAGGGACAGCACAGTTTATGGGTTTGCTTGTCCAAGTTGCTTAATTTCAATAGGAAACAGACATGTTTCTATTTGGGCCAATGCCAATCAAAGAGGTTTACGAGTTTCTACTATGGGGACTGCACCACTTTTGTTCAGTTTTCTAACCGAATGTTCTCAACAAAAAACAAACAATTGGGAGTTGGTGAGTGGTGATTTGTTTGGTGTCTTGTCTTGCACAAGTGGTGAACACATAAAAAGGTAGTGGGAAACTAGAACCTACTTTTCCAAACCTAGTAATGTGTTGGAGTGATTGAATGTGTTGAACAAGGTTCTTTCTTATTTGGGTCATGTGATGGACTTTGGGGGGCACTCTTTTTAAGTTATTGGAGCAAGTTTAGTGTTCAACGCAAACTTCATCTTCACCAACCTTCCATGTCTGCCATTTTCTTCTTTCTATGCTCTTACCATCATGATTGCTAGGGCTCACCAACTAAGACTCCTTTTGTATGCCACTCTCTTCATGCCTCACAATTGCCCTTCCATTATAGCCTATGCTTTTAACTGCTGCCTACCAAAACAGCCCAATTAAGTTACCAACGATGCACATTTAGGCTATTACTAAATCCAATTCTAGGCCCAAACCTTTACCTCATTCGCAGCTTTTTTTTAGCAAAATATTCCAACTTAATTTCATATTATTGCATTTCAAACTTCAATCATTCAAATAAACTTTTTGATTTTAATATTCACGGCCACGCGTACTGGATTCGTGTAACCAGTTCCGTTGTATGAAAAAATCTCTTGTATCTACACGAATACGTATATAAATAGTTATGGGTATAAATGAATACTTTTTTAAAATAATGAGGTTTTATAGAAAAAAATTAATAATTCAAAATTTTATTTATATTAAAAATAAAAAATATCTTTTTATAGTAAAAGTAAATTAAATCGGCTTACTTCATGAATACTAAAACGTATTTAAACAGATAGATAACAGAAAGGAAAAAAGTCGATAAAAAGAATGTGAATGTTAACACTTGCCTCAAGTATGTTAAGAATCATATCCATTATGCTGCATTACATGCATGCAACTTTTAAGAATGTATACTAAACTTGCAAAGAAAAACATTTGTTTCTTGGGTTTAAGTAACGAGGAATTTGATACCCCTTGGACCTTAAGTTGAAGTGTTGTAAATGATAAGAGTTTTGTCTCCTTAATTAGATTCGCCCATCTCGTTTAGTAATTGGTAATAGGAGATCCAGATCGTGTCACGTTGCAATGCAAAGATCATTTTTGCTTCTAAGACCATTCCAGATAGAGACCATGAATAAATAAATAAATTAAATGAAGAACTCATGCACCTCGTATATACTTTTGTCGACTTAAAGAGAGCAAAATGTCAGAATACGCATGCAACTGTGTAAGAATTATCAGTAAACTACCATAATTACTACATCTCATTAGTTTAAAATTTTAAAATACTTCAGCAATTTTACCAGAATGTAACTTATAGGTGGAATTCCTCGATAATGAAGCCAAGTCCATCAGATTAAGAACTAGTAAATGACAATCACTAGGTGGGTTAATTCTTCCTCTTTTGAACCACTCTAGTCTTGTATTACTGAGATAATGTAAGAAACTTTTCTCTGGTTGATTAGGTCCATTGACTCTAGCCGAAAATGTTAAAAGGAAAAAGGACCCTTGTTCAGCTGAACTTTTTGACTAAATCATAATGATAAAATTTCTACCCTATATTTTAGGCAAAACTGATTCTCACACGAGACTTCTCATGAAAAGAATGATCAAGACTTCCACATTCTTCCCAAAAGCATCTTGCCGGAAGAACAAAAATTATAAATAATTTCTGTAACTCTATTTCTTCTTCTGTACATTCCTTTTCCTGTCCCTGATGTGGCTTCTGCCAAAAGCAAACCTGTTTAGAAAAAAAGGCAAGCCTATCAGTAAACGATGTCCTAGGTGGTGATATCTTGATAATACAACTCACAAGTACACAGGATGCACTTTTGAATAAAGCCTAGATGTGAAGTTGGTATTGTGAAGAGAAAAATAAATAAATAAAGGAAGCGGAAGGAAAAAAAAAAAAGCGAAATAGATATAAAGAATCAGTACAAGAAAGACTATTTGATTAAGAGGAAAATAGTGAAAAATAACTTTTTACCCTCTTCCTTCCTTCCTCCCTCCCTCTTTCCGCCTTACCAAAACCAAGTCTTAATTCACAGACCGGTTAGTATATATTGAAGGGGCGATAACAACATGGTAGATTACTACTAAAAGCTATCATCTTGGTAGCCAATAAGTTGTCATGAGCATATCAACCAGTTGACGTAACATGAGCACTGACGATATAAAAAATGGTAGGGTTCTCTGTATATAACGTTCGGCAAACTTGTAAATCAATAGGAATGTAAAGACATAACTTGATCACCTTCAGTAGCTCATCTCCTCTGGTGCAGCACAATCAACTTCTGTCGGAAGACACAATAACTTTTAATCAATTTTGCAAAGCAAGAAAAAGGTTCTGTAGACCATAGTACAAGGCATGTCTTACATCTATTATCAATTCAAATACAAAGGGCGCCCACGTCAGGTGTTACCAAGTCGTATTCACTAGGTACTTCTACTTTTGCAGAAATCCCCTTTTCTCCTCGCTTCCTTTCATTTTTGCCCCTTCGTGCGTCAGCTGCTTGGTTACTGACACAACAGAGATATTGGTCACACGCATTAATTTTTTTCCATTTGATTACATTCTTGTAGCAAACTAAATCAAGTCAACTAACTTAAATCCAAGGAACATCAAGTGAGCTCCCAGAGAAAATTTCCAAGCACTGCAAACACTAACCGAGTAATTGAAAGTGCAGAAAGTACTATAGGAAAGTATAAGACACGTACACTAGAAACTTAGCAGATTGTTTTCCCAAGGCAGATCCACAACAAGCTTTATATTTCTTTTTGGAACCACACGGGCAGACCTTGTTTCTAGGAATCTGGTGGTTAACACCACAAAGAAGAGGAAGTCAGAATAACAAAAGCGTGTCAAAGGAGATCATAATATTTCAACAGCTAATTTATTTTGGATCAACCCCTCCAGGGGATTAAGCAAAACCTGTATATAAACTAAAATTAGCAGAAAATAGAGAACCTTATCATTTGGTTGCAATTTGATATTGGTCTTCTTGGAACTATTGTTTGATTCATCATTAGTGCTGTCCTCTACCTTGTCTTCTTCGTGTTGCTTATGGTTCTCATTTTCATCAAGACCTATACATGCTTGGAATTTGAGACTAGGTCGGTTACGATAGAACCAAAGTTTCATTTTTCTCTACTAATCATAATGGTTTATACTAAAAGCTAGTGAATAAATTAAACCTCTATGCAAGAAAAAAAAATACCAATAAAGCATGAAAATGTTAGTTTGTCATCTAACAGTATGGAAAGTGCAAAATGCATTAATTATACAAGAACAACATTACCATAAGTATTAGCCCCACTAGGTAGGGAATCTGAGTTCGCAGAGCACTCTTCTGTTCCTTGCTCTGCTATTAGAAATTCTATTGCAGCATCAACATCTCCATTTACCTGCCCTAGAATCTAGGACAAGGAAGACAGACTTTAAATACATGTAGAGTAATTAAAATTTTGTAGAAAAGACAGCAATTTACAAGAGACCTTGCCGAACTGAAATATTAGTAATGCAGCACAAGCAAACAGCAAAAAGGTATGCACTCATTTCACCTGTTCCACTTTTTCCGCATTTTCACATCCAGTTCCAGCCATAACCAACTTTATGGACCCCGGTTGAAAAGTTTCCTTACCAGCTCGCCCACGGGTTTTGTTGTTCATAACTTTCATTTCATGTGAAGGTGCTGAAAGATCAGCATCAACCTTTCACAAACTAAAATTAATCAGGCATATGCTACGATACTTGATACTAGTCCAAGAATCAAGAAGAAGAAATAATAACAACCTTGATTACAATTGGCCTTGCCGGCCCATCACAAGGATCATCCTTCAACCGCACACTGTTATAATGCTCCCCGTCATGATAAGACCTGGAAAAAACACAGTACACTAAAAAACCATCCAAATTCAAATACAAGGTCGAGGAAAATTATGTTTTCATTGTTTCCGTATGCATATATATTCCTTAAATTTTAATTATAAGCATTATGCATAAATAGATTACAGCACACAAGACGATATTACAAGAAAATCTCATTTCTAAATTGATAGAATGATGTGATTAAGGTTAGAAACTATTAATTACTAAATATTCCAACTACGTACTGATAAGATCTGCAAAATCTAATAAATAATAGGATCAAAATCCTAGTCAAAATCATTGAAAGGATTTTTCATTCACAGACAACGGTTGGATTTTTACTCCATAATTTTATCAAGTTTCCTTCAAAACAATCTAACAGAATCACATCGGTTACAACAACCAGCTTCATCAATCACGTTCAATTATCATTTTCCATACCTCATGTCTAAATAATGAAGTCAGCCTACACTAGAACTCTAATATTCTATTCATGTACACGTGTATGTGATTCTAAGTGATGGTGTTACTAATTGAATGCCTGATTTGAAAGCAAATGTCTCCTAATTACAAAATTGAAGACCTAGAGTCTATCAGCAAGTTAAATATATAAACAATATTTTGCTAGTTTATTCATAGATTTAGCATATCGATATCATCATTATAATTTTCAGACAAAAGAGACAAAGCAGTACAATATAACCATAGACTCCATAGTACTTACAAATGGACCATGCGAACTCCATGATCATCAAAATTTCTAATGTACCACCGAGGAGACATGTGCTGCAAAATCACACCAGTATGAATGGAAATTTCAATTAACTTTAGCATGTAACAAAATTCAAAGTGTATCAAAGACATTATAAAAGCAATTAAATATATCTGGGAAAAATATGCATTTACTATTTTCAGTCTTCACATTAATGAACAAAGCTTACGCACATTCAGAAACAAAATAAAATTGCATGAGACAAAGATGATAGAATGTGAAAATACCACGATCTTCATTTGTATAAAGTTCACATAATGAATAATCTAACTAATCAACAATATTCCATACAAAATGATGCGACAATAGAATATAAGGTGTGAAGACGTAGATTATCTTCAAGGATGCTGCTCACCCTGTGAATGCATATATTACTACGTGTTACAAGAGAAGCTGCCTGCAATTCCATATGTCCAGCCCATGTACCATCATTTTCCATGGACAGGCAATACTCATCAAATGGTACTTCATCTTCAATAAAGGGCTCAAACATCTCCCGATTATCCTGTTAATCACAGCTTCAAGACCAGGCTATGTGAAAGAGTTTTCCTAAATATTAAAGAGGGAAACTAACATAGGAAAGTTCACAAACATAAAATATCACTGAGAAAAGAATAGACAAATCATAGGCAATCAATGATCCTTATGATTGATTATGGAAATTATGTTTTTCCAACTTTCCTTTAGTCTATTAGGTTAACTGTGAATACTTACGTGATTAACCAGATAAAGGTTCCAACCCAAACAATTTTCTTCTTGCCACATCTTACATCAACAACACATAGATTAACCAAGTATTTCAAGCAATACCTTTTTTTCTCTATTTGTCTAATTAAGGGGTAAAGGGAGCACAGGGGTATAACATATTAATGACATAGATATCATTTTTTTCAATGAATTTCAAAAACCACATGAATCAAAATTATTACATAAACAATACATAAGCTTTAAACATGGGGAGTAGTTGAAAATTTCAAAAAAGAAGAGGAAGAAAAGAACAAAATTGTTTCCAGAACATTGTACCAATATGTGTTTCACCACCATGCTGCGGTACTTTTTATGTTCTTCCTCATTGCCTTCCAACTGATCAGCGAGGGCTCTGCATAAGAATAGAAGATGTTAAATTAATATAAAATGTTTTTCGCAGGATTGACTCATCATACTGAAAACACCAAACGCCAGTGAAATTTACCTAGCCAAAAATGCAAAAACGGGAGGGGGATGGAGATAGAGATCTAATTTAATAAGTGATAATGCCAAAATTATAGGATCTATAACTTACTGTCAGTTTCAGAATAAGAATAAAAAGATTGGTACTTTGTGTGCAACTGAAAGTACCTAGTATAGTAGTATGTACTATGTAACATGGATGCTAATGTAGTCAGTAGAATGGATGCTGAGCATTCAAACTGACCTGAAGAAACAATTACCATCTGCAGTCACTTCAACAATGCGTAATCCCAGAGCATCCAACTGAGTACGAAATTGAGAAGTGTCAGCCTGTTTTCCCAGCTTCTTAACCTGTTTCCAATACATGGCTGGTCACCAATGGCTAAAGTATCCAAATAACATATATTCCTAGAAACACTACAAAGTACAAACTCACAATTGGATTTCCACTAGATTAATATATAAGAGCTTTTTTCGAGCTTTTTTCGATAGCCTTATCCCACTAAGTAATAGATAAGGGTATACATTCAAAACAGTTAAATTAATAGTAAATACAGCAAGAGAGTTATTGCATTGTCTGTTGTTTCCTTTAAAAGTCTTTATAGCACCTTGTGAAGGACCTTCACAAAGACAAGATCAAAATAAAGGAGTTAAAACATTGGGATTGAATGCAAAATGCTTAACACTCTTCTACGTGTGTATTGTAAATGCAGAAGGAAGGAGACGGATTTGAAGAGGATCACATGTGTTTATTTCCACTGATTCACGCTGATTTGCAAGGAAGTTAGTTTGGGTTCCACACTTGAATCTATCCATCAAATAGGAGATGAAATGCGAAATGGGCTGATACAAGGACAAAGTCCGTGTTGCAATGAATGATTTCCCCAAATGCCGCTCACATGAAATTACCTGTCACAGTGCACCAGGAGCCAACATAATCGATTACGTATAGCCCATGATTGATTATGTTGGTATCAAAGACCTATATTTCCATGTACATTGGTCACATAATCTATTGTGGTGACATTTTTTGCCATGTTTTGTTAAATTACGTGGAGAAAAACCAATTGTGTGAGGCATTAAAGATTATGCACCCACCATGGACAAAATTTAGCCAACCACTCATTTGAGTGAGGAAACCACAATTTTTATTTTTTGTTCTAATACATAATACAACGGCATATTTTATTTGTAATTGAAAAAGTAGCTTTAAACTAATTTATACATTATCACATCAGTTATATCAACTTACTACTCATTTGCCACCTATTTCCACCTTTTTCACTAAATCCAAACAACCTTATTTTCCTCGTTATTTATCTTCCTTTTCCATGTTCTCCCTTTCGATCCACTAAAGTTTAAGTAGTCTGTTCACTCAACAGACTTTTAAATATACATATAACGGATGATTATAGAGATAAATAAATCAGGGTACAATCAGAACAGCTACTACTGCCTCTACAAGGAAAAGGTAAAAACACCAAAGTTGGCTTTCAAGAATCTAGACAGCAAATACATAAAATAACTTTTCTAACATCTGGAAAACCAAGTTGGCATACAGGAAAAAAAAGGCTCCTTCGATCTGAAAGAAAAAAAAGGATAAGAAAAAAATCATCACAAAAAACCCTAGGCTTAACCTCAAATGAGTCTTAAACTGCAGATTTCACAAACTTAGACAAAGACATCCTTGACAGTACATCACTGGCCACATCAACAGCCATAATATAGATGTCACCACCTTTGTCTCTACCCTCTAATGTAAACTGTAATTTAGTGCCACAGCAACCTCATAAATTAGTTATGCTGAAAATTGAAATGGATGATTCCAGTCTAGCAATCTAATCTCTAAAATGTTCCTTACACGTAATTTTAAAATATAGCCACTAGCCACAGTGCATATTCCAGTAGCACATCACAGAGGCCCCCTCTGAAAGATGCAATGCAATCCACACTAATATCACTAAAATGCATAAATAAATAAAATAATGAAATTGGTAAATGAATATAGGGTTTCTATTGATCATTGCCTACAGTAAAACAATTAAAGCACGATAGAGAGATACGTTAGGAAATATCAAATTGGGATCACAAATGCAACTCTAATATCCATGAATTGTAGAACTACAAGAGATTGATTGTTTAGAGAAAACATAAAGTAAGTAACAAAGAAGAGATAACGGAATTTGAAACCTACTTGCGGTTGTTGTTGCTTCTTCTGGGATAGCTTCTTCTGTTGCTTCGGCTTAACCATGTCCTCGTCCCAAATTGATAAAATAAAACAGATTTCTTAAGGTGTCTGTCTGAGTTCGTCCAAGAACGAGTGCAAGATACAATAAGTCAAGAACTAAACCAAAGCCAACTCAAATCACCCATCATTACTTATTGTCTTTTACTTCCTGCACCCCGACAATTTATTTACGCAACCCCACAAACTTTCATGATGACCCTTTTACTCTCTAAAAAAGTGAATTTCCAAATATATGTTTCCGAATATACTTTCCAAAAAAATTTGGCTATTTGGAACCATAGAAACAGGATAATTTTCAGGGAAGGAAAAGTAGATGTACAATAAAAAAATTTATAACACAACTTAACATTTGATTATGGATGAAACACAAAGTATTTAATATAACTTTCTCATATTTTGAACCGGTATCAGTGCTGGTGTTATGCTTCAAATTATTGTGAACAAGGAAAGAAAATTATAGGACTTTATCTTAATCTAGAATACATGTTCGTTAAATATTACTACATAAAAAAAAGTATAAAGTGTAGAGATGAAAGTCAACTTAGTCTAATCTATAGAAAAGATTTAAAAAATAATTTTAATGTATTATTTTAAATAATAGGGTTATATATATATATATATATATATATATATATATATATTATATATATATATATATATATATATATAAATAAGAATACTATAATTCTTCATCTATTCAAAGAATGAGTGCATAGGTTTGCTCACAGAGATAAGATAATAATGTCTAAATTATAGCTAATACAATATTTGATTACATAATATTTACTAATAGAATATTTGACATATCTTAATACCCCTACTCAAGTTGGTGCATGGATATCACACATTCCCCCAACTTGAATAGAGACTCATTAAACACTCTTGCTTGACACTCCTTTAGTGAGAACATCAGCCAACTGCAATTCTGATCTTACAAAAGGAAAGAAAATTATTCCAGCTTCAAGTTTCTCTTTGATGAAATGTCTATCAATCTCCACATGCTTTGTTTTATCATGTTGCACCGGATTGTGAGCAATTGCTATAGCCGACATATTATCACAATACAAACTCATACCAAATCTGATAGCACATTTTTAATCCACAAAAGTTTACATACACCTAGTGTCATGCTTCTAACTTCTGCTTTAGCACTAGATCTTGCTACTACGGGCTGCTTTTTACTCCTCCAAGTTACAAGATTTCCTCCTACTAAAGTAAAGTATATCGAGAGGTAGATATTCTATCATCTTTTGAACCTTCCCAATCTGCATCAGTGTACCCTTCTACTTTTAAGTTTCCATGATTTGAGAACAAAATTCATTTTTCAAGAATGGACTTTAAATATCTCAAAATCCTCTCAACAACATCCATATGAAGCTTTCGTGAGTCATGCATAAATTGGCTAACAACATTCACTAGATAGGTAATATTTGGACGTGTATGAGACAAATAAATTAATTTTCCTACCAGCCTTTGGTATCTCCCTTTGTCTATGTTTGCTGAATTTAAGCATTGAAAGAGTTTATGATTTTGTTCAATTGGTGTATCAATTGGTTTACTCCCAAGCAGTCTAGTTTCTGATAGTAAATCAATAGTATATTTTCTTTGACATAGAAAAATACCATGTTTTGATTTGGCTACTTCAATACCCAAAAAATATTTGAGGTTTCCAAATTGTTTCATCTCAAATTCAGATGCAAGGTATTGTTGTAAACTAGAAATCTCATCTTGGTCATTTCATGTAACAATCATGTCATCTACATATATAATCAAAGTTGTAATCCTTCCAAACCATGTTCTTGGGGATTGTTTTAATCCATATAGAGTCTTCTTTAAATTGCAAACGTTCATTCCAATTGAATTTGTCATACCTGGTGGAGAATCCATATAAATTTTTTCTGAAATTTCTCCATGTAGGAAATCATTTTTCACATCAAATTTTAGAAGAGGTCAATCTTCGTTTGCTGCTAGTGACAGAAGTATTCTCACAGTATTAAGTTTGGCTATTGGTGTGAACGTTTCTTGGTAATTTACACCATAAGATTGAGTGTAACCTTTAGCCACAATTTGTGCTTTGTACCTCTCAATAGTTCCATCAGCTCTATGCTTAATTGTAAATACCCATTTGCAGCCCACAGTCTTCTTTCCTCTTGGTAAGGACACAAGATCCCAAGTGTCATTTTTTTCTAAAGTTGCCATCTCATCAACCATGGCTTTGGTCTATCTAGGATCTGCCAAAGCTTCCTGTATATTAATAGGAATAGAAATTGAAGATAATTGAGATACAAATTATGCATATTTACTAATGGGATATTTAACTTTGGCTTGGAGGTCTGGTTCATATTTAGCTGGAGGTTGACCACGGTTAGAACGGGGGGTGGAAGATTATACTGGACAGTAGTAGACGACTCAATGTTTGGTGTGTTGGTGGTCTCATGCAGACAATCAATTTCATGATCGGTTTCATCTAAATTAGTATTATCAAGGGTAGGATCAAGAGAAACAATTTCATGATTAGTTTCAACTACATTAGTATTATCAGAGATAGGATCAGAAGGTACCTCTTAAGAGTCAAGTCAAACCTGTGGAGAAGATTGAACCAATTGGTTAGGATCAGAAGACACTATATTATCTAAAGGAGAAGTTTTCATATTTAGGATTGGCTCACTTCCTGCAGAATGATCCTCACACAATAATTTATCTTTACATATAATTTTATATCTGGGAATTATGTTGTAGAATCAACATAAGAAAAATTATGCTCATTAAATGTCACATTCATAAAGATATAAAATTTCTTTGATGGTGGATGGTAAGCACAATAGCCTTTTTTAGTTGATCCATACCCAACAAAAACACATTTTAAAACTCGTTCTTCAAGTTTTGTACGTTTGTAGGTTGATGTGGGTGTAAGTAAACATATATAACACATCCAAAAATATGAGGCGGTAAAGAGACTATGGAAGGAAGGATACAATGATCAAACAACACATTTAAAGGCCTTCGAAAGTTAAGCACACTAGAAGGTGTTTGAATAATCAAATAAATTGTAGATCTCACAGCCTCACCCCATAAATAAGATGGGACATTACCATCTACCAAAAGTGATCTTGTCACCTCTAACATATGTCTATTTTTTCTCTCAACCACCCCATTTTGTTGTGGTGAATAAGGACATGTAGTTTGATGTAAGATGCCTTTGGAGTTCATGAACTCGATTAATTCAGTCTTAAAATATTACCCTCCATTGTCTGATCGAATAACCTTAATGTGTGTATTAAATTGAGTAATTATCATATAATGAAAGGAACGAAACACATTACACACATCACTTTTATGTTTAAGCAAATACACCCAAGTTACCCGAGTACAATCATCAACAAAACTGATAAACCATTTTTTCCCATTATGTGTAGATTGTGGAGCAGGGCCCCAAACATCTGTGTGGATCAATGAAAAAGGAAAATCTGTTTTTTTGATTGCTTAAAGGAAACACAACACGATGACTTCTTACCATTACACAAGTTTCACACAAATAAAATCAGAAATATTGCATTTATGAAATAGTGATGGAAATAATTTTTTTAGATAACCAAAAAAGGGATGTCCCATTCTTCTATGCCATAACCAAATTTCCTTTTTGTTTTTATCGTGTATGTGTTCATTCGCAAGACAAGTCAACCTTCCTTTATGGATTTGTTGTGAGACATTTTCAAGATAATACAGTCTTTCTCTCTCTCTACCACTGTCAATCTTCTCCTTGGAATGGATGTTCTAGAAAAAACAAACAATGGGTTGGATAAAATAAGGCAACACAAGAATGTGATTTGGTTAACTTGTTGACAAAGAGAAGATTACAATTCAATGTAGGAACAAATAAAATATCAGAGATTGATAAGGAGGGAAAGGGGAATATAGTACATACACCTTCAATAGGAGATGAGATCCCATTGAGATTAATAATAGCAGTTTTAGAACAATTAGTAGAAAAATTAATAAATTTATGTGGATCACAAGTCATATGATCAGTAGCACCTGAATCAATTATCCAATCAGCACCCCTAGTAACAACAGATTAAGAGCAAAGTTAGATATACCTGACTTGGTCACAAATCCGGCAACAATAAAACTATGACTCTTGGGAATAGCTTCTTGCATTTGGATAGCAGCGGAAGTCCCAAAATCAAGTTTCTCCTATTGATTTTGATCGAAAGGAGCCATCAGAAATATTCAAATAAAGAAGCACCGTTTCCTATAATGTAGAGGATGTCAGTGTTTGACTCTGATAATAATGCCTAAATTATAGTTAATGCAATATTTGATTAAATAATATTTGCTAATAGAATATTTGACATATCTTAACATAACCTAAACCCTTAATATCTCTATACTAATTTTTTTTTATCGTTTGAACAATCAATTTAAGTATCACTCTTAGGTTCTATGAAAAAGTTGAATTATAATTTATTAAACTAATTGGGCTTACGATTAATTTAAAATTTCGACTATAAAATTTTTTTTTGACATAAATTGTTTTCTTTATCCATGTTTTAACTTTCTCTTTCCTTTCATCACATCTAACTTATAATTACTATGTTAACTTGTTTGATTTGTAGCTTTGAAATCTAATATAGTTCATTTTAAATTTAACTTTGTTAACATGTTCAGGTTACATGTTAAACAATTTTAGCCTCTAAGTTTATAGATAAACATGTTAACTTATATAAAAACTTATACATTTGCTTAGAAATACTTTTATATATGATATGTAATTTATGAACTTAGATCTTAGTTTGTGTGTAAAAGGTCTTAGTGTTAGATCATGAAGTAAAGATCAATCATAAAAGAGTAATAAATCCTAAATTAATTTAACAGTTTTCAATACTCAAAGAGCATGATGTGAAAACGTGCATGATTAGACTTTAAGAATAATGTAGATGAAAGAATAATATCATTTCGTGTGAGAGAGTGAGAATATTGCTCTCTTCTTAGTAGGGTATGCGGAAAAGACTGAATGTCCAAACGCACGTATCTAGCGTCTTATTTCATTGTCTTAAAAAAATTATTAATAGGATATCAGTTTTATATTTTTATGAGCATAAACCATAGACCTATCAACAGGTTATTGAACAAGTTCATCATAGACCGTTATCCAATCCATCATGGATCATTCATCAGAAACCCAATAATTACGTATTATTCATAAATTAATAACAATTTGTAATATAATTGATACTAACAAATAATATAATTTATTGATTAATATTAATCCACAATAATAATAATAATAAAATAGAGAATAATAATTTTATATAGTAAAATTATATAAATACAACACTTAGGCCCAAAAAAGTTTCACACATTGTTAATTAATATATAATAATATATTTTTATTGTTTTAAAATATGAATATTCAAGAAATTACTTTCTTATAGATACAAGTCAAACCATTATTAAATTTGAAAACATAAAGATAGATTATAATATTTATCATGAATTATTTACTTACTTAGTCACTTGTTATTATTTAACAATTTTGTTACTAATTTACCAATATTATATAGAAAAAGTTAGTTTAAAATTTCAAACTTAATAAGAAATATATTTTACTTTAACTAAAATATCCATTTTGTAATGTATTACAAAAACAAGATTTCAAAATGAAATGGAGATAAATTTCATGCATACAATACAATATAATATGATTATTTACATTAAAAAAGAGATAGATGAAAATTTAGTTTTGATTTAATTATGAATGGATTCGATAATTTGAAAAAACATAAAATAATATATTAGATAAATGTGATTTCCTTTTAATTTTATTTATATTAATATATATATATATATATATATATATATTGGTTATATCAATAATATTCTGGTATAGTCACCATCTGAGGTATCTTTTAAGGACAAAATTGTGACGGAACGCAGTGATTGTTCCTAACAATGTTGTCGGACAAACTTTGGTTGGGTTGGAACATTGGCACTGTCTATGGGGACTGACAACTCCACTTGTCCTCGACTGGGGGGCTTATTCTGGTATACTCAATAAGTCTCACAGCTTAGGAGTTGAGGTTAGGTGTTGTTTATGTATTCCTTCCTCCCTCCATTCTTTAAGACGTCTTTTAAGAACAAAACCGTAATAGAGTTTCACGTTCTAAAATGAACATTATCTCATAAACGCGGGATGATTGTTCCTAACTATCCAATATTAGTAATCAACCACTAGCTAGAACACTCTTGTATTTGAAGTAATAGAATAGAAAAATAATTAAAAGATTAATAAAGACATTATAAGATATTGATTATTGTGTTACGAAGATATGAGATATGTATGGCGAAATTCACTTGCATACAGTGTTTCAACTTAAGAGAAAAATGTGTTCTTAAATTTTTAAACTCTCAACCCATCGAGAGGCTCCTCACCTACATAAAACTTAAACTCTTTCGAACATCACCTCCCTAACATGGGCTTGGACTATGTAGTTGAGAAAGTTAACAAAGTAAAAAGAAAAAAAAAATCCTTAAGTTACCCATAACTTAATATCAACATATTAGTACCAATCCAGTATAATCAACCCAACCAACTACTTTTCAATATTATACTTGGGTTGTTTATAAATTGAGTTATGGGCGGTTTAGGAAATTTTATTGCTCAATCCACTAAAGAAATATCATGTCAGGTTGTGTTTTTATTTTAATTTTTTTAATGTAAAACTCAATTCAACTTAATCCACTTTTGAGCAAATTGATTGGGTTATGCCAATTAAATTTAGATATGAAAATTTTTATCTCTTTTCAATTTTTTAAAAAAGTTTTAATTTTGAAACATCAACCTAATTAAAAAATACGATATTTACAAATATAAATTCAAGAGTTCAAATAAGTCAACAAATCAAATCATAACAAGTTTATTCAAACTAATTCAATAGATAAAAATAAAAACATAACACAACTTATCAATAAAATGAACTATCACACTCATATAATTCACATTTTTATTTGATGTCCATGAATCAATTCTAAATAAAACATATGTTTATTTCAAGACAATAATAATTTTAACTTCATATTTTCATTATTAAATGAAAGCACGCAACATTTAGTAATGGTCACATGAGAGGAAATTTTAAAATACGGTTAAACTTCTTAAACCCATATTCAACAATCTAAAAGGAAGTTTAAGGGTAAAGAAAACTTAAGAAGGAAGCTTTCTATTTAAACTTTATTTTTCAAGCTTTTTTCATGTAAAATTATCAATTAAATTGTTATAAATAATTTCGTTTAATATTTATTTTTCAATAAATAATAAGGTTAATATGTTTAATATTTGTGGAGATATTGTTGATCTTCAATAAGTTTTTATTATTATTTTTAACTTTGAGAAACTCCTTCTAGTTTAAACAATTCATATATGAAAAAAAAAAACTTCTTTAAAACTCACAAATAGAAAAGTACCAAAAAACAAAAACCAATCAAAAAAATACATTTTTGATCCTAATACAAGTTCGTCAAATAAAATAAAAAAGTAACACATTGGAAAAACATACTAACAAGGATAAAAACAGTGATACACACAGACAACATGAGATTCAATGAACGAAATCTGCCAAAACTCTCAAAAGAAAAACTCTAAAATATAAGAAAGTAAGAAAAAAAGAATGAAATGAGAAGTCACATAGAGATCAAATAAGAAAATAGAAATCAAAATGGACTATGAGAGAATAAAGATAAATAATTATTCCCTTTTTCCTAAACAAAATTATAATTTGTTGAAAAAAGGTTTTAACTCATTAAATATTATTTTTAATACCAATAAAAATTAATAGACACTGATAATAATTTAATTAAATTTTTTCTCTCTTAAACATAAATTTATAACGAATTTAATGCAGTAATATTAATACTAAAAAAAATTTGAGGCATTCTTTTTAGAGATCTAAATTGAATGTTTTACTTGCTTCACCATTTTGTGGACCCTCACAAATGCAACAATAGTTTTCAATTGGTTTAATGGTTGAATTCAACAAGTTTCAAATTCATGGGATTAAGGTGAACCTTCATATCCTTTTTTAATATACCTAATGTTCTTTTGTTTCTTATCAATGTCCTTATACCTATAGTGTGAGATAGCTAAAGAAATATGTACTGTACCTAGCCAAGCTCAATCAAGTAAATAAGTACACACGTTAAAACCACATACCATCCAGCACCCGGACACAACCAGCACTAGCCATCTAGACAGGTAGCCGGCCAAAACCGACTACTTGCCTAGAAGGCTAACCCACTTCAATACACCTCTGGAAACTGCTTTAGGACCAGGCCCACTCATGGCCCAAGCTGGGGCCCAAGCTAGAGCCCAAGTCAAGGCCCAGCCCATGAAATGGTCAAACGTCATTAATGTCAATACACGTGGACCCCATCATTTAAAGGTACGCATTCATTAATTGCTGATTTGACTCTTGAGAGCTTTGACTTACTTGAGCTTCGGAGATTCTTCTGTAGGTAACCCCTCCTGGGTTCAAGCCGGCATGTATCGAATGGGAAGAGGCCAACTAAGGAGATAGCGGACTACATAGTAAGGTGACGCTCGTGCCTAACTTATCTTATTTGTCCCTCTGCAGGAACAAAATATAAATTTTCTTTGCACATACCGACCAACTTAAGACTGGAATCATGGCGGTAAAATAAAGACTCTAACATATATCATGTCAAGTTTGAGGGACTACAATACTATGTACGTCTAGGAACATCTTGGCCACTCAAATTGAGATGTACTCGACCTAAGTATGTCCGATTAAAACGATATCATACCTACCAGTCTTTAACATAGACAAAATAAGATTAAGTTAATGCAAAAGTCAAAACATATTAGGCAAAATTAATCAAGTAATTAGTCTCGTTGACCAGGCTCATCCAAGTAAAAACCATAAATGTGACGAAAAAAAAATTCTATTTATTTATTTATTACAGTATACTTATAAGAATTTAGAGGCAATAATTTATACACTAATATATAATTACATTTAAAATATTCACATTTATATATATATTTACAATGCTATATACTTCCTATATCCACATTGTTTAGTACATTTTATATTTCCTACACTAGAAGAGGAAGAAGGATTATTTATTTACAGTTTCCCCCTCATATACGGTTTATCAAACAGGTGGAGGGAAAAGGTTATGGATAGGATTCACTTGGACTGTTGGGGGTAAATAAAAGGTAACTCCGATTTGTCCTTCGATGACAATCGGTGCATTCGGAGCAGAGAGAAAAGT
>Ga0214543_1001526_pt1 | contig 44743 bp, 23 predicted proteins | sample CNSS2metaG_FD_160094 | JGI IMG/M metagenome (GOLD analysis project Ga0214543, IMG submission 160094) | Root nodule microbial communities from cowpea collected in UCLA plant growth center, Los Angeles, California, USA - CNSS2 | ecosystem: Host-associated > Plants > Roots > Nodule | place: USA...
GAGCGGGCTACTGTGAGGGGGGCGTATCTGGTGAAGCGAGGTTGGCGGGGTTCGCGTGGGCGGGTATCAGGGCGTGGGTTAGGCTGTGGGGTGGGGTTGGAGGTGGTGGCGGCGTAGTCGTTGCAGAATTTGGTGTGAAGTGTTTGCATTTCCTCCATGCGGACATAGTCGGCTGCACGCAGCTTGAGTTCGTGCATGGAGGCAGGTGGGTGAAGGTAGACGTTGTTGGCGAAGGGGCCGGGTTGTAGGGTAACAGTCATGCACTGGAGAATCATCTCCTGGTTGAGGTGCGGTGTACGAAGGGCGGCTTTGCTAAAGCGATCGATGAACGCTCTGAGTGGTTCGTTAGGTTCCTGTCTGTTACCCATTAGGGATATGGTGGTGGTTTGATGGGGACGGCTTCCGGCGAAGTGGGTGGAAAACATGTGGGAGAGGATGTCGAAACTATCAATTGAGTAGGGCGGAAGAGTTGTAAACCATTCTAGGGTAGGGCCTTTGAGGATGGTGGGGAAAGCTTTGCAAAAGACTGCGTCTTGGGATGTGTACAAGGCGACATGGGTGATGTAAACTTTAAGGTGCTCGTCAGGGTCGGTTTCGCCAGTATAGCGATGTTGGCGATAAAGTCCGTGAATGGGTGGCGGCGTCTAGGATGTGAGGAAGGGGCATATGAGGTGGGGGGTGGTTGATCATAGCAGGAAAGGTGGAGGTGATATTGTGAGGGGGAATGTGGGTTGTGGGAAGATATTGTGGGTTATAGGGTGGAATATGTGTGGTGTGGAGGGCGGTGGGTATGTTATAGGGGATATGGGTGGTAGGGAGGGTGGCGGCGGGGGTTGGGGGTGCGGTAAGCCCCGGTTGACCAGATGGAAAGTGATGGAGATGGGTAGAGGTAATGAGTGTCTGTTGGGTGGTGGTGAAGGTGTGGGGGGTGGGATTGTATTCACTTTCTTCCTCTATAGGCTGGAAAGCCGGAGACTTCACAGCTTCAGAGGCTTCTTTGGCTTTTCCCTTCAGGTTGGGATCAGCCTCGATCCTTCGCTTAAGGCGGGAATTCTCTTGTCTCAACGCCTCCATTTCTTCAGCACTGCGCTTCTTCAGGTCTGCGAGTTCCTATTGCATCTTTGCTTGGTCGTCTAGGATGGCGGCCAAATCAGGGGTGACGCTAGAAGGTCCAGAGGGACCAGCATCTGCTTGCTTGTTCGCTCCAGCTCTGCTGCGGGTGAAAACCATCTTCAGAGAAAAACGGGTACTAAAGGTGTTCGTCTCGTGCCCCACGGTGGGTGCCAATTGTTCCTGCAGAGAACAAATAAGATAAGTTAGGCACGAGTATCACCTTACCATGTAGTCCGCCATCTCTTTAGTTGGCCTCTTCCAATTCGATACATGTCGGCTTGAACCCAGGAGGGGTTACGTGCAGAAGAGTCTCCGAAGCTCAAGTAAGTCAAAGCTCTCAGAGAGTCAAATCAGTGGTTAATGAATGCGTACCTTTAATTGCTGGGGTCCACGTGTATTTATAGAGCATTAATGATGTCTGATCATCCCATGGGCTAGGCCTTGACTTGGGCTCTAACTTGGGCTGTGAGTGGGCCTGGGCCCTAACCCAGGCCCTTAAGGTTTATTGAACGCGGGGGCTTCCGTCATACTGAGTTTATTGAAGTGGTCGGCCTAGGCTCTAATCTTACCGGATATGCTGGAGTAGTCGGTCTAGGCCGGCTACTTGCCTTGATGGCTTATGTTGGTGATATGAGGTGCATATTGTCCCCTTGGCGTTTAGTTTAGGTTAAAACTGGTACAAGTTAGGCTAACTCGGCCTAGGCTGGATACTTGGCTGCCTTGATATGCACATTGTTTACTTATTTGGTCAAGTTTGGCTAGGTGCGGTACATTAAGTATATATAATATATAATATATAATATTATTCATATAACTACATACATAATATATATTATATATTATATAATTTATTTAATATATTATATATTATGTATTATATATTATCTAATAATTTATATTTGTATATTATACAATTATAAAGTATATATTAGATATTAGATATTATTTTTAAGTTCTGCAATAAGTTGTCATTCTTTATTTCTTTAAATTAACTTTTTGTTTTCCTAAAAGAGTAATAATGTCAACAGTATGAAGAAATATCTTGGACAATTTTTCATGTGATATTCTTTTTGTATAAATGTCATTCCAATCGTTCAGATGACAATAAGTAAAATTTCTGCCAAAAGCTTTACCTTTCCAATCATCTTTCTGCTTGCTTTGGTTTTCTTGGATTTCAATCTTGAACAAAATGGAAAAGGACTTGAGTGATATTGAGGAACAAAGTTATATAAGTTACACAATGACTAGGTACCAATTTTGCATTATTCACTTGAAAGACGAGTTATGTTATTTGACGTATTTCTTCTTTTTTCGGTGAAAAAAAGAATGTAGTTTGGTTTATGAAAGTCCATCTTTGTTAACAAAATATTATTTTGAACTAATTGTTGTTTCTTCAAGACCATTGGTTTTGTTGATCACGCTTTCGCAATTCTTTATGATGATGATCTTAATCACCAATGGACTCTAACTAATCTTGACGACAATACGTATGTTCTCATTTACAACAAAAATTTAGAGAAACCATTACTAATTGAAGGCTGGAATGATTTAAGGAGGTTTTATCGACTAAAAGATGATCATTGTATTTACTTTGGATATGTTGAAAGATCCGTCTTCCAGATCACTATTTCTCTAGGGAAATGTCAGTCTTTTTTTGTTGATAGGTTTTATAACAAACTTGTGACAGATGAACCTCTTTCTAGAGGCCCCAAGGTGCATTTTTGCATATTTCTAACCCCATACCAAGTTTGCGCTAACCATCTGGTTAGATTGCTATAAATTATGTATCCATGTTTATATATGTATTTCAATTTTTAATTTTTAATTTTTAATTTTCTATGTTCTCATTCAACAAATACTTTGTTTAGGATTTGCCAACTAATTTTGGCGATTATTTAATATAAGAAAGATTCAAGAACATTGTTCTTCATGGACCATAAAAGAATGTCAAGTACGAACTTTTTTTGAGGAATACTCCAAAGAAGTCGAACAAAATTGGAAGTGGGTGGAACGAATTTTGTATTGTTCATGTATTGGATGAAACCGTGGACCTGGTCTTTGAAGTTAACGAGAAGAAGTACAATCAGCATGTCAAAGTTTTGAAATTTTCTAATTATTAATTATATTATATTTTATGTTTTTTTTATTTTGGGAACTGCAAAAATGTACCAATATTTCTTATTGGATTATATGCTACTATTTATGTACTTTTGGAACTTCTACTTCTAATATTGGCATGAATGTCTATGTATATTTTTTGTTTGTATTAATTGAATGTGGCCATTCTGTTATACTATTTTAACATACTTTGACTTCAAGTACTTTAAATACAAATGAATAGATTACATTGAAATTTTTCTAAATTTGAAACATTTGTTTTAATTGTGGAATATTTGAACACAACCATTGTTTTTGTTATGATATTGTTTAGTTAAAAGGTTTTTGAGTTATTTTTTTCTGTAATATGTAACTGTAAATGTAAATGTGAATGCCGAAATTGGGTTTGAGTGATTTAGTATTAGGAAACCACATTTGATTTAAATTTTATTAACAATATTATTGGACCTACTAAAGTTCTAATACATAAGTCGAGTGGAGAACATATTCCAAGATTATTGTTGTAATATATGACCATGTTCATAAATAAACAACTCATATTTGTTGCATGTTTCACTATACATGTTTGAATAATTTTGTATTAAATTGTCATGTCCTCTCTAGTATGTGTACTACTTACATAGAAAAGAGTTTTGTTATTGACTTGGTGCACAAAGGAAAGAACAATGAAACATTTCATATTTATATTATATTTTTTAACATATTATTAGTGTACAGTACTTGTGCTTTTTATTTGCAGGATATATTTCTGAACAAAACATTGTGAATTGATACAAATCTTTTCTATATCAAATATGAAATATACCTCTTTCCAAATATGGCTAACCTATACAACACAACATGTCAACACAAAAAGGTGAACAAATACATTCATGCATATAGCAATCAATCAATAAACACTTTTTATAGTCAATGAGTAATATTTTTAGCCCTAACTTGAACTTAATTATAAGTATAGTCTGCAACGGAGCAAAAAAAAAAAAAAACCAAAGTGCAAGGAAGATACTGCTAAATGAAAGTTTGGATGCAAGGAACAAGAAACATTCAGATAAAATTATTTAAGATTTGGAATCTTCATTAACATACATAGTTGTTTATAATCGTTTCACTATGAAGTTTGCAATTTTGCCTTACTGAATATTTGTTTACTTTCAGATAACAAAGAAGACAAAACAAGAAGAAAAAGGAAATATACAACCAATGTTGGTGAATGTAGCAACATATTAGGTTTTGTTGGTTTTATTTTATTTCAATTTCAATACTTATCGAGAATGAACATGAATATTGATATAATATAGATTTTATTTTGCTTGTTAGTAAAAAAAAGTTAGAATCATCAATTCATGAATAAGATTCTACAAAGGAAGTCATTAACTGAGTTGGATTTGAGTAAGTTGTTTTTCTAAAACATTATTTTTTACGTAAATGAAGTTATTTTTTTTATTGTCATACATTATGGAAATTAATTTGCAGATGTCGAAAATAAAATCAACAACTTTCACGATATTAATGCAATATATGATACAAGTCATGGTAAGTGTTGTTTGTTGGTTGTTCAAGAATATACATCCAATTTAAATTTATAAAATGACAACATCAGTTTAATGTAAATCCAGTTGTTGATAATCATATACAAAGCTCTACAAGTGGTATTACTCACAATCTTAATATCTCCAACATTAACAAACAATGCAACTTCTCACAATGTTTGTAAGACCCGAGAAATTTAAATAATTAATTAATTAATTATTTAATAAATGCAAGTAGTAGGAGCCTTTAAGAAATTTAATGCGGAGTGTTATGATGTGGAAAAGTACTAGCTCAAGTGGTTGAAAGTACTTGGTTGTGTGAATGGACTTGGGTTTGAGTCCTATGTATGCCAATTATATGTTATTTTAATATAAATGTTATTTTAATTATATGATTGAATGTGAGTTGTGATTATGTAATCCTAAAATTATAGGAATTATCTCGAAACATGTATTGGTTGATTTGGTTGTGCATTGACTTGGTAATTGAGTGGTTATGGGTTCAAATCTTGTTAAGAACGAAATTGACTTTCTTTTTGCCAAAATTTCTTTTTGGCATGAATGTGAAAGGGTGGAAAAACCCTAGCTGCAAAAGTGGCAGCCAAGAGAGGTAGAAAATAGCCATAATTGACTTTGAATGGCAATTAACCATATGAATAATATTAATTTTCATTTTTGGACCATTAACAGTCATTAAGGAGTAATTAAGGGTTAGTGAATTAGTAAGAGTAAGGGGAAAATGAAACTGTAATTCAAGAGTACTGGTAAGAGAGGGTTGTAGAGGAATCAGTGGCGTTGGGAGAGGGAGAGTTGAGTTTTGTGAAGACGCAAAGAGAAGCTTTTGGACATCATAAGGAAAAAGGGTTAGAGGACTAATTGGAGCAAGGATTCCAAGTAAGTTTCAAATGTGTACATGGAGGGTTTGTATTGAGGCCAAGAGGTTATTTTAAATCCTGGATTTAGGGGCGATTAAGAGGTGATTGGAAGTATATGATGCATAAAGTATAATACTATTGAGAGTGGGTTAGCAAATCATGTAAGAATGGTTGTATTCTATTATAACTAGAAGTTGGATCAAATTATGGAAAATTGATGTTCGTCAGAAATCTGGGATTTTTACCCAGGTGCTAATGTACTGCCTGGTGACATCTCATTGGCTGTCAGGCAATAGTGAGTGATCAAGGTTGTTTTGCGAGTATGGTATAGGGGCTGCGAGAGAGATAGTTGGTGAATGGAATTGGGAGAAAGTCCATCTCGGCTAAATGATAAGGATGGAGGAATAGGGAACTAGTGATGATATAAGTAGTGCATTGATTTGGGGAGTGTACTTGCGATGCATTGATGTCAAATAGGTACTGAAACTCTAGTGAGGATAAATAATTTGATATGTGAGAATGGTGGAAGAAGAGAATAACTTAATTTAAATAGTGGGTCATATGATTTTATGTTTTGGTAAGACAATTAATAATGGTTGAAGGATGAAGGAATATATTAATTTGGTTGAGTATAAGAATTGGACAGGATTGGAATTTAGTGACAGTGGAGATAAGGAATTATTCTGGAATAAGTTCTATATCGTCTAGGATGGTGATTGAAGTTTATTTCGTTTGATTGGAGTAAGTCCATTTGGATGGATCAGCCATTTTTCTTAAGCTTGATTTAGCCATTATGCATGGATAGAAAACTTGGTGAATGAAATAGTGAGAATACATCGACCTATGATTATGAGTTATAGGTAATTGAATCGATGGTGGGATGGTCGGGAAATTCACATGATCTGACAAGCAAGTGTGCAATAAAATTTTCGAGCAATCTAGATTGAAGAACATACCAGTTTCGGGTGCCAAAACCAGCAGAAGTGAGCTATTGGTATGGCGCCTAGCGGCCTGCTAATGCCACCAAGCGATAAAACCACCAGGGGAGTCCCTGCAACAGCACGACGTCTGGCGACAAGGTGTGTTCTGCCAGGCAACAAACCCTGAAATAGTGGGTCTGTCTGGCGCCTGGCGCTTGGCGATTAGGAGGTTCCGCTAGGCAGTCTGCATTGGTTTTGCCTGACGGCGCTTAGGCTGCACCAGGTGATAATGCTACGGACAGTGGCTTGTGTGTGTTGCTTTTACACAGTGATGCGATACTTGGATCAGGGGATGCTGCGCCATGAGTGGGTACGTTCATGGATGGTGGTGAACATGTGATGATATGAGCGGGGAGGTTCATATCCGGTTACTCTCATGTGGGGATACGAGCGAGGTAGGTTCGTATGTTTCGTGCTCACAATTGAGAGATGCTACGTGCGGGGAGGTACGTAGTTGGTGGATCACATGTGTTGGACTATGGACGGGTCAGGTCCGTAAAGCAGGACTACAAGCGGGGAGGTTCGTAGAGTAGGACTACTGTAAGACCGTAGGATTTAATTAATTAAATAAATAAATAATAAATAAATTGCGGGTGGGGAAATAATTATGACATTTAATTATGGTTGGTATGACGTGGAAAAGTGCTAGCTCATGTGGTTGAAAGTACTTTGATTGTGTGAGAGGACTTGGGTTCGAGTCCTATGTATGCTAACTTTTGGATGTTATTGTTTTATTATTTAAATCTATGTAATCATGTTTTGGTATAATATGATAATTGAATTATGATTGCTAGCATGAAATATGAATTGGTTAAATGGTTTGGTATTGATTTGGCAATTGCATGGTTATGGGTTCAAGCCTTGGAGAACTTATATTAAACTTTTTTTTTTGGCATTTTTGGCTTTGACTTGAATATGGAAAGGTGGAAAGAAAACCTAAGTGAGTGGGCAGCCAAAGGAGGCTGGAAAGGCAGCCGTAGGTGAGTTTAATGGCAGATTACATCCTATTCAATGCCATTTTCGTTTTGGGATTAATCACCTAGCTTTAGGCACCTTTTAAAAGGAAAAATTAGGTTAATAACTAAGGTTTGGCAAGCTGGAAAATATACCCAGAGAGAGAGCACGAAAATCTGAGGGTTTGTGAGGTTTTAGTGAGAGTTGAGGTGCTGAATAGTGAGGAATCAAGGAAGGTGGGTGATCAAAGGAGAACTTCCCAAATTGTCAAAGTTTAAGCTTAAGGATCCAGGTTAGGGGGCTTCTCACATTAAATTTTGTTGTTTGATATGAGTTATATGAAAATCATATGTAAACTAGGCATGATTCTGTATCTGTTTGTGATTCTGCTAATTTCTGGAAATTTTCCAGAAATCGCCTGGCGGGCTATGCATAGCCGCCAGGCGGCTCATCCATTTTTGCGTCTTTTATTGTGTTTCTAGGTGTAGCGCCTGGCGGTGAATCCATGTACCGCTAGGCGACTCAAAGTTTGCGAATGTTTTGGGTTTTCTGCATGAAGCGCCCGGCGGAATTGACTGGGACTGCCAGGCGACGCGAGTTGTGAACCAATTTGTGTTGTTTCGCGTGGTTTGACATGAATTGCTTGAAGGAAAAGCGAGGAGTGGCTCTTAGGAGATGATCGAGAGTAGTATATTCTTGATTGTGAGCATAGGTGATGGAGTAATTCGATGGAACAGTAAATATGAACCGTAGGGTTGGCAAAGTAATGTTTGAACGAATTTTGGGTAATGAGTGTTGATTGGCACTAGAATTGTATTAGATATGGTCGAAGCTAAGAATTAGTACCCTTACTAGCATGTATACGATCGGAAAGGTGAACCTAGGCATAGAACAGTATGGAGGAGTGTCCAAGGGGGGGGGGGGTTGTACAATGCTGGAAGTTCTGGAATTTTTCCCAGATTCTAAAGTACCGCCTGGCGGTAATGGTTTAACCGCCAGGCGCAAGCGCAAAGAAGGAAATTTTGTGGTTGTGAGGTGTACTGGAGGAGTTTTGTAGGGTCGTGATTTTTGGGGAGGATTGGATTCGTGAGGAGAACAGAGTTGGAAGCGGTAATGGGTTATGAGAATTTGGTGATGATATGTGGAAGTTTGAGTATGGACTTTGGGGAGTTGAAGTAGAGTGGACATATATCTCGGGTACAGTAAGGACTGTAGATAGAGTGGTAGTGGGGTGAAGTACAACTCGTGTGGGGACTGTTATGGTGATGAGAAAAAACGCAGAATAATATGGTTAATTGAGATAAGCCAAAGTGGATAGATTGTAATACATTAGTACTAAACAAAGATTGGCAACCAAGGGAAAATCTTATATAAGCATGGATATATGAAGAGATGATGTAATTAGAACAAGTGTGTGAGACTATCAGTGGTTTATTGGATGAGTAAGATCGTTTGCAAGACATTATATTTAGTTGCAATTTCGGCTTGGGATCTTATGTGATATTGTGACTTGTGGTATTAGATAACTTGCTTGTAAGTAAAGATGGATTAGTTGAGAAGGTACACTATTAGTGGTACTAACTTAGAGTGCAAACTGTCACAGAGCCAAACTAGAGAAGGGGAATAAAATTAGTTAAGTGAGATTACTGATATGTCGCCCGACAGTGAGCTGGAGACCGGTAGGCGAGAGTGACCCAAACAGAGGGGCACCTGATTCGCGGGCGCCTGGCGAAGAGGGACTTCCCGCCAGGCGGTACCTGTGGCGAGATAGATCTTGAGGCGTTGTGCGCCTGGCAGTACGCGACACCCGCCAGGCGGTCTGGGAGCTGGCAGCGCCTGGCGTCACGCGGCCCCCGCTAGGCGATTTGTACTGCTGCAGCTTGGACTTTTGATTGAGAAATTGTGATCTACAAGACGTCTAGCGGTGCTTTAAAGGTGGGTTTGCTGGTGTTCCTTGAGTTGTGGCTCGGAACGTATCCCTTGAGTTGTGGCTCGGGATAGGGGTTAAGCACGTGGTATTCCTTGAGTTGTGGCTCAGAATAGCATCTCTTGAGTTGTGGCTCGGGATGGCGGACGAAAACGAGGAACCCTTGAGTTGTGGCTTGGGTTAGCGAGTGTTGCCGGTGTGAGTATGCTGGTTGTGGCCAGTACGGATGGGTCTAGATAGATTGCCCTCCTCAGTTGTTGGCTGACGAGTTTGGTAGTCTTGGGACGATACGGACTATGTTCGTATATGGGAACTCTACCTAGCGTTGCGGTGTATGATCCGTAACATTGTTTCCCTCACGTGCTCTATCTGTTGTGACCGATAGGTATGGCAGCAAGTCACCTTGAAGTAATCATTAGACGATGTAGAACATGAATGATCTGATTGGGGGTCAGATGGTAGGAATCAAAGTATAGAATAAATATGGAATGTTCAAGTTATGTATAGTAATACATGTGTATGTGAATATATATATATATATATATATATATATATCTATAACATTATATATGTTTAACTGTTAAGCTCACCCTATCTGCGTGTGTTTGGCGATGATCATGTACGCGGTACACGGGAGCAGATGTTGTTGATGCAGTTGGCTCAGGTGAAGCTTAGTCGCGGAAAGGGGTTAATACTCGGGGAAAATCTTATGTTTCTTTTATTTGGTTTTGGAATAAGTTGTAAACCCTGATGGGTGATATCATAACATTTGATTTCAATTTTTATGATTGATAATTCTGAACTTTATCTACTCATTTAATAAATTTTAATTTTTCCCGCGTTTTGGGAAAATGAGGTATTATTAAATGTGCTGTTATTTAATTATTTCTTTTATTTTATTTTTAAATCCGTAATATCCTGACGGGATGTTACAACTACGAGCGGGGAGGTTCGTAGAGGCAGGACCACGAGCGTCCAGGTTTGTGTGAGCATCACAAATCCTGGGTCCAAGGTTAACTAATTGTGTGATTTGAAGGTTGAAAAACCTTGGGGATTAAGGTCTTGGCCAAGAACTATTAGAATGAATAAGATGGGTGAATTACTTTTATTTTGTGTATAAGCTCACCCTTTCTGTTCGTGATTGGCGATGATCGTGTGATTCGTTACACGGGAGCAGATGATAATATAGGTGATGCTATGGATGCATAGACGACGGAGTGAGGGCTAGCTTGGGGACTTGAGTTAGGGATTTTTTTCATGTTTTTAATTGTTTTATTAGAACTTGGTATTTGTAATAACTTTACATTTTAATTTCATTTGAATTTTTTCACACTAGATATTATTTTAAATTTTCCCGCGTTTGGGAATAATAATATTGTGACTTTTGAATTTCAACTGTTATTTATTTATTTTATTTAAGTAATTTCCCTTAGGGATGTTACAATGTCCAACTTCTACTCCATCAAATATGACCAATGCTGGTATGTTTATACATACCTCTTAATTTTTTATTTACATATTGTAATTTCATAAAGTGAAATTAATTTAAATTACTAACAATGTATGTATTGATATAGTTGTTTAGAGTACCAAACTACAAAGTATTTCAAGTACTATTGAGAACGAAAAGAATATTGATACAAACCAAATCATAACATATTCTATAGGTTAGTCAAGTCTACCAAACATATACTATTTGTTGATTGATAATTATTATATCTTTATTATAAGTTCTTACTATAAACTATTTTGCATAGGTGAAAGTTCTGAATTGGTATATAGTTATTGTCCTGTCTTTAGGAAGAAGTTTGTTAAATATCCTTATAAAGTGATACAATCACTTTAAAACAAATTCAATTATGATGATGAAAGAAGAACACATCGAAATAGTTCAAAAACAAGAAACCATTCGCTAAGAACATAACTCAATAATGGTAATTGCAAATTAACTTGAAAATCATATTTGATGTGTGACTTGCTCCAAAATACCAACCCTTAATGTCTTGGATTTCATTTCACTTTAAACACATTGCACTTCTACAACGGAATTGTATTTGAAAGTAGAGTCCAAAGGTAAAAACATTCTTAAGTACATAACTTTAAATTTTCATCCATGCATCTGTTGGCAATGCTTTAATACCTTTTTATTATGTTTAGAAATAGTCGATTTTAGACAACCTTGCTTGGAATGCCAATACTGTGAAGCTGAAGTTTGATATGAAGAAAGAGCAGAAAAAACTAAAACATCAAACAAAGTTCAATTTTCATTGTGTTGTTAAAGGGAAAAGTTTAACTTCCACTATTACAAGCACCACCTCATTTGCTTCAAACTTTGTTAAATGTTGATGATGATAGAAGCAGAATATTTTTACAAAATATAAGAATATACAACAATATGTTCTCATTTACTTCAATTGACAGTAACATAGATAATTTCATGAATAATGGTCTTGCACCACTGCAATTCATTCTTAATGGACATAACTATCACCACATTGGAAGTTTGTTGCCAGAAGATGGATCAAAGCCAAAATTTGCACAACTTTACATTTACGATATTGAAAATGAAATCAACAACAGAATGAAGCATTTCAGGTTAGTTAACCTATGTTTTATCATGTTATATGAAATCTTTAAATTTATTTCTTGACTTTTGTTTCTTTAATTGTGGTTTAAGTTTAATTTAGATCAATCATTGATTGCTGATTTGATCAAAATGATTGATGATCACAATGTTCTTGCTAAATCATTTAGAAGAGTTAGAGATTTGTGAATCGATAATTTCAAATCTGATTTCACACTAAGAATATTTATAGGTAAATCCAAAGATCCCAAAGTATACAACACACCTTCATGTGATGAGATAACTGCACTAATAGTTGGTGACTTTGTTAATATAGATGTAGGAAGAAATATAATTGTGAAAAAATGTTCTAATGAATTGACAAGATTGTATTAAACTCATACTGCCTTTATTTGCAATACCCTCTAATGTTTCCATATGGAGAAGATGATTATTGAGAAAATATTCCCATTAGAGAATCTCATTCGAAAAGTAAAACAAGGGTAAGAGTTTGTATTTCTTTGACAAAATTTATAGCTTTTAGAATCCAACAAAGGTCTTTGAAGTTTGGTAACATTGTCAATGCGTGTCGATTGTTCCAACAATTCTTGGTCGATTGCTACACAATGATTGAAGCACAATGATTGTCTTTCATTAGAGAAAATCAAAAGTTAATATGTTGTGATATTCTTAATGGATTATAAGAGCATGTTAATATAGGAGAGATCGATCCTTCTTTAATTTGAAGACGTATAGTCTTGTCTACTTCATTTACTGGTAGTATAAGGTATATGTTTAACAATGGTCAAGATGTCATGATTATAACATGCAATGTCAATTGGAGTGAAATTCGTGACTTTGTTTTGCCAAGAGGATTATCCGCTTCAGATAAACCTGATATTGTTGGTAGAGTATTCAAAATAAAACTTGATGAAATGATGACAAATTTTAAAAAGAAAGATTTCTTTGCAAAAAATATTGCAAGTATGTTTTGTATGCAATGTCATATTATATGTGTATTTATAAAATTATAAAGTTTGTGGCCGTTGTAGCTATTTTTTCATATAATCAACTATGTACACAGTAGAATTTCAAAAAAGAGGGTTACGACATGCTCATGTACTGTTGTAGTTAGATGGAGAAAGCACAATGAAGAATCCAACAAATCTTGATAAAGTAATATTAGCCGAATTGCTTAATGTAGATTTGTACCCGAAATTGGAAAAAGTTGTTTCAAGTTACATGATTCATGGCCCATGTGGACCTGCAAGATTTAATTCACCATGCATGAAGGAAGGTAGATGTTCAAAATATTATCCAAAGAATTTTTCAAGTTATACTACAATTGATGAAGAAGGATATTTGTATTATAGAAAATGTGATGATGGTAAATTTGTTGAAAAAATTGGAATTCAACTGGACAATATTAGTGTTGTTCCTTATAGTCCACCTCTTTTAATGAGGTATCAAGCTCATGTGAATACATAGTATTGTGACAAGACGAATTCAATCAAGTATTTGTTCAAATATGTCAATAAAGGTCCAAACAGAGCTACAGTTAAAATAACTAACGCTTCTACATAATTGAACAAAGAAACAATTATTGATGAAATAAAGAGGTATTATGATTATAGATATTTGTCAACATGCAAAGCAGCTTGGAGAACATTTGGTTTTGACATCCACCACAAATGGCCTATTGTTCAAAGATTAATATTCCATCTTTTAGGCGAGCAATCAACTTTCATTAAGGATGATGATAATATTAATGTTATCTTCAATAGATGCAAAAATAGTAACACAATGTTTCTAGGTTAGTTTGAAGCTAATAAAACTTATGCGGAAGGAACAAATTTGACTTATGTTGAATTTCCAACTAAATTTGTGTGGATGGCTAAAGAAAAGAATGGAAACCAAGGAAGAAATGCTACAACATTGATAGGCTTACTTATATTCCTGTCGGATATGAAAAACTATATTATTTGAGGATAAGGGTGTATTGTTATTCAAAAAGGGTGTATTGATTATGAGAGCATAAGGACAATTGATGGACAAATGTTTGAAACCTACTGAGAGGCTTGCTATGCTTTAGGATTATTGGCTGATGACAAATAATGTATTGATGCAATAAAAGAAGCCAATGAAATTGCTTCTGGATATCAACTTAAAAGATTGTTTGTTACATTATTGGCAGGAATGCAATATCCAAACCTGATGTAATTTGAAGTTCTACTTGAAGTGTCTGATGTGATGGAATTTTATACAAAAAAAGAAAGGACTTGAACTTGCCAAGTATTCTATACTGTAATTTATTAAATTAATTTTTTTTTCAAATTAATGTTTATACGATTTAGCTTTTGGTTAAAGGGGATGATTGTTTTAAATGTAGCATCAAGTGAAATTGCTTCTTTACTTCTTCCTGGTGGAAACACAACGCATTCCATGTTTTGCATCCCACTATTAATTAATGAGGAATCAACTTGCAACATAGCTTAAGATAGTCTTCGTGCTAAGCTTTTAATAGCAACCAGTTTGATTATATCGGATGAAGCACCCATGATGAATAAAATTTGTTTTGAAGCATTTGATAGAACCTTGAGAGATATAATGAAAAATGTTGATGAGTCCAACAATGGCAAACCATTTTGTGGTAAAGTGGTTGTCTTAGGAGGTGACTTTAGGCAAATTCTACCTGTCATAAAGAAAGCATCGAGGTACGATATCATTAAATCTTCGATACACTATTCTGACCTATGGTAGTATTGTAAAGTGTTAAAGCTTTCCAAAAACATGAGATTAAATACTTCCAAAAATAGGTAGACAACAAAGGATATAAAAGAATTTGCTGATTGGATCTTGAAGATTGGAGATGGAGAGATGAATTTAAATGAAAATGGTGAAAGCATTGTTGAAATTCCACAAGAATTGTTGATTGGAAATACAGAATCACCTTTAATGTCGTTGGTTCAATTTGTGTACCCTGATTTTATTTTGATGATGGAGCAATACTTTGCCTAACAAATGATTTTGTAGAGGAAGCTAATGAATTCATGTTGTCTTTATTAAATGGTCATGAAATTACGTATGTAAGTTCAAATACACCTTGTCAATCAGATCAAGAAGAAGAAATGCATTCTGAATGGTTTACATTAGAATTTTTAAATGAAATCAAATGTTCAAGTATTCCGAATCATCGATTGAAGTTGAAAACAAGTGTACCAATTATGCTTTTGAGAAATATAGATCAAGCAAAAGGTCTTTGCAATGGTACACAATTGCTATCATTTAAGAAAAAATGTCATGTCTGCAATTGTTATTATACGGAAAAACATTGGTGACAAAATATTTATTCCAAGAATGGATTTAGTGCCTTCTGATTTAGGTTTGCCTTTTAAATTTCAAATAAGACAATTTCCAATATCACTATGTTTTGCAATGACAATCAACAAAAGTCAAGGTCAATCTCTTTTTAGAGTTGGACTTTATCTTCCACATCCAGTATTCACACATGGACATCTATGTGTTGTTATCTCTAGAGTGAAAACAAAGAAAAGACTCAAAATACCTATTCACACAAGGAAATTTTCGAAACTCTTTAACAAAGAGTAAACTATAGGTATGTCACTCTTTATTTGTTAGTCTTTGTCAAATTTATTCCATTGTTCAATGATAATGGTGTTGATTAACTACAATGATAAAAAAATGCAGGTTGTACTAATGGTGCTGATTTTCTTATTCAAATTACACAATACCAATGATGAACCGTTATTTCTTTACAAATGATGGTATGCAAGGTTTATCCTATGTTTTAAACATTTATTTCTTTGACAATATATTTGGAATTTATTACATATAGTACATAATTATTATAATATATTTGGAATTTTTTGAACACTATTTATAACATATTAATTTAAAACAATAAAAGAAAGTGTATTTAAAATAAATTTGTGCATTGCACGGATAGAAAGACTAGTAACCTTATAATCTAGAGGATTTTTACAAGAATAAATAACCTTGTATCTATTAAAATTGAAGACATTGAAAATGTGAATAATAGAGTTTTTTTTTTTAATTTGAATTTATACTAATAGTAATTTGAATTACCCAACTCTAATTAGTACAATGTAATAATTTTGACACTTAGAAAAAAGGATGACAATAAGTCAGGTTGAATACGAATAGTGCCTAATTACAATCCGACTCACAATAAAAAAAATTCACTCACTATTTGTTACGTTACCCACATGGGTACTCGTTTATAAAATATTCGCGAGTTTTTTAAAACCTACGAGTAGATGTAAATATCCGCAAATATTAAAAAAAGATATTTTTTAAATTTTTAAAATAAAATTACGAAAAAAAATATGAAAAAAAATATAAATTAAAGTTTACTTATAATTAAATTTAATCTAATAAAATATAAACTAAATTTTAATTTTAATTAAATTTAACTTAATAAAATATAATTTTATTTTTTTGTAGGTAACGATACCCCGCGAGTACGGATAGTATGATATCACATCCAATTTGTTTATAAATAGATATTAAAATACTCATTATCCGCAAATAATAAATATCTACAAATACTACTATCCGTCGTAAATTTTATCCACAAATAATCACAAACACATATTTTTGTCATCCCTGATAAGAATTATAATTGACGGATATTTCCATCTCTAATTGATACACTTTAATGATTTCAGTCCTATGACTTCTATCTATCTTTATAAATACATCAAAAGAGTTAAAATGATTAATCTCCAATCCCATATATCTTGAACAAACATCTCTAAACCTTATGACACTTTTGTTTCATCACGATTACAATTTTAGACTCTTACAAAGTTCTATATTAATTTATATTTTTCACTTTTCAATACAACATTATTTTGTTTATTTCTATATAATCACACAATAGTGGCTTAATGAAAACAATATATTTTTTAAAAAATATTTTAAGAAACAGTATATATATGGTTATTATTAGTATAAAAAGTAAGTTTAAATTACTTTTTTATCCCTCTATTTCAGTTTGGTCTTCAAGTTTTTCATTGTCTCAATTTGGTCCTCATTTTCTTAAAAATGATTTAATTTGGTCATTGTCGTTAAATTTGACCAGACGGTGTTAAAGTCAACACCATGTGTCAATTTCTAGTTTTTGTTTTTGAATTTTTTGAATTTTTTTTTAAATATTTTTATTTTTTACACGTGTCACTTCATAGTTGTGCCACGTGTAAAAATGACTCAATTTGGTCCCTATATTTGTTTTTAGTTTCAATTTAGTTCTAATTTTTGTAAAAATGAAATAATATTGTCCCTCCTTAGATTGACACTCAATTTAATCTTTGTATACAACTTATGATGATATTACTAATAAAATTGACGTTTTTATTAAATATTTGTAGAAATATTTTTAAACGTTTTTTTTTAGATTTATTATTAAACAAAGTTAAACCCCAAACTTAATTTCAAAAACTAACAATTTTGTCATCATATATAAAGACATCAAGTGTATCATATTATATAAACTTAGTGAAGATTAAAAATCAAATAACTTGTCACACATAAGTTTAGGAACTAAATTTCAAGTTAAAAACAAAACCAAAGTCTAATGTTTTGTATAGAATTTAAAGTTAATTTAAAATATTTATAGAAATATTTAATAAAAACGTTAATTTTAGTAAGAATATCATTATAAGATTTATAAAAAAAAAGTAAATTTAGTGTCAATTTAAGGAAGAACAATATTACTTCATTTTTACAAAAATTTGGACTAAATTGAAACTGTAATGTCCCATTTAATAAATAGGCTTACTTAAATGACACGTCACACAACATAATATTACGAGCAAAGGTTCGGAATATAAACTCACTCCTTAAAAATATCCAAGAATTCGTAAAAGAGAATCCTAAGGCACACCATGATGCCAAAACAACACAAGGTACATAATACAATTAAGATTTTAAAACAAGTTAATACATGGGCCATGGCCCTAAGAGAAAAACCACTAAGCGGGATCCAGCCCAGGCGGGCTACGTAGCAGAGTCACCATTCCCCTGTTGACCACGAGGGTTCCTCGCATCTGCTCACATCAACAAGTTGATGATCATTGCAAAAGAGAAAACCACACCAGACGAAACATACAACAAACAAAAGGGTAAGTTAGAGTAGAAACATTTTATCATACAGTTATAGGCTATTTCACAGTCCAAGCAGTATATGTCAACAAATCATGTTATGACTTTTCAAACAATACACTAAGACTCAGACTCGACTCATCTGGATACATATAATTTAGTCAGATTCAGCAGATGCTTGCACTTGTGGTGGATTTCCCTGCTCTACCGAGCTGCTCACCCCCGAGCTAAGTGTTATAATGTTTCAACCCCCACACACAAGGTTAGTCCTTGATGAGTTTCAGGCCTCCTACTACTCTCCCCACAAGAGTCAGTCCGTTCTATGTGAGACTAACTAACTCCTTAGAGCGTCAGGATGCAACCTTACCTTGAATCCTTACTAAATTATATAGATGGGGCACCACCATGAATTCCCACTATCAGAGGTCATGGAATTATGTCACGACCAACTGAGGCACCACCATGAGGTCTCACCTAGAGGCTCATGGGATTATGCCCTAACCATATATCAATCATGTTTAACCATCCAATATGTATTGGCCATGCATATGAATCTCATGCCAACATTTATAACCAACCTTCAATAATTTTCCATTCCAAAACCATGCCAAAATCCACCATCTTTAGCCCGTGAATCATCTCATACATACATCATACTCAAATCATGTTAAGCTCATAAGCCACAAACCATAATTCATCTTGTTCATACAAAATCACTGAATTCATACTTCAAAAGTAATACAAATATAAGCATAGGGTCAACATTTGAGAACAGAGAAACATCAAAGCAAGCCACATTCTCGCCTAGCTTCTCGCTCAAGCAGAAAGGTCTCGCTTGGGCGAGAGGGACTCTCGCTTAGGCGAGCTCCTTTCGCCTAAGCGAGAGCTCGACTTATAGGAACAGTGGCATTACGCGCATTCTCGCTTAGGTGAGACTCCCCCCGCCTGAGCAAGACGTGTAACATCCCTAAGGAATATTACTTTGAAAAGAACATAAACAATTAAATAAAATAAATTAAAACGCGATAATATTGATAATACCTCATTTATAATCACATGTTCCCAAAAATATGGGAAAACTAAAATCGCAAAGTTGCCTACATTATAAATGTTCGCAATTCAAAGTTATTGCAACTGTAAAAGCCCAAAATGACTAATGTTCAAAACATGAAAATATCAAAAACTCAAGTCTTCAAAATCCTATATAATCCCGCTCTCCAATCTCAAGCGTCTCCTGGCTCACCTGTCAAGACATCTGCTCCCAGATAATAAATTATCCGATCATCACCACACACAAACAAATAGGGTGAGCTATGCACATATGAATATAAAAGAAGTATGACACCCATCCCAAGAAATAAATTTTACTGATATGTGTTAACTGCAAATTTCCCACCCCTGATCTCATATTCCTTCATGAGTCATATGCATGAAACTAGGTCTTGGGACTTTACTTTGCTCCCACGAAACTATCCCTTTCGTTGTCCAACCCTACGAGCCAATCCTGCTCATAGTCCAACCCTACAGACTCCTCGTCTGTAGTAAAACATCCAAGCCTTCCCCGCTTGGACCCTGGCACGCACGCAATCACCATACTATGGACTCCTTGCCCAATAGCAGCCAACGGGAATAAAACTATTCCTTGCCCATCGTGTGTCCAACGCATGTAATCACCATACTAAGGACTCATCGCCCAATAGTAGCCGACGGGAACTAACCAGTTCAATGGCCATCATGTGTTCCACCACTAAGCACATCCCAGACCCCTATTAGACTTAGTCCGTCAAGCCCAAGCACAAAGGTAAGTGAACTTAGTCCTCCAAGTTCACTGATCAAAGCAACAACCAATTATACAACAACCAAAACCGCCTGGCACCACCTAGACACTGCTAGGCGAAAATTGGCCGTAAACCGCCCGGCGGTCTGCCCCTTCCGCCAGGCGCCAAGCGCCAAACAGAAGTCATCCAGACCCGTCACCGCCTAGTGGAACCTTCCCTGCCGCTAGGCGCCGCCTACAGACAGTGGCCACTGCCACTGATTTAGAACTCTATCGCTTGGCGGTTCGCCCCGTACCGCCAGGCGATATACCAGTAGCGCAATGCTACTAGTTTTTGGCATTTTCAACAGGTCTTAAGAGACCCTAAACATGTAATTCAACTCTCATGTATCAAATCATAGTATTTAACTCATACTTTGTAACCAAAATGTAATAAGTACCATTAATCATGTCCCCAAATGAATATTATCATGCCCGAACATGCCTTACTTGATGCTCTAAAGAAACAACCACAACGAACCAATATGGTACCCTCCATTTACCACCCCCACAATATACACAGTTTGCCAAACCATACCCCAATTACAGCTTCAACCCTAGTTTGTGCCAAGTCCATTTTATCATGCGCACCCACTCTTTGTCTCTTATTCCTCTAAATCTACCCAAGACATCCAATAACTCTTGATCCAATACCCTTACAGTCTAATACTCAATTAATACATTCCTCCTCAATTTAGACAGCATTGCACCTTATACCTGATTAACAAATCTGCCACTATAACCCACCAAGTGCATGAAATCCGCAATTCTTATCCCCCACATTTAATCTCACAATTATTGCATAAAGCACATAGATAACGAAATCCCAGTCTATCACCTATCAAAGCACTTTCGATGATGACCCTATTCAACACCCCGTGACCAGAACACCAATCAATTCACACTTACTACTAAGCTGTCGTGTCGCCTAGCGGTAGCCTTAGTGCCGCCAGGTGGTGCGTGAAAAACTGGGTTCTGCCTAGATTCCTCCCGCATTCATCATGACCCACCGACCCCACTATTTCACAATTCACCCTTAGGATCATGTAATTTCACACGCACTACATCCCATATTCAGAATACAATCCTATTATCATCAATTACACCAAAAACAGTACACCACACACAATCATCACCTATGACATTCATCCCTAAACTCGACTGAACCCAAAATCCCAATTCAAGTGAAAGTTCATGAACTATTTCAACAATTCTGCATTTTCAAATAACAATTCGCTATGCCAAGGATTCTCATATCATGAGAATCACTTCCGGAACCTCCCTACATCATGAAAACACAAAATAAATCCAAGAGAATGGCAAACCAGTTGGTGTCGCCTGGCAGGTTGCACATAGCCGTCAGGCGGTGCATAGCATGTAACCCAGAAAATGGCTTTGGAGGTATGAGTCGCCTGGCGGGCCTTCAACGCCGTCAAGCGGTTTTTGGAAATTTCCAGAAACGCGATAAAATTCAATGCAATTTCAATTTACACATTCCATCATATCCAGAACAGCACGAACACATATACATGATATATAACACGTAAAATTTAACTCCCCTAACCTGGATTAAAGCTTTCCTTGAGTGATTTTGTACTTCTTCCCTTTGACTCCAAAATGACCTTCCTTAGCTTCTCTCAATTCAGCCCCAAAAATCCCCTCACACGCTCAATTTCTCACTGAAATTCGCACTCCTCTGCCTATCCCACGATAACCTCTGTAGAAACCTTTCTCCCCTCTCACAATTAGCTTTTTAATGATGTTTTAATGGTGGTTTAAGGCCCTAAAACGAAAATTGCATTAAGGAGTGGTGTAATTGCCATTCAAGCACACTTAATTAGATTATTTTCCAGCTACCCTTGACTGCTATGTTTGCTAGGGTTTCCCTTAACCCTTCAACTTCAAATCAAGCCTAAAAATGGCAAAAATAGAGTTTCATTTGGGTCCTCCAAGGTTTGAACCCACACTCATGCACATACCAAGCCAAAGCCAAACCATTCAACCAATTCATGTTTTATGCTAACCAATATGATTCAATTATTATAACACTCCACAACATGATTAATATATATATAAAAATAATACTAATTTACTAACACACAAAAATGGCATACATAGGACTCAAACCCAAGTCCTCTCACACAATCAAAGTACTCTCAACCATTTGAGCTAGTACTTTTCCATATTATAACATTTTGCATTTATTACCTTAAAGGTTCTCTTTACCCGCATTTATTAAATAATTTTTTAATTAACTATTTAATTTTTCCCGGGTCTTACAAGACGTTCGCTCGCTCAAAACAGAGTTGGTCGCCTGAGCGACGACTCACATAAAATAGCCTGGGCGAGCCTCTGTTAATCTCGCCTAGGCGAGGTAGGCTCGTTTGGGCGAGAAAACCAATGCTCACCACTGTTCTCTCGTGCAACAGTTACACACACGCACCCAAGTAGTTCAAACAGGCATTCCCAACAGCTCATATGCACACACAGTCCATCCAATCACAAAATAAACGGAATAACAAGTAGATTTCACGGAATATACAAAAGGATCTAGTTTCCCTTACCTAAAAATAGCTAGAAAATGCCTCGACTCTAAACAATGGGCACGACAACTCTAAGAATGGACTTGCGAATTGAACAAGATAGCGAAACAGATTTAGAAAAAGAGTTTACCACGAAACCCTACTGTAAATGCGAAAATGTGCCTAGAGGGGAAAAGCATGAGCTGGAGCATAACTTACGTGGAGTAGGAAAGATGCGATTGAGCTTGCTTGACCAAGGTAGTACAAAACCCTAGTAGAAAGTTTGCGGTTGCTCTAGAAAGGATTAAGAGAATTGTTTTTCTGAAAGTGAAAGCAAAAGAGGGTGGGTTAGTTGGTTTAAGGTCCTTGTTCCCTTATGGGCCAGCCCTAGGCCCAACTAGTTTGGGGCAACCCTTTAAAACAAAGGCAGAAAAGTAAGTGGGTCTTACAGAAATTAAAAACAAATATAGGGACCAAATTGAGTCACTTTGACATGTGACACAACTATGAAATGAAATGTGTAAAAGATTAAAAAAAAATCAAAAAATTTCAAAAAAAGAAATTCAAAAAAAATTCAAAAAATTTTAAAAAATCAGAAATTGACACGTGGCGTTGACTTTAATATCGTCTGGTTAAACTAACGATAAGAACTAAATTGAATCATTTTTATGAAAATGAGAACCAAATTGAGATAACGAAAAAACTTGAGAACTAAACTGAAATTTCTTGACAAATAGAGAAACAAAAAATGTAATTTAACCAAAAAGTTATTGTGATGAGGAAGAAGGCATCGGTAAGAGGATGGTATTGAACTTAGGGTTTTTGAAGCTATACTACGATGAAAATGATATTCAATTTGTTGTTCTTTTCAATATGTATGGCCTAGAATTAGTCACCAACGTTCTTGTAATTATCAATAATAAAATACCATTTTGTACCTTAAAAAATGCATCATAATTAAAAAGAAATTAAATATAATTATTAGTTTTAACACTTTGAATAATTTTCTAATTATTAATAATAAACAGGATTCACTAAAAATGCACACCCATTAAACTAATTTCATTACACACAAAACTTTAACCTAACAAGAAAATATCAACCATAAACTAAATTACAAAAATATTTGTAAATTTTAAGTTAATTTTAACTAAGTTAATTTTAATTTATAAAAAATAATTTTATTTCATCTTCACACTTTTCGATCTTAATCTTTCACGAGAAACTCGTCACAAAGAAAACTAATTCAACCCACACTACAGTCTTTGCATCTAAGTTACACAAAAACGCTTCATTCCTTAACCCAGAAGACTCAAAGTACCTGTTATTCTATTGGCTGAACAACGTAGATTCAATTCTCACGCGTCTCTCCATAAAATCAGTTCCATCTTCGCCGTCGAACCACAACTTCCCCCGCCGTAGCCGGCGCCGATCAACACCTTTTCCCGGCGACTCCGCGCTAGGTTAACCGGTAATCTGTTTTTTCTATGAATATGAAGATTGTGTTGTTCCTGTTGCTGGATCTCTTTCCTTTATTTTAGCCGAAACTACTATGCGATGTGAGATCCAAGCGCTTCAATAGTATTTTTCTGTTCGAATCAATTTTTTCACCTTCTAATTTGGAGGGTTTTTCTCTCTATCTCTTTAATTAGCAAGCGTTCGCGGCATGAACGTGTTTTCTGTGTTTCGCGTTTGTGTTTTTCGAAGCACGAAAGCATGTTGCCGCGGAGAAATTCGTGTTCCGAATCGTTAAAACGTGTTACTTGTTTGTGTTCTCAACCGTTGTTTTTAGTTGAATTTGGTTAATTAGAATGGGACAGTGGCAAGTAAATATTCTCGCGGAAGCATTAACTTTCTAGTTTGCTATGCATTTGTTTCTGTTATTGGCGATTATTGTGTTTGCCATGCTGTAGTTTGATAGTTTCGTAGATCTGGCCTTTGTTACAGTTAGTTGTGGATTCTTTCGGTTTTCACTATTGAAGTTGCAAGGCTAATGCGACTATTTTCTATAAGGATTGCACTAGGATGATCTTTGGTGCTTAAGTTTTGCTGTTTTCGTTTTTGTTTAAATTTTTATTTTCTTTTTCTTTTCATCTATTTTATTTGTATTGACTTTAAATGGATGCTGATTGACGCAGTTTAATTTGCGTAGAGGTACTGATTTTGAAAATTTGAAGTGGGAATTGGTGCTTTATAGCTAGCCTTGAAAATGTTGTAGTGGGAGAGTGGGAAGCAGAATTAGTGCTATTTTTAACATTATAATTCAAACTAAATAACTTATAATACTACTAATTGAAGTTCTTAAAAACCGAAAAAAGAGCCCTAAGTTTAAGAATTTCATCATGAATAATATGCCACTTTACTCATAATCACCATTGATCTATGAACGATAAAAAAACCATAGTAATGAAGTCAAAAAAATGAAAGATGATGGTGAAGTTAATATAAAAAGAACATATTACATTAGATAGAAAATAGCAGAATGTGAAGTGGGAAATCTAAAGAAAAAAGAACAGGACAGGGAAATAGTAGGTCCTGGAAAGAGTGAAGGAACAGAAGTTAAATGAGAGGTAATTTTTTCTGTGAATTGTCAAGGAAGAAGTGTTTAAATCCCATTATTTTTCAGAAGCAAAAATTTCATTAGAAAATGTGAGACAAGTCACAATTTGATCCAAAGAAAGACACAACAATATTGTTTCTAAGGTAAAACGGGTTTATGTTGCCTTGCCTATAACATGGTATTGCCGATATAGTGTGTGGAAAGCTACTATTGAAAATTGTTTTGAACTTTGAATCCCATAGCAGCTTAAGGCCACTTCTTTTGGCTATGGCGATGTTACAGCATGCTATTAATTACTAAGTAACACTAGTTGATGTATTTGAGTTGACTATATTTCGGTTCATTAATACAAGTTGATTGACCTTGTATCTTTGCGAGGGTTTAAACTATTAGGACCTTGCTGTTTTATTTTATTAATCCTTGAAACAGAGAAACTAGCTAATGGCATTGCGTTGGTCCTTCTGTTTAGGATGACAATTAACAGAATCCTAAATTACTTGTTAAGAGCTCTTGTGGCACATTTATGCTTCCTTCATCCACATGATGTCACCACTGAAAAATTCAGTCTCTAAAATTAGAAATAAAACATAATTCCTTTACTAAAACACCAAAAAAAAAAATGCAGGATCAAAATCTTAGGGCTTTTGCCCCAAAATAAGGAACGTACTGTAATTTCCAAATTCATAGCATTTTGTCTTCTGTTTTGAGGTCAGTCATGGTGCTGGGCTTTCAGGCTTTCAGGCTTTCAGGCAAGACTGTGGGAAAGGGTTTAGCAGCAGAGAAGGGAATAAATTCTGCCAGGATGATTGAGTTTCTGGTCTGTGAAATCCCATTCCCGTTGGTAGGGTGTCAGACATTGCAGGGTTGATTGTGGCTGTTGACAGCTGTTGCTGGGCATATGGGATTCTGTCTCAAAATTTGTTCAGTAATTGTTGGATTACTGTCTACCTGAGTTTGGTGGGAATTGATGCAGTGATTGCAGATTGTAGGGGTGTGCTGAGTTTGAATGGACCGTTATGTTTCTTATGGATATTTGGAAGGAGGAGTTTGGTGTTATTGTAGATTTTGGTGAGGGGACAATTGCTATTTCTGATTTGGGAATTATGTTTTCTAGTTTCTTCAGGGAATAAATGATTAAAAGATTTCTGGGTTAAGTTCATTAATAAATGGTGATTGCCCGAGGAGTAGTTGCTGGAGTTATTTTGGATTTTAAATAATTGATCTTTGGTATTAATGACTGATGGTTTGTGTACTTACCAGTCAAATGATTTTTGTTTAGTTTACAGGAATTTTTTCTTTTCTGAGCATTGGTATGGACTATGGAGCGATGTTTGAGCCTTTGATGATCTCTATGGGGAAATTTTCTATTCTGTTTTTGTCAGCCTGTTAATTGTTGAAACTTTGAAAGAATGAATTTGTTGTTGCTTGCTTTCTTAATTTTCTCAGACCCATGCATGTGTGTGTATGTTATGCCTATTGTGCGTCAAAGTGACTAAGGATGTAAACACAATCGGGAGGATATATTTCTGTACTTGTGTGAAAACTGCTGATTGGAGAGTGGGTGTGCTTATGGCTTCCCTATGGTTACTATTAGAGAACCTTTGGTTCAAGGTGGAAGATAGATAAAGTGATTTGGGAGATGAAAAAGGCATCCACATGGAAAGCTGATGTAAACCCTATTTTTCAAGGACCAAAATTGCACATTATTTTAAGATTTTTCATACTTAATTCTCGATTCTCCCGGAATTTTTCCTTTGATTGAGATTTATGTTGGCTTTGATGTTGCTGTGTGTTCTTTAGTCAAACTAGTTGACGAGAGAATATTTGTATGCATTTCATATGATTTTTATTAACTGACTTATTTTCTTCCAGCATTTGTTTCAGTGAAAGTAAGACACTTGGACGTCTCAATCATTGGTATACAATGGTTTCCTTTGAAATGAATGATCGAAAGAGTAAGTGAAATTTGATGTTTTTTCTGGCAATAATGTTATGACTTGGTTTTCTGTCTTTAGTATGCAAGTATATGGAACGAGGGTAGGGGTTGTTAGAGTTTGCAATAATTCCATAAATAAATTAGTGATTGAATTAGTTTATTTTGAAGAAATGATATCTTGTTGAAATACCCTGTGTATTTTTCATTTTCAGGGTTTTATCAATAGTTTGATAGAGGATTTAAATCATATAATTTGTGAAAGACCATTTATTTTTTTCTCGAGTTGGTGAAGTTCTTTTAGCTGGTCCAAATGTGCATGCACATTATGCTTTTCTGTCTTTTTCAATAACGCCTAGAGTTTTTAAAATTTGTGTGCAACCGACTCCTACTTGGTTTCTTTTTTTTATTTTATCAAAGCTCCTCTCAGGAGAAGTTGGCATAGTGTGGGCCATGTGTTGTGTTTATGCATTATGCTGGGAGCATGGTGGCTTTTGTCCATATAGGAGCTCAAGGTGAAATAAGAGGAAAAGGAAAAGAGCATAATTTCTGCCAATTCTATCCATCCTAAGCAAGAGATTAAAGATATTTACATTTTTCGTATTTTGAAAGCTCTTTTGATAGTAGTTAAAATAGTCATTACTTGTATAAATATTATACTGAATCCTTTCTTGATGTAGAAGTAACACCTGCACAATGCAATAGCAGCTATACCAGTGCTCTGAACCTATTTTCTTAGCAAGAAATCTTTCTAGATATCAGTTTTTAAAACATTTATTAGTTCCCTTGCTTTTTCATATTTATTCTGTAATCTTGACTAACAAAACGACAAGGTTAAATGTAAATATTATATTGCTGGCATATTTTTTTATCGTTCTAATATCTTCTGAAATTTAATGTTTGCATTGGCACATTAAACAGAGATTGGATTGGGATTAACGGGCTTTGGCATATTTTTCTCATTCCTTGGTGTTATGTTCTTCTTTGACAAGGGATTGCTTGCAATGGGAAATGTAAGTGTTATGAAAAATTTCATGCTTATGAATTTTTATCTTTCTGCTAACTGTGTGGTTCTACTTAATAATATCTTTTATTACACTTGTCACTCAAATCAGATCCTCTTTGTTTCTGGAGTTTCCTTGACTATTGGACTGAAATCCACCATGCAATTCTTCATGAAACGTAGTAATTTCAAGGTATTTGTCATCTGTTTCGTTCTTCATTCCGTGTCTCTTCATGGTTCATTTTCAACCCTAACCTTTTACATATTTTCTGGTTCTGTAGGGAACCATTTCATTTGGTATTGGATTCATTATTCTTATATTGGGGTGGCCTATTCTGGGCATGATTGTGGAGTCTTATGGATTCATCATACTCTTCAGGTTTAGTCAATAAAAAAAAAAAATCCTGTTATGTGAAGTATGTTTTGTGTGCTTAGGGCTTATGATGAAATGATATTTTGCAGTGGTTTCTGGCCTACACTGGCTGTTTTCATTCAGAAGATCCCTGTTCTTGGTTGGTTGTTCCAACAACCATACATTCGATCGGTAAGTCGTGCTGAAATGTCTTTTTACTATCATCATATTGCTTAAGCATTTACGTTACCATTTATTAGAGCTATTTGTTTTAGCATTTGCCCTGAAATGTCTTTTTCCTATCATCATATTTTATGCTTCTGAATGTTACCATATCAATACTGGATTTTCATGGTCTTAGAACAAATCTTAGTTACTGTGGTAGATCTAAACTTCTAAGTTTTCAGTGATAAATGTCTTAAAGAATTGTTGGGTGCATAATATGCTGAAATGATCGAAATCTGCTTTTTCTGTCAACTTGCAGTTATTGGACCGCTACAGAGGCAAACGTGTGCCTGTGTAGCACGTGGAACTTTAGAAGATTATGTAGCTGCTAGCAATCGCATATGTAAGTCACTGTAAAGAAAATACTCTGATATGGAGACCCGAGTCTGAATTGTGATGGTAGAAAAATGTGATAGCCATTTTATTCAAAGAAAAAAAGGTTTTTGTATTCGTTTTACAACTCCTTTGTAGTCCCTTTTTGATTCTGAAGCTTATGGAAAATCAATTAATTGGTCATTGGAGTTCTCAGTTCTTCAATTTCATCTGCATTTGGTGCACTTCGGGTGTTATGGTGACTTTTTTTACTACTTGTGAGAGGAATATAACAATTTTAAATGATATCAAATGGTGTTAGCGCAGCAATATGGCATTATGGAGATTTGATATTTTTATTTATTTATTTGTAATATACACTTCCAGGGAGAGTTGAGATTGACTGTAGAATTATACTTTTTGAAATATAATATCTTCCTAATTCATTGTGGTGCCATCTATTAGATTTTTCGCATTTAACCCTTGGAATAATGTTGAAAGCTTAATTAGTAACCTAAATCAATATACAAATTGAGATTTTGTTATTAAATTAAAATAATGTTTTGATATTTAGTTGTATGGTTTGTGAAATTTCTCATTATAAAAATGTTAAATACTGTTTATGATTAATAAAAATGAACATAAGTGAAATGGTAAATGGATGATGAAAAAGATAACGACTTTACTTTATTAAAAAAATGGCGTTTAAAAAAAATGGTTTAAGAAATCAAATTTAAGTCTAGGAGTAGAAAAATCTATTAGAACTTTAGTAAATTCGTTAAACTGTTTATTTTACCTCTTGGATCATATAAAATTACATAAAGACACCTTTGGCTGCTATCCAAATACTACTACTTAAATATATGCCTAATAGCCCAACTATGTATGCCATATCTAGATGCATACATATTTCGACACACATCAATTTTTTTACGATTGCACTTCCTGAATTTCCAAATTTATTTTGCATTGATTGAGACTAAATTGAACTTGCTCTCACTAAATTTGTGATACACACAATCATCAACAACATCCATCTCGAAACCAAATGAGAGAATGCTTGATGAAATTTGTGGTACCATTGATGAGATGTTTATTTTAGCCCATAAATGGATTCTGTCAAATTGCAAACCATATTCTTTGAGTCTTCTAACACAGTTTTCTGGTTGTACCATATAAGTCGTCTCATCAATGTTGCCATTGAGAAACACCGTCTTGACATCCATTTTATGAAGCTCTAAATCATATTGTGCAACAAGAGCCACAATTGTTCTAAAAGAGTCCTTCAATGAAACTGGAGAGAAAGACTCTTTAAAGCCAACCCCTTCATTTTGAGTATAACATTTTGTCACAAGACAAGCCTTATTCCTCTTCACATTCATTACCTTTGGAATCCCTCTTAGTCTTAAAAATCACTTACAACTAATGGGTTTCACACCTTATGATAATGGGACAAGTTCCCAAACCTTATTGTCTTGTATAGACTTATAGTCCTTATTCATTGTTTCAATCCATTTTCCTGATTTAGGCTTGACAGAAGTTGACTGGGTCATCTTCCATCATACCATTATTTACTTTCTTGGAGAAATACCTAAATAATAATGTAGAATAACATTTCTCCTTTCTTTCATGGATCTCAATAAAATTACTGGCTCATGAAGCTTAGGTTCTTGAGGATCTTGAGTTTGTCTTGAGGTTCTGAACATGCTTCACTAAAAGCAACTGTATGAATCATGATGAGTGCGTATTTTTGCCCTCATTTAATGTTTAATTATGGGTATTTAATTGAATTTGTGTGCTTAAAGATTAATTTAATTGGGATTTCCTATAATTGGGTTTATTGAGCATGAGATACAAAAACATGTTAAAAATAACTTTTTAGTTGCATAAATGTTCTTTGGATATTTTGAGGTGTGTTAGTGCAGTTGCAGCTAAGTTGAGCTCATGGAGATGTGGAAATAAATTGCTTAAAACTTCATGACACCTTAAAGATAAATCCAAGAATAAGAAATTATCAAAATCACAAAAACCCAAGCCAAGCATTGCATGAAGACGACAAGAAAAGCTTGAAAAAGTGAAGAAGTTTGACTAAACCAAGAAGAGAGCAACAAAAAAATTAGACCTTACAGTTTTCTTTATCTTTATGATAGAAGATAATTTGGGAAAAATATATCTTTAGATATTTTATTTGATATTTTTAAATAATTATCTTATTTAATTATATCATAAAATATTAAAAGATAATAACTACCAAATCTTTTAAATATGACAAGATCTTCTTGAATCTTTTTAGATCCACAACAAACAAATATATCTTGAAAATATTGGATTATTTAAAAGATAATTTGAGGAGATTGCAAAGGGTTGATTTGGAAAATTAATACAAATATTAATTGGTGATAATTTATCATATATCTTTAATTAATTAATTAATTTAATTATATTAGATATTGATATTATTAACCAACTATATTTGTCAATAGTCTATATCTCTCCAAATATTTAAAAAAAAAACTATAAAGATAAATAATATTTATCTTTATTTTAAAATATATTTGAAAGGTTTTAGCAACCGAAAAGCTCAGTCCAAGTCCTATATAAAGAGACCAAGGGAGAAGTAGAGACAAACTTGAGACTTCGGAGTTTAGGAACCCTTAGGGGGAGCCTAATTTCGTTTCCTTTCTCTCTCTATTCTTGTTCTATTTATATTTTGTATTCATGGAGTTCTAAACTTCTTGGGTTGATTCCGTTATAAATTCTTAATTGGATTCCGAGGTTAGATAAATTAATTTGTTTGTTCTTTTGATTCTTGTTGAGATTTATTTTCATCTATGTCTTTTGGTTTTTAATTTAGTAAAAGTAATGATTTTTTACATTGTAACAAGTTAGCACGGTGTTAAATCTACATAACATAACAATCATATGAGTCCAAGGGTTTTTAAATTTTAATTGAGAAGTTACTTTGATTAATTTTAGAAACTTTCATATGATTGAATGAGTTTTTGCTAATAACTGAGAAGTTACTTTGATTAAAGGTGAAAACTTAGATTAGAATAAATCAAGAAGTTACTTTGGTTAATTAGCTTTTTACTATATATAAGAGGTAAGAGAATGGACATGATTAGGATTAGTAATATTTAATTGAGAAGTTACTTTGGTTAAATTTACTATGATTAATATACAAAGTTCTAGCTTTTAATTGAGAAGTTACTTTGGTTGAAAGTAAGGACGCCAACAAATTAATTGAGAAGTTACATTAATTAATTCGAAGTCTTAAGCAAAAAATCAATAACAATAATCTTTAGGAAACCAATGATGAATCCTATTTTGAAAAAGCAGTAGAATCTACCTATTTTTCTTTACTATTGTTTCTATCTTATTTTATCTTTTTTATCTTTATCTCTCATATTTTTATTATTTTATTTAACTAACTCTTTTGTATAGTTTTATAAGAACTAACTTGTTAAAAATCAATTCCATGTTCGTTGGGAGACGACTTTGGGTTACTTTACACTTTATATTTTGTTGACTACTTTCTTAACAATACTGAAGTTGTTATAGATAAGTAGTATTAATTTGATCGCGTCAACGACAGTGTTATCAAATAAAATACACACTCATCAATCAGATTTGGAATTATCACCGATTCTTCCTAAAAAATGAAGTCTCTAACCTTATTCTTCCCCCCAAACTCAATATCCTAAAAAAATGTGACAGTTCTCGTCTTAAAATCTGTCTTTAATTTGGGATGATAGAACTCATAGCCTCTGATCTCATTGATTTTGTTTGTTTACCTTTAACACATTTAACATAAACATCAAAGTTTGTGAAGTCAATGGAACTCAAGATCCCATTTAACACAAGTCGTTCAACTTTATTCTTAGAGGTGTGACCTAGACACATGTGCCATAATGCTTCCTGACTCAATAATTTCAATTTTATGCTTAGTACCACACTATTCTGTATCAATGGATTCACTTTAAGGAGGTCACCTATCAAGCATATATAGATTATCATTACCCAAAAGTGAACCAGTTCCACTTATATTTGAATTTAAAGACAACTTGAATTCATTGTTTCCAAATGAACACAAATAACCTAATTTGTCTAGACAGGAAACTGAAACCAAATTTCATCTAAATGACGACACAACAAAAGTGTCTTTAAAATCCAAATAAAAATTGATCCATAATAATAATAATCTAAAATGCCCCTTATAGATTTCACCTCCAACGATTTGCCATCTCCAACATAGATCCATCTTTCAGAATCAATTGACTTTCGGTAGCTTATGTAACCCTTCATTGAAACACTGATGTTAGTTGTTGCACCAAAGTCTAACCACTAACTATTTCTTGGTACTAAAGCTAAATTGACCTCAGAATAGACCAATGAAAGACTCACACGATTTGAGCGATCTCACTTCTCATATCCTTTTATCTCTTCAGAGATACCAGAGTCCGTAAAAGAAATGAATTTCTCAATCCTTAGTGTAAGGTCAATATTGCAGCCAAAAATAATTTACATGTTCTCACTTGAGTTCTTAAGGCTTGTTCCATTAAGAACCGGAATTAGGTTCGAGTTGGCTGATATAAAAGCAATTGTAACCGAATTTAGAATAAGAGAGATATCAATAAACTCACATAATAAAAAGAATAAATAAATTCAAATAATGGTTTAACCCATCTCAAGACACCTAATGCACAAAAAATCTTAAGTCTTTGGATAATAATATTAACTGTTAGTGGTATCTTATTGTAATGATCAAACATTGATAATATAGCATGTTCAACAACAAACCCATCTTTGGATTGATTTATTATCGACAGAGCAAAATCTTGTAATTATCATGTGTTTACTATCACATGTGTGTATGTAATCCGACGAAATATTAATCTTCCTTTGCGCCGACCAATAATCGCATGGATATACATAAACACAAATATTTAACATTTCTCACGAACTATTTACTCAAGAAAGGTCACTTTGGCGACTTCTTGAACTACACCCTTTTCACGTCTTTTATTTAAAATTAATTATGCACCAAATTTTTTCATTGTACTCAGTGTACTCCTAGCATTAGGCCTAATAGTTGCCCTCTTAGGAGCCTCATCTTCACTTGAGTAACAGAAGGGTTTCATACTTGAAAGTCATTTACTTTTTTTCATGCAATCAATTTAATTAAATACACAAACGTGAAACGACCATTGCAACAACAGAAGTATTTCAAATTAATTAGAAAGGTGTGGATGTTCAATCACTAAAACAACCCAACAATACCCCTTTCTCTCCCTCTCTCCCCTTCTCTCTCTCCATCTCTCCCTCTCTCCCTCTCTCTCCCTCTCCCTTTCTCTCTCCCTCTCTCCCTCTCCCTTTCTCTCTCCCTCTCCCTCTCTCTGTCCCTCTCTCACTCTCTCACTCTCACTCCCTCTCCCTCTCTCTCTCTCTCTCCCTCCCTCCCTCCCTCCCCCTCTCTCTCCACATTTTAGAGAAAAGATTGGGGATTTAGGGTTCTTTGAAACCCTGGAGACATAAACATGAGACCAGAATGGGGATTTAGGTTTCGAAAACTCATGACAAAGAGAGAAACATATTGGGAGTTTAACAAAAAAAAATTAAGAAAAACCCTAAATTTTACAATAAGGGTTTCTCGTAAAATTGGGGAAAAACTCAAATTAGGGTTCATGTAAGGAACACAAAACATAATTATAAACTAACATGCTCTGATACCAATTGTTGGTTTATGATAACATAAGGAGCAATAAACCCTACAAAAGAACAATTAAGAACAGTTCCTAGTATCCCAAAGTAATGTGGAAACGTACCTCAATTAAGATTGACCATCTAAAACTATAAAAATGATAATAATGGTATCTGGTCTTCCAACTGTAAAGCACCTGAAGGTTTCTTCTAGATTTTCTCTCCTGATGGAGTAGGAGAGAAAGGAGCAAGAATAATACATAACATACTCACATGTGGGGACCATAATCCTTTATGTAATTTCTGTCAGTTACTTACATAATTTCAATATTTCTAATTTGGCCTTCATCAAAATAGAATATTGTTGGAATCTACACATTAAAAAAATTTTAAAAATTTTAAAAAATAAAAAATAAAAAAACCACGAAGTGACACGTGGCAGTCACTGTTCATGGCCATTAATGATTTAAACAATGTAAGCAAAAAAGGACCCAATTGAATAAAATTGACGAAAATTGGGACCTATTTGAACACAAAACCAAAATTAGGATTTATTTAACAAAACTTGACAAAAATTGGGACCAAAAAGGTATTTTAACCTAAAATAAATAAACAAGACTAGTGCATAACTGGAGATAAATAAAATAAAATAAATAAATAGGATCAGTGCATAATTGGAGATAAATTAAATAAAATAAATAAACAGAACCAGTGCATAACTGAAGATATATTAAATAAAATAAATAAACAGAACCAGTGCATAACTAGAGATAAATTAAATAAAATAAATAAACAAGACTAGTGAATAACATGAGATAAATTAAATAAAATAAATAAACAAGACCTGTGCATAACTGGAGATAAATTAAATAAAATAAATAAACAAGACCAATGCATAACTGAAGATAAATTAAAAATAAATAAATAAACAAGATCAGTGCATAAGTGAATATCGACTAAATAATATAAATATAAGAGGATAATAAATGAAAATAAGTTAAATGGAAGTAAATAGAATAATATATGATTCAAAATAAATAAAAGATTAATATAACACCTATAGATTAATATAAAATAGCTAAAGGAAAACAAATATTCAAATTAAAATATATTTTAAATGTTTGTTTACTTCAATTTTTTAAATTCTAATGAATCTCTTTTCTTATACACTAATAAAAATGATAATACATCACTTAATCAAAATGACGCAAATAACAAATAATAAACATAATAAAAAAGTTTTTACATGGATATTGTATCTTTTGAACTCCAATATATGTTGGATGGTGATAAAAAAAATTTCATGACAATTACATTAAATTTTGATATTGTAGTAAATAAAAGTTATTTATACAATTATAGTGAAATATTACAGTATGATTGATATAATGAGTTAGAAAATAAAAAATAATTAGATAAAATATACTGAAATAATATTCTAAATGATGAAAATAAACAACAAATAAAAATATAAAAAAATTAACAAATGTATGTCTTATAAACTATTGAAAGAAACCGCACAAAGAAAAACGAAGGTATAATTAAAGGTATGATAAGATGGAAAATACCTTAGACATCTAAGAACACTTTTCAAATATCAACATATATACTCAATGGTTGAGAAATAATTGTTTTAGCGAAACAAAAGAGTTCTTAAAATGAAACAAAAATTAATAAAAATAAGTAAATTTTTTTTTTATATTACCTAGTAAATGAAAGGTTTATGCTATTAAACACTTAAATTGAGAGTATTAAACATACTCTTGTGAAAAGAAAATATACAATAAATAAAAATATTAAAAAATAATAGAAATATTCAAACATGAGACATAATATTTTTTTTTAATTGACATACATCATTTTAACATAATTACATATATGTTATGATAAGATAAAAAATATATTGGATATGCGAATAAGTTTCATGACAAACCAAAGAATTAGAAGAAAAAAAAATTGAAAAAAAAATATATGTATATATAGGGTTACTTAATTAATTGTGAATATTTTAATAATTTAAATGATGACGGAGATATGGCGGTGACGGGTATTATGACGGAGATATGTACATCCCCATAACCATCCCCATACCCAATTGAAAAGGTCGGGGATTCCCCATACCCATACCCATACCCAGTCAATGCGGGGATTCCCCATCAAAACGGGGACGGGTTCGGGCAATACCCATGGGGACAGGTTTATTTGCCATCTCTAGAGGTAAGTTCAATATGGTTGTTGATGCTTTATCACGCAAGTATGCTTTACTATCTATTCTTGAAACTAAATTTCTTGGCTTTGAATGCACTAAGGAATTATATGAACATGATGATGATTTCTCTAATCTCTATCATACAAGTTCTCATACTGCATTTGAAGGCTATTTTCAACGTGATGGATATTTGATTAAGGACAAAAGACTTTACATTCACAAGGGTTCAATTGGGAGAATTCTTGTTAAAGAGGTTCATGAAGAGCAATTACTTGGTCATTTTAGGGTGCGAATGACATATAACCTATTGCATTAGAATTTTTATTGGCCTCATATGAAACATGATGTGCATACATTTTTGTGATAAATGTATTGTTTGCAAGAAAGTTAAATATAAAGTCATGCCACATGGTTTGTATATTCCATTACCTATTTCAAAACATCCTTGATAATTCTATAGACATTTTTTTAGGTTTGCCTTGGTCCAAGGGAGGGAAAGATTAAACTTTTGTGGTGGTTTACATGTTTTCTAAGATGACTCATTTTTTACCTTGCAACAAAGTCGATGATGCATGTCATGTTACTGCTTATTTTTCAAAGAAGTGGTAAGATTGCATGGCTTGCCAAAAAGTATTATAAGTGATTGAGATTCCAAATTTCGCAGTCACTTTTGGAGGACTTTGTGAGGTAAGATTGAAACTAAATTGTTATTTTCAACAACTTGTCAACCCTAGATAGATGGACAAACTAAGGTGGTGAATAAAATATTTTCTACACTTCTTAGAGCCCCAATTAAGAAAAATCTTAGAACTTGGGAAAATTGTTTACCACATGTTGAATTTACTTACAACAAGATTATACATATTACTTCTTAATTGTCACCATTTGAAATTGTTTATGGTTTTAATGTTTTAACTACTTTGAATTTGTTACCATTATCTAACATTTCTCAATATAAGGATCAATTTGGATAGGATAAAGAAAAATATGTCAAGAAGTTACAAGAGAAAGTCAAAGCCAACCTTAAAAGAAAATGGAAAGGCATGCAAAATATGCCAACAAATGAATAATAAGGGTCATATTTGAACTTGGTGACTAGGTATGATTGGATTTCAGAAAAGAATGATTCTCACCACAAAGGAAGTCTAAGCTTATACCAAGACAGGATGATCCTTTTCAAGTATTGACTAAAATAAATGACAATGCCTACAAACTAGATTTGCTAGGTGAGTATATGGTATAAATAATATTTCAAATGTGACTGATCTTTCTTCTTTCAATGTTGGTGATGATTTATCAAATTTGAGGACAAAGTGTTTTGAAGAAGGGGGGATGATGTGGACATCATTTACAAGGCTGAAGCTCTTAACAATCATGAAACCCATACTGAAGATCAAATGGAAGTTCAATACCTAATACAATGTTTAGGAGGGCCCATGACAATAGCCAAAGCTAAATTGGATCAGGAAACTTTGCAAAAGATGATGCTTAATCTAATGGAGGTGCAGTTACATGATGGAACCCAACATAAGGAGGCCCACATGAGGAAGGAATTACTCATATGTATTGTTTTCTTGGAAAGAGAATAAAAGCCCAATTGTTTAAATTTGAATAAAAGATCCAAAAATTTTATTTTGTTATTCTTTTTTTCTTTGTCAAAAAGGGTATAAATAATTTGGAAATTAGGGAATAGAAAAAATGTTTAATTATCATTTGAAGTGAGAGAAACTCTCTACTAGGGTTCTTCCACCAACCATTTTTATCTTATCCAGAATTTTCTATATCTTGTGGCAATTTTTAAGGCTTATCAAACCTCATTGTTTGTGATGTCTATTTTTATATTTTTTCCCCATCTAATTGCAATTCTACATGCCAAACTTTATATTTCCCAATTCTACAAGTTTTAGGGTCAATCATTGATAATATCATTGTCTAAACCTCATTTTTTTTTTATATTTGTTCATATAATTTCATTGGTATTATGAGTATTGTAAGACTCGTGAAATTTAATTAATTAAATAAATAATTAATTAATAAAAGTGGGTAGTGAGAGTCTTTATGACATTTAATTCTAACGTGTATGATGTGGAAAAGTGTTAGCTCAAATGGTCAAGAGTACTGGATTATGTGAGAGGACTCCTATGTATGCCAATAGTGTGTTATTTAATTTATTATTATTTTAATAATATGCTTGATCATGTGAGTGATAATATAATCTTAGAATTATAAGAATTATCATGAAACATGAATTGGTTAAATGGTTGTGCATTGGTTTGACATTGGCATGGTTATGGATTTGAACCTTGGTGAATCCACACTAAATTTTCTTTTTGCCAAAATTTCTATTGGCATGAAGGTGAAAGGGCAGAGAAACCTAGCCAGCTTAGATGGGTAGAAAGGAGGGCTGCAAAACCACTAAATTATGGTCATTGAATGACCATTAAGCTAAGGTTAATGCCAATTTTCGTTTTTGGCCATTAACCACAATTAAAATCCAAATTAAAGAAGCAAATTAAGGAAAAGAGAAGAGTTTTGAGATTGGAAAACTTAGAGCATTGTTAGGAGTGTCATTTGAGAGGAAAACAGAGCTTAGTGAGTGCTTAATTAGAGCTAAATAGTGGGAGAACTAAGGGAAGCCATTTTGGGTCAAGAAGAACTATCACATATTCAAACTTAAGCAAGAAAACCAGGTTAGGGGTGTTGAACTCGTAATTTGACGTGATTAGTTAAATTGTATGTGTATAAATAAATTGTGCATTATTCATCTCTATACGCATCTCGAATTTCTGGGTTTTTGGGAATTTCCAGAAACTGCCTGGTGGACATTCAAAGCCGCCAGGCGATGCATGTGATCAAACCTAGATTCTGGGTTTTCACTTTGAACCGCCTAACGTACGACGGGTTGCTGTGTTTTGGTTGTTTTCTTGATTTCTGGGAACTTGAGGGACTCATTGACAATCTCTATAATCTGGGATACTGGAAAAATAGACCCATTGTGTGGTGATAACTTGTAATTTCTATTATTCAATGGAGATTGGTTTATGTAAGTATTAGGGTTGAATATGTGGGTGATTCATGTTATGAAACAAATTGGGAAATCAAGAACGATGCAATTAAAGGTGTTGGAAATTTTAATGTAATAATGGTAATTAATTGAGTAGGCATCAAGTGTATGGAGTGGAAAATGTAGAAACTATCCTGGAATGGGACTTTGGGTTTCTCGTATGTGCAGGGCAGAATTCTGGGCTTCCCAGAATTGATGCACCACCTGGCGGCAGGCTAGGTTTCGCCAGGCGCCAGCGTAGAGGCAAGGAATTTTGCGTGGCTTTTGGGTACAGTGGTGATTTGAGTCTCGATGGAAGTAAAATGTTATTAGGACACAAAAATTTGGGTCATTAGGAAGAGGCCTGGGATGGGTTATTAATGAGTTAATAGTATGAATTAATTAGGGTTAATTGGGATTGGGAAGAATCATGGAGATAATGACATTATAGTATGGGTGTTATTGAATTAGAGTCCTATTGGATTGAAGGGTATACTGCAATTAGGAACTTAGGTATCAATTAGGATGCATTGAGTTGGATATGAGGTAAATTATGGGTTAAAGTTGGATTGTCAAAGGAGTTGAAATTTAGTGAATATGGAGGTAGAAGCTGGCAGTAGTGATGGTATCACTACGGTATGGGGTGACTTTGAATATTGTGGTAAGCCTAGGTTGACTTTGGTAATTCAAAGGGATGGTATTGTGGAATTGGTAAACAAATGTGAGAATTAAAAGATTAGTAAGGTCGTGGAGTTTAGACTACCAATCATTGAAATAAGACTTAATTACTGGTCGTACTATGTGGAACTATTAATGGTTCGATTGTATCTTAATGCATATAAAGAGAAAACCAGTAAACTCGTGTACTTTTGTAGCGCTTGGCGATAAAATCGACACTATTAGGAAATAACGTCAATCACAGTGGGCTCCTAGAACGCGTGCTCCTGGCGGTGAGAGTCGTCCCGCCAGGCAAGGTTTGCAGTGATAGTGGGTTCGAGGCGCTTGGCATCTGGTGGCATGCGACCCCCGCCAAGCGGTCTGGAAGCATGTTTCGCCTGGCGGCTTTGGAGTAGCGCCAAGCAATAATGTAGATGCCAAACTTGCGTTTTGCTTGTGTTGAATGTTCGTGGTCTACAAGGCTTTAGTGATACTTTAAAGGTTGGCTTGCTGGTGTTCCTTGAGTTGCGGCTCGGAACGTATCCCTTGAGTTGTGGCTCAGGATAGGGGTTAAGCACGTGGCATTCCTTAAGTTGTGACTCGGAATGACATCTCTTGAGTTGTGGCTCGGGTTGGTGAGTGTTGTCGGTGTGAGTGTGCGCGTTGTGGCGTGTACGGATGGGTCCAGTTAGATTGCCCTCCTCAGTATTAAGCTGACGAGTTTGGTAGTCTTCGGACGTTACGAATGTTATTCGTATTGGGAACTATGCCTAGCGTTACGGAGTGTGGTCCATAGTATGGTTTCCCGCACGTGCTCTGCCAGTTGTGGCTGGTAGGTGTGGCAGCAAGACATCTTGAGCTACTCCTCAGAAGATGTAGAACACGAATAACATGGTGGTATCCATGTGATATTGGAACAAAGGATGGGATTCCTTTGGTGTTTGTATGTATATATGTATGTTTTATATATTTTTAATGTTTAACTGTTAACTCACCCTATCTGCTTGTGTTTGACGATGATCGTGTACGCGGTACACAGGAGCAGATGATGTTGTAGGTGGATCTGGTGAGACATAGCGCCGGAGCGGGGCTAATTGGGAGAGGATTTTTATCAGAGTTTTATGTATTATGTTTTGACTCAATTATAAACTTTACTTTTATTAGACTTGGGTATTGTACTTAAGTTTATAATTATGGATTTCTTTTGATTAAATTATGAAGTAATACATGTTTTAAATTTCCCACGTTTTTGGAAAATGTTGTTTAATAAATGACGCTAACGTAGTATTTCTTTATTTTATTATTTAAACCCGTAATATCCGGTCGGGATGTTATAAAGATGTTCAAAAATCCTAGTTAGTTCCAAAATTCATTGAGGCTAAGAATAATCCTCATCACCGTGTTAGGATCCATCTTCAAATATAAGGATGTCAACATTTGAGTTTGGCTTTGAGTAAGAGCCATGTGGTTGAGGAAAAAGTTTTACTTCAACCCCACACTAAGCGTCAAATGTTGTTATCAAATTTGGATGAAGTGCTTCCTAGATGGAAGAACTAGACTCTCAAGAGTTGAGCTATTGCCTAGTGAGAGAGCTTCGAGTTTGAAAGAGAAACATATGAGAGATTCAACTACAAAAGATTCTCTTACTCTCAAATTAGTACTAAATAGTATTATATATGATTGTATATGAAGTGATGAAAAAGAATTAAGTGAGTACTCTCTCTAGTAGTATTTGTATTTATATGCTTCTTGAACACATGAATATATATATATATATATATATATATATATATATATATATATATATATATATATAAAAATATGTTAAACAAATCATGTTACTTAAAATCTTTCTAAAGATAATCAATAATTAATTATTATATTATATTATACTAATATATTTGAACTATTTGCTAATAATAACTTTTAAAAATATTATTAACTTTGAATATCTTATGAATTTGCTCAAAGTATATGAAACTCGATTATTTTAGACCGAGTGTCTAAATATTTTATGTATGAGAACGGAAACGAGATAGATATACTTATACGCATTCTGTTTCCACGCCTAATTGAAAAAATCGGTTATTATTCATACCTATATATACTTTTACGAAATTCTCTATCAAAACAGAAATAGGTTTATTCAATTCCATCGGAATGAATTTATTTATCTATGACTAATGAAATTACATGTGCATGTATACACGAATAATTTACTAACTTTTATATAATTGTTATTGATCATTTCAACTTTCTCTCGTATTTATAAACAAATTATATAATATTATACTTAAAAATTATGAAATAAATAGGTCATCTTATTTTAATAAATATAAATATATTGTTAATAAAATACAATCAAATAAGATAAACAACTTTCAAAATATATATAAAATATATATAATATATGAATATTTATTAGTTGTTATTTAATTGTAAACTTGTAAATTAATATTTAAATATAACACGGTTTTACTATCTTCTTGATTTTCAATTTAAAATTAAGATGCGTTTCGGTATAAGGTTTTCAATCTTCTATCATATAAAAATTGGAGGAATGGTGATTTCTTGTATGATACGATTGGAACACTTAAATGGCTTGCTGACGTTCAGGACATAAACTCCTTTACACGTTAATAGCACCAAAATGATGGAAAAAGAAGTTATAATATCTTAAGGAATATAATAGTCACAGTCACAATCCTAGTCTTTTTATACTTTTTTCAAGCACCATGTAAAATTATTTTATATTGTCACTGTATCATTTTTTTCTCTATCTTAAAATGTTAAAATTATTTTATATCACCTGTTATTTTCAAAACAAATCAAAAGTCAATACAAAAATTAAGAATACAAGGTTCAAACATATTTTAAAAACTAAAAATGTTTAAGGTTTCTTTTATAAAAAATATAAAAGTTCATTCCTTAAGTTGGAAAAGTCTATGAAATGCATATTTTGATTAGAATCAATCATAGTGAACTAATAATAAATTTCCAAAAATATAGTAGAGCCGAATTTAGGGAGAAAAGTTTTTTTTTTTTAAATTCCCTTATTTAATGATACTTAAGAATTATGTTACATGCGAAAACATGTTCTTAATGAGAAGTGTCAAAATAGGATTTGAGATGCTATAAAAAGATCATTTGTTGTGGATTCTATGATTAATGGCATGAGTATGGAAAACTCAAAAAAAACATATTCAGGTGTTTCTCACTTATTTTCAAGAAGGATTATTCAGTTATCCAATTTCAACACCCTTAATTTTTGACAACATTTTTCAACTATCTAAAGCAATAATGTCAGAACATATCTCATATTGTATAAAAAAACTCATCCAATTTTTCTAATTCATTGCATTTATTTTTCCATCTTTCATAGTATATACTTTCCATTAGCATCCTCCTCTTAAAAGGATATAATTTATCTTTAAAAAATAAGTTGTAAATTCATAAAAACATGCATATATTACATGTAAATTTTTTAGTCTTGGAATCATAACAACTATATCCTTTTAAAATGGGAATATTTAACATATATATATATATATATATATATATATATATATATATATTTTTTTTTTTTTGCCATCAACCAATTTATCTAACTCTTAGATACGTGGACACAACTAGTATACCAAATACACATGAGTTAAGATTTGGGAGAAGTGAAATTGATGATAAAAATATAACTTGTACTACACCTAGTCGGCCCAACGAAACACACCAACACTTCTCATTCTTTGTCGCTATAGATACATCGGCAAAAGCTGGGGGACTAGTGTACTACACTTAGGCGGCTTAGCTTGACTATAGCCATGAAATTCGTCTACATAACTCCCAAGGACGCAAATAATCATCATATATATGCTAAGCTCATAAAAGTAACCGGCCTAAACCGTTAAAAGAGCAACCAGCCCAAGCCGCTAAAGAGTAACTGGCCTAAGCCGGTAACTTAAGAAAATTGAATGAGAACTTGATAAATCCAAAACACTACCAACTAAGGATGTCAAAAAAATTCGTACCCGCGGGTATCCGCGGATAAAACCCGCAACGGGTAGAAAACGGATATTAAAAATGGATACTCGCTACCCGCGGGTACGGGTATTTTTGATACCCGCATGTTAACGGGGCGGGTACAAGTATCATAGTATCCATACCCATGGATACCCGTACCCGCTAAATTTTAATTCACAAAAGTACCCTTA
>Ga0214543_1001529_pt1 | contig 44721 bp, 25 predicted proteins | sample CNSS2metaG_FD_160094 | JGI IMG/M metagenome (GOLD analysis project Ga0214543, IMG submission 160094) | Root nodule microbial communities from cowpea collected in UCLA plant growth center, Los Angeles, California, USA - CNSS2 | ecosystem: Host-associated > Plants > Roots > Nodule | place: USA...
GTTGTCCAATTTTAATCTAGAAAAACCTTAAAACATAAGAAGTTCAGTAAAAATTTCTAACAATCACTTAATTAAAATATCTAAGTAAAAGTGTTAATTTCATTACCTTCCATGTTGGTCCATAACCAGTCTTAGAGACACATCAATGTCTCCACAATATATGGAAGTAATTTACTCATTTGTGGGGTAAGAATCTGACCACCATTATTGAATGAAGATTCATAATATTTTTTACTAATATATATATATATATATATATATATATATATATAAGAGTAATGTTTAGCGGGTACGGGTATCCACGGGTACGGATACTATGATACCCGTACCCGCCCTGTTAACATGCGGGTATCAAAAATGTCCATACCCACGGGTAGCGAGTATCCATTTTTAATATCCATTTCCTACCTGTTGCGGGTTTTATCCACGGATACCCGCGGGTACGGATTTTTTTGACATCCCTAATCGCCACAAATAAATTTAGTTAGAATATTAATTTAGACCTTGTTTATTTGGATTATATATATTCAATTTAGTGACCACACATACAAGCATTTTCAACCTCATTTTCACATAGTGGAACCAAATAATATGACAACAATCATCGTTCCACATCATATTTTCAATGGAATGTTTCACATCCTAAAAAACTAAAATCACTTACATGATCCAAGAGAACAAAATATGTATTGAGCTTACAACTCTAATCCGTGCCACAAGCCTTATTGCCTCATCCACCACACACTCGGTGACACCAAATATATAATATTGAAACTTATAATAAAAAACAACATACAAATTGATACGGAGAAAATATAACTACTGAGTGATTGATGAATTACAAACATTGAAAACATAATTATAACACAATAAATCATCATTATTCCCAATCAAAATTCCATATTGTTCATAAAGGATATACCTTTGACCAGCTGTATGGATTGAGATGTAGTAGGGAAGAACCCTTTTGTCACATGACCCAGTAAACAACATAATAGATTGGCTCAGAGAACAAAAATATTAAAATAAAACTAAGAAAATGGAGAAATAATAAAAGTTAAACCTTTTTCGTCTTTTTGCATGAGAACTTCATCTTGATCTTCAAAAACATTCCATCTTCTCTTCAAAAACCACGAAACTTACCCAACTCATCAACCATAACCACGAATAATCCAAAAGAAACGTCATTGGGGGTGAAGACTAATGAGGCTCCTCCGTCGCGGTACTCGCCGGAAAAGCTTTCCAATCGACGTTCCACTGATTGAATCTCGCGGAGAGCGAGGGAAACGCAATGGAAATACTCGAAGATGAAGATTATGCTTGATTCGCTATGGTTTCTCACTGGTTTGGGGCAACCCGAGTAGGTAAGGACCTAACCTAGGGTTTAGGGTGAGCTGACGAATGTGGGAATGATCTCTACTGGAATATCTCATTCATCAAAGCTGAGTTTTACAAAGAGTGGCCTGCCTTTTATAGGTGAAGGCAGCCAGACACAACACAAATGGTGAACACCGTCTAACAACAACCTAACGGTGAAAGAGGGAAATGGTTTTGCTAACTGACCCTAACAGAAGGAAGGGAAGTGGACCAACGACCAATTTCCGTGTACAATGAAAAGGGAAAAAAACGTGAATGAAAACCCTAATGCAAGACGTGTTTCAAGTGAAGGGGAAGAAGAGAAGGCTTTCTCTCATGGTGAACCCTAGCAGACACTAGGACGCGAGGCTGAACACTGAATGCCCTTGATGGGTGTTGGTTGGTTACGCGAATGTATAGATGAATTGGGCTCGGGCCCAATTAAGGAGTAAGGTGCTGGATGTCATTTTGCAGCTTGGAGGTGTGCGGAAGAAAGTATCACTTCCGTGAAATGATGGGCTGCAGAAACGGATGGCATAAACGACGTGAAGCAAGCAATGGCAAGAAACCCTAATGGCGCTCCAACGCAACATAGAGGTGGAAAAGGTTGATCAACGAAAAGAAAGGAAAAAGCTGGGTCGTGCATGTGGTTGATCCGTGTAATGCAACGTGATTGGGCTGAGTAAAGACAAAGCCTTAATAGCCAGCTTCCGTATTCCAACATTAGGCCAACTTTATTCCATACTTCATGATGCTTCTACAGAAATGGATGTTGGAAGAATTGGGCTTCTCAGCCTCATGATGATGCACGCTGATTGTATTGGTTGGGTGAAGAATTGGGTTGCACGCGTGGATTGGCCCAACAGAAGCAAGGCTTCACTATGCCACTAAGAAGATGCATGTTGACCGCATTGGTGTGGTGAATTGGGCCGCAGGCCCAATATCAATTGGCAACTTTGAAAATGGGCTGCATTGAACAAAAATATCCAATTAGAACAAGTTTTATTTAATTAAAAATAAAAGAAAAAAAAATTTAAAAGAAATTAAAAAGGAATGGGCCTAGGCATTGGCCCAATGCTATAAGCCTTATTGGGGTCACATCAAAGACGAAGTGAGTGGGAAAGGCAAAAATAGTGCAAAACCAAATAAAAAGAGTTGTGAAACATTCATCAAACCAAACGACAAGTTCGACAAAGGCAAAATGATAGTAAAAATAATGAAAAATGAAAACTTTGGAACCTAGAAGACAAAAATGGAAACTTGCTGATGCAACTTCCATGGTAGCCACCACGTCCCATGCCTGATAAGAACTGATACAACCAAATAAATAATATAACTTGAAACAAAGATTGCAATTTGATAGAATCATAGAAAGCAAATAAATTTTGACAGACATTTGTGAGGGTTTGAAGAATTAATAGAAAGCAAATAAATTTGATAAAGCATGGAAAAGGAAGGAGAAGAATGACATAGGAAAGCAAAAGGTGTTTTGGTTTCCCGAATGACAAAATGGTTTGCTAGGGTTTAAGGAAGTTCAGTGGGAGAGGAAGGAGGTAACGTTTCTGGTTTAATCTCAAATTTCAGAAAGCCATTTCAAAAATTTTAATCCCCTTGAGTCTTCGGTAAGAATCCTCATCAACTTTCTGACTTTGAAAAGAAATCCAATCATATCATGTACAATATTCACGCTATTTCAAAAGCCATTTCAAAAGTCTTGGTCAAAGACAAATTTGACATTACAAATGATCAGTTGCACAATAAAAAAAGGATAAGTTGGTAATTAACCACCAAACTACTTTTAGTCCATCTAAGGTCGAAAAAACTAAAGAAATGTATAGGTGTCACGAAATTAGATATGAGGTTTTTGGTAAATTTTATAGTAATTTGTTTTCTTAGTTTTTAAGTAGATAGATATATATTGGCAATGTTTATATTATTAAAAGTTTAATTTTTATAAGACAAAGTTCATGCTTGTAAGAACATGCAGGTCTAACTTTGATCAATTACTAGATGATCATTCTTATTACACGATTATAATCAGTAACAATGAAATCAAATTCTATTTCTTTTATTCATGAAAGTAAGGTAATAAAATTCAAATCCCTCCCCTTTTTTAATACTAGCAAGTCCTTGTCTACATAGCTAGTATAGCACGGGAAAAACCCAAATTCCTCCTTTTTCAATGGTCCTTTAATAATTGAGATACATAATATTGAGGAGTTTGGCTTAATTAATACATAAAACATCTTTGGTCTAATGTATCATTTGGCTTAGGCTTTATTTTCTATTTCACGTTGTGATGTCAGTGACAGATTTGTCATGAAAGGGAAACCTCACCCATATCTTCATCACAACAACTGTTATGAAAGCTAAATTTCTCTTGGGATGATTTTCCTTTTGGCTTTGTTCTGTTATAGAATCTTTTTCTTAACTTTTTGAATGATCATCTTTTGCGAGTTATATGCATTTCAATTTCAAGAGAAGATGAATTTAATCTCTTGATTTTATTTCTTGACCTCCTTTACGTATAAACATCCTTTTAGGCAAAAGCAAAAAAAAAAAAAAAATTGTCATCAAAACATTCTTGTTAAGAGTATAATAAGAGAAAAAAAAAATTACAGTGGCATTTATCACTTTCTCTTATCATAAATAAATCAGTGCTTACTTCACGATCAATCTTTTGCGGAACCAGTAGATTTCTGTCCTTAAAGCTCAGGCTCTCCTTTTTCTTTCCGGTCACAAAATTTTATAACAAAGACATCGTACGTTGGTGTGTAGTTAAAATAAGTCTTTAAACTAAAAAAACATTTTTTCATATAAAAATAACTACATTTACTTCATATCAATAAGATGGTGAGTGAACTAAAGAAAAATAATTAGAGAGCGCTAAATGGAATAAAAAAGTTAATGTGATTTGAATTACAAAAGTTAATTTTTGTCCTACATTAAAAGCATGGCAACTTCAAAATTCAAAATTCTGCAAAGGTTGATCAGCCGGTGTGAGAGAGAAAATTAACATTTTTTTTCTAGAAATAGACAACATTAATTTCCCATTCGGGGGAACAAAATAACAGAAAGAAAAAAGAGGAGAGAGCGTTAGGGATAAAGAAACAAGTTTTTCCCAGGAAAGGGAAGGAATTTGCATGAATCTTCCGTGTCTGACTGTTCCGATTTGATTGTCATCGTCCTTCTTTTTGATCTTACCCTCCTTGTTCTCCCTATCTTCGTCCTCCACAACAACATCTTCTTTTCCCTCTTCCCACTTTCTTTGTCTCTGATTCTTGAATAAAAGATTCAAATTGTCTTGAACCAATTGGGGGGCAGAAAGATCTTATTTTGAGTCTTGCCCGCAATCACCCGCTTCAAATTCAATTCTGGGTCGCTTTCAATTTCTTCAAAGATGGCGAGCAGTGTGTTTATATCTGAGGTGAGTCTTCAAGTTTGTGGTATTTTAAATGCAATGTTTATGAATGACTGCCTATCTTTGCCTTTCTCTTGTTTTGTTTTTGTGAGAGGTCTTATGTTGATTTTGTTGTAATTGATTGTTGGAAACCATGTGAAGGTTGTTGTGATGACGTGGCAATGAGGTTTGTGACAGAGGAATGGAGGGTGTTCAGGGGAGGAGCGATAAGCTTCAGGGTGCTGGTGCGGTGAATCCGAGGAGCCGTTTGCGGGTTTGGTTTATCCGAGCGTGTTCAAGCATTGTGCTTTGGACATGTCTGTTTCAGCTAGTGACAGTGAGTGAACTATGGCGTTCCCATTTCTTTTTGGAGATTACAAGTCGAATACATAACACAATTCAAAGTCCTCTCCAAACAAATAATGAACTTGCTCAACCGCCTCCCACTTTTCTTCCTCCAAGTTAGTTTTTCTTTACTTCATGCTTGTAGTTTTGGTTTGTTTAAGTCATTATGGATGTGGGTTTGGACAACTCTAGCTTCGGTTCTGTGATGATGCAACCTTACGTGTGACTCATATGTGAAGATCTCCTCGCTATTTCTCCCCTTCAGATTTTCCAATATTATTTGAGCAGTGAAATCCATATTATTGAGTGTGAGTTGTATTTGTTGTCTGGAGGTGATGATCGTGCTTTGATGAAAGTCGGTGCTGAATGCTTATGTGTTGTAGGATCTTCTAGAAAATATTTTTGGTTTTTTTGGTATTGGTGCTTGTCATGAAGTAGATTTATGGGTTTCACACTCAGTTATAAGGAGGAAGATTGGAATATTTATCCCTTCAACTTTAGATGCAGATATCATGATGAATTATGATTTATAAAGTCAATACTAATTTGGCATTTACGATCATGTTTTGTGGAATCCTGCCAAGGATGAGTTGATTTATAGTTTGTACTGTTTATGGCCCTAGAAAACAACAATCAGGTTATATTCTTCTAGCTGAGTCATCTACCTTGATGAATTGATGCCTTTGGGTTCTACCCAAGACCAAAATTTTGGTTAACCTGACTTGGTGACTCTTCCTCCACAGTCTACCCTGTCTAATTATTTTCCATTTGAAGCATCTTTTGGTTTTCTTCTCGCATAACTGATCCACATTAGGCCAATATCCCTTTCATATCCTTCCTTGTATATCAACTGATCGACCTCAATAATTCTCAGCTACACTTATATTTGGCTCTTGTTGACTCTTCACTGCGGGCCGTCACCTCCACACAACATTTCTGATTCTATAGTTTCTCAGTAGAATTTTCCTTTAACTTGATGGCCTTTTTGTGTGTGATCAGAAATTCTACTTGTTGCAATGAAGTCTATATCAATTTCTTTCCTAGCTTGAATTTTGAATGTGATGTCCACAACAATCTTCATTCGCTTAAGAGAAATTGGAAAACAAATGACACTATAGTTATAGATTTCCTTCTTTATACTTGCATATTTTAAGACATGCTTGTATGGGATTTGGCTCCTTTAAAGTGAGCAATTCATTTTAGAGAGACAAGTGAGAATCTATGTCCACTGAATGAGAAACCAGCAGTTAAGATTGTTGTTGCAAATGCATAATAAATTATGTACTTGTTCAAATATTTCCTGTTGTTTTTCTAACCAACAGGTTTGCATCTCATTGTACTCTCTGAATTGAATTTCTCCCTTTAGAGGAGCCAATTTCACATCTAAGATAGTTTACTTGTACCATTATAAGGTGAAACTAAATTGCACATTAACCTTACACAAAAATCAACTTCTAGCTTTTATGTCTTTCCATTTTAACTTATTTTATAAAATGATCCTGTGTATATTAATTGGATACATTTGTATCTATTCACTTTAGGCAGTTTTCTGTTGACTTGCACGTTTTGCTTTGGATATTAATAGTATTGATAGTTGCCCGATTGCTGGACGAAAATTGTGCCTTGATTTAGATGGGCTCCCACGCCCATGCTCATCCTGGTTGCCTCATCTTTTGATTTCCAATATTGGGTATTCTTAATTTTGAAAAAGACTACGTGAATCAAGTATATGTAATATAAATCAATGCATATTAGTATATGGTTTGGTCAGGGTATTAGTTGAATTTTATACCATTTTACACATTCCAGTAAATATTAAACCTTATGACCTGAAATTTTTCAGGAAATTATACAAGTAATGGTTTTCTGAGAGTGTCCTGCAATGGGGGCTTGAATCAAATGCGTGCAGCGGTTTGTATTTTCCATGTTGTTATTTCTCTGTTCCTATTCTATGATAATCTTAAATATTCATATAGCAGATTTGGCAATTTCAGATTTGTGACATGGTGGCCATTTCTCGACTTTTGAATCTCACATTGGTTGTTCCAGAGCTTGATAAGAAATCATTTTGGGCAGACCCTAGGTATATCATTTGTTTTTAAAATGAAGAGTATTATCTACTGGCTTCCATATCATTTTGAAGTTTTGTAGTTTTCATTTTTTTTCAGCAATTTTGAGGACATTTTTGACGTGAGACATTTCATTGATTCTCTTCGAGATGAAGTTCGAATAGTGAAAAGAGTGCCCAAAAAGTTTAGTGAGAAAAATGGGCAGACTACCTTGAAGATGCCTCCTGTTAGCTGGTCAAATGAAAAGTATTACTTGGAGCAGGTCAGCAGATTGTATTAGCTGCATTTGGGCTAAAACTATGTACTGTATGTTAATCAAGCGTTCTCTTATTTGGTAATTTAAGGTTTGATACAATGATTGGTTAATGATTCTTCACCTTAACTTCTATTCTTCTTTAGCATTTTAGAGGGAAGCATGTGTTTTGTGATCAGATTGCTTTTGAGTGTATATTTCCTCTCAGACCCGTCAGATTTATATTGAGGGTCTAGTTTTAATGTAATATACAATTATACTTGTCCAGTTTCCTAAATTTTCCCTAAATTGCTTTCTGTGTACTTGGAAGGAAGTTTTAAAGAATATCTTGGAACAGTGGCACTGTGTTGCATTTTGAGAGGTATGGTGAACATGAGGATGGAAGCAAGAATGGGTAGGCTAGAACGGATTTTGTGAGAAGTTATTCGTGATAGAGAGAATACCGAGAGTGAGCAACATGAGGTTGTCATAAATTTAAAGATTTGATAATTGGTCTCACAGCTGTTGTGGATAAAATAGCATGTGAAAAGAAAACAATGAATGCCCCATACATGGTGGTAGAAAGAATTGGCATAGGGGAAAGGGAAGAAAGGTGGCAACCCAACCCTCATTCACGGTGGCGGAAACATGATACTCTTGTTTTTGCAGTAGAAGCATATGGCTGGACAAATAGGTTGGAGTAGTATTTCTGCTTGAAAGAGGTAATGGAAGAGGAAAGAATGCAAGTCGTGATGATTGCTTTAGAGGGAAAGGCATTAAACTAGTTCCAATGGTGGGAGACTTGTAACCCAAATCCAACATGGGAATCTTCCAAAGTTGCAACGATAAGAAGGTTCCAATCCAATATGTTAAAATATTCTTTTGAAATCTTGATTGGGTTAGCATAAACAGCTTTTGTAGAAAGCTATGTGGAGCAATTTGAACAAGATTATTTATAGTAATATTCTTGAATGACTTGAAAGAGGAAATTAAAGCAGAAGTGAAAATAAATGAACCCAACCATGTTGTTGAATTGATGATGAAGACTTAGATGATTGAAGAGAAATCGTTAAAAGCCAAAATGGGAAGCACTCATTGAGAACAAAGGAAACAATGGGTATAGGCCATATTTGATGACCGGTAGCTTTTCTCGATCAGAACCATTAACTATGGCAGAGGAAAAGGGGAAACAACATAAATAATCAATAGCTTGAACAATAATCAGGGAGGGAACTGCAACCGTGGGGTTACTTATGAAATTATTTGATGAAGAGATGCAAGATAAGATCAAGAAAGGATTATGTGTCAAATGTGATGAGAAGTTTGGGACTAACCATGTTTACATAAACAAACAACTTCACATGCTCCTTATAATCAAGGAAGACATATTTGAATATGACGAAATTCTTGATGACAAGATGGGCAAAGAAGATGGAGATAGTGAAGTAGGGAAAGGCTTGCAGCTATCTATGTTGGCTGGTCATACCACCAAGAAGTCTCAGAAGGTATGGAGAAGAATTGAGAATGAGAAGGTGGTGGTTTTTTAGATTGTGGAGCATTTCACAATTTCATTTCCAAACAATTATTACTAAGGTGTGGGCTAGAGCAGGAAAACTTTTCCTTATGTGGTAGAAGTAGGAGATGGACACAAGGTGTGCTGCCAAGGAAAGTTTTAAGGTTTTGTTTTAAAGTTATGAAGGTTGAATATTCGATCATATTTTTCATCTTTGATTTGGGAGGTGCAGATGTGGTCTTGGGCTTGTAATGGTTGGCAAGTTTAGGGGAAGTTAAGGTTGAATTTTGGAAATTAAGGTTAACTATTGGAAAGGGTGATGGAATAGACCTTGATAGGAGATCCCACTTTATCCAAAACTGAAACTTTATCAAAAGTGATGGTGAATGAGTTAAAGCAAGAAGGTACAGGGTATTTGCTGGAATGGATATAAGAAAAGGAAGCAACAAGTCACCACATAATACCATCTAAGATAGTAAAAGTGTTGAAATTGTATAGTTTTTCAGGGTCCAACTAGACTATCCCCAAGTAGAAAACATGGTCATGCTATTATTCTCGTTATCAGAAAAATAAGATCGAGAAGTTGGTCAATGACATAAGGCTGGAATCATCAGACCCAATATCAACCCTTATTCAAGCCCTATTATTTTGGTAAAGAAAAAGGATGGTTGATGGAGGTTTTGTATTGACTGTAGGGCCCTTAACATGATAACAATTCGTAACAAATTTCCAATTCTAGTCATAGAGGAATTGTTAGATGGATTGACAGGAGCAACAATATTTTCTAAGTTGGATTTGAAATCTGAATATCACCAAATCCTCATGAAGGAAGAAGATCTTGAGAAAACCATATTTAGGACTCATGATGGTCATTACAAAGTCTTAGTCATGCCATTTGAGTTGTCAAATGCACCCACCAAATTTCAATCACTCATGAATGAGTTACACGGGCCTTTCTTAAGGAAGTTTGTATTGGTACTTTTTTATGATATTCTGGTTTATAGCTCTTCACTTGAAATTCATGTTCAACACTTAGAGTACTTGGGTCATATTATCTGAAGTCAAGGAGTGTTAGTTAACCCAAGAAAGGTGTAAGCAATGTGGAAGTGGTCAATTCCTGAAGATGTTAAAGCTTCTAGAGGATTTTTGGGGTTAACAGGATATTATAGAAGATTTATGCAGGTTTGTAGCAAAATTGCAAACCCCCTAACTCAATTGTTAAAGAAGGGTTTTGATGGAATGAAGAGGCACAACAATCTTTTGACACTGTGACACACTCAAAGGGATTGCTTCTCAGTTATCAATCTTAGTAGTCCTTGATTTTTCTAAATCTTTTACCATCGAAACATTTGCATCCAGTAAGGGATTAGGTGTTGCGTTGTTACAATAGGGCAGACCTTTGGATTTTTTGGAGTCGGGCCTTGTCAGAAAGGGGAGAAAATAAGTATGTTTATGAAAGAGAATTCATGGCAGTGGTCCAGGCAGTGCAGAAATGGAAACATTACTTGATAGGTAATAAATTTTTTGTTGTTACTAATCAAAAGAGCTTAAGATTCCTTACTGAAGAGAGGCCACTGAGTGAGAAGAAATTCAAATGGGCTTCAAAACCAATTGGGTTTGACTTTGAGATACAATGCTAACCTAGGAACGGAAAAAAAACACCAGATGCCTTGTTAAGAAATGTGTTACTTTTAGTCATGTCTGTCTTGCAATCTGAAGAATAGGAGGACTGGGAAACGAAAATTCAAAAGGATGTCAAACTAAGTTCCTTGATGCAGGATTTACTGGTTGACTCTAAAGCTCTAGCTAAATGAGTTAAAAATTGAAGATTGTATTAATGGGGAAAATTGGTGTTGCCACGTCAATTTTCATAAAGCTCAAATATCATAATAGAATTGAATAAGTCTCCTATGGAGGGACATAATGGTTATTTCAGAACTTTTATAAGTATAGCAGGTGTTCTAATATTGGGCGGGTATATGGAAGGATATAAGGAATTTGTGATGCAATGTAAAATTTGCCAACAAAATAAGAACGACACTTTGACTTCTATAGGTTTGCTGCAACCATTATTGATTCCCACACAAGTAGGGTCAGATATATCAATGAATTTCATTGGAAGGTTACCCAAGGTAAAAGGCAAGGATACTATTTTGGTAGTGGTGGACAAATTGACCATATATGTTCATTTGTTTTTTGCACTTGCACATCCCTATAGTGAAGTAGATGTGACTCAATTGACCAAGACCAAATTTTTCTGAGTATTTTTTGGAGGGAATTGTTTAACAGGTTGAGACTAAATGAATCAGATGGTTGAACAAAGTTGTCAATCGCTGACCTGAAACTTATATATGTTGTATGACAAGACCTCAGCCTAGGCAATGGATAGATTGGCTACCCTAGGCATAATTTTGGTTTAATACAAACTATAGTGCCTCAACAAAAATGACTCCTTTTAAAGCACTTTATGGGAGTAATCCTCCTTTACTTTTGAAGGGAACTACTATCCCATCTATAAGTGTGAATCAGATGTAGATGAACGAGATGAAATATTGAAGGAACTGAAGACAAATTTGTGGAAGGAAAAAGATCAAAATCGGGTACAAGGTAATAAACACAGACGTGATTGGCATATCAAGTAGGAGATTAGGTTTTCTTGAAATTATAGCCGCATGACTTTGATCCTTAGCAAGGAGGCTTTATGAAAATCTCAGTCCAAGATATTTATGGACCCTACCAAGTAGTGGAACGCATTGGGCTGGTTGCATATAAGTTGTGGCTCCCTGAACACATTCATATCTGTCCAGTCTTTCATGTATCTTTACTCAAACCAGCAATACTACCAGACACCTCTTCACAACTTCGCCTCCTATGCTTTCTAAAGATTATATTCTTGAAGTGACTCCTGAACAACTATAGGACACCTAGACTAATACTAAAGGGGAGTTAAAAGTTTTTCTTAAGTGGAAACAACTTTGAGAAAGTGAAAATAGTTGGGAATGGGCTGCCTGCATTAACAGCACAAGGTGATTCTTCATGGAGGGGGTAGTGGTGGGTTTGGTATAGTGTGCAAAAGAAGGAAAAGTTATGGTAGTTACTACAACTGTATCTGAACTATTATAAATAGTTCTTGAAGAGATAGGAGGAAAGACTTTTGGAGAAAAGAGAAATAGAAGGATAGTTGGAGAGTGAGGTTCTCTCAAATAACCTCTGATTGTTTGTGTACTACAGTTTATTTATTTATTTATTTTTTCTTTTTGTTGACCCTATAGGTACTAACTGGTACGAGATTATAATGGCCATCTTATTTCCAAGTTTTATAATATGATCATGATTGTAAGGCAGATGACAAATGCCAGAAATTGTATTCTTGCTAAATTAAATATGGGAGTATCTATTATTATGGATGTCTAATCTGAATTATAATTTTGTTGCTGATTGCCAGTTATGCACTTATGATGTAGATTTGTACTGTTGATTTTGTTATTAGATGCTTCTAGACTATAAAAGCAGGGATAACTTGTATATAAAATAGTAGTTCCACAAAATTGCTAATATTTTTCTCTGTAATGAATTGATTCTCTAATTTTTTACACATGTCCATGTGGGTGAATGGAGAAATTGTAACTGAGGATTTTCTTCCATGTTACAACGTTAAAGTTCTTGTTTGAAAAGCTTGACACTTCCCCCTTTTCTCCCGAAGTTATTGAGAGGATGACAATTATTAACTGTGAACTGATAATTTGTAAATTACTAGATGCATTATTACTGACTTGTCCTTTAGAGAGGAAACAAAATATGGACAGGAAAATGCAGGATACAGTAGACAGATTTGGGGTTGTATTGAATTTACTATCAGAATCATGATTATATTCACTTCCTCCCTCTCTCATTGAGTTGTACATGTCTTCTTGAGTTTAATTCGATGCTCTTGACTCCACACTGCAGATTCTTCCGCTTTTTGGCAAGCATAAGGTGGTACATTTCAACAAAACAGATTCGCGTCTAGCAAATAATGGTCTCCCACTTGATCTACAGAGACTTAGGTGTCGTGTGAATTTCCAGGCACTTAAGTTCACTCCTGAACTTGAGAATTTGGGCCAAAAATTGATTCGGATACTCAGTAAAAATGGACCCTTTGTGGCATTGCATCTGAGATATGAGATGGACATGCTGGCTTTCTCAGGTTGTACGCTTGGTTGCACTAACGAAGAAGCTGAGGAGCTCAAGCGGATGAGGTATCATATTTTTCTTGTTTTACTATACATATATTTACGGATAGGTTTTTGTAAGAGGTAGGTTGTTATCTGACAGTTGCTGGGGAAGATGTTGATCACTAGAATTTTTTTTTTTTTCTCTATCACAGCTGATTGTCATTGGTTCTGGATAGTTAATTATGCCTCCAGTTCTATCCTAGAGAGCCCCGGATGCTATTTGCATGGGCTGATGGAGGAACCGTCTATGTAGTTCATGAGTAACCTGACATGTTGGTTTTTGCATACTTTGACAATACACATTAGTTACCTCCATAAAAAATAAATATTCCTGTTGTCAGTGTTATTTGTAATGAGCTAGCATAAAAAGGGTCTGTCTCAAAATTTTGATCTTGCTTGAGTAATTCAGGTATGCATTCCCTTCGTGGAGAGAAAAGGAGATAGTGTCTGAAGAAAGGAGATCACAGGGTCTCTGTCCTTTGACACCAGAGGAGGCAGCCTTAGTTCTGCAAGCTTTGGGTTTTGATAGGAAGACACCAATATATATTGCAGCTGGTGAAATTTATGGTGGTGAACGTAGATTAGCACAACTGAGAGCTGCTTTTCCAAGAATTGTAGGTTCACCAATACCCTATCCCCACGTCATTTCTGTTTTTATTTTGGTGGTTCTATATTTGATATAATCTAAATAGTTAAACTTGAGAAGCTATTTACGATATAGAATGGAGCTAATGATCGTAAACCATTGGAACCATTGGATCATTACACCGTTTGGAAAAACCTACCAAATCCGTAATATATGTATGTGGACATAAATTTATATGTAATGCTTACAAAATAATATAAATAAGAGAGACAAAAGACTTTTAAATCACTGCAAAACTCTTAAACTTAAATTCATAAGGTCGTACATAACTCAAAACTAGTAACAGCTTAATTTAACAACTCCAAACACAAAATATCATTAGAATCAAAGAATGAAGGAGAGATTAGATGAGAGAGCAGAGACAGAAGCAGTGATGCACAATGCAGAATGACAGGCCCACAAGAACCAGAAGAGAAGCCTAAAAAAGTATTCAGGTTTCAGTGCAACTGGGTTAAAAATAGGTTTCCCGGTTTTTTCAGTTTAAGTGAAAAAAAATGGATCAGATTGTAACACAGTAGGACCACACGACCCCACCAATCCTACTATTTTACTTGACAATCCCACTGATTCACCAGAAGCTTTAAGCTGAGATAAGGATTGCAAACCGTGGCAAAGATAGCAGTATATTATAAGTTGACGTGTGTTTTTAACTCGGATTTAATATTCAGGGGATTCTGCTGAATTGTCCATTTACAGTTTATATAACAACTATTATATTACAAATTCAATAAAATACTTGTGAAAGAAAATTTAATATTCTTTACCTGCCTGATCTACATTTCTCTCTTACAATGGTTTCTGCTTGTCTCAATATTCTTTTGACTTTTAGGTTAGGAAAGAGACATTGCTGGCCAATGATGAGTTGCAGCAGTTTCGGAATCATTCATCACAAATGGCAGCTTTGGATTTTATTGTTTCTGTAGCGAGTAACACTTTTGTTCCGACATATTATGGTAACATGGCAAAACTTGTGGAAGGCCACCGCAGGTGTGCATGCACTCTCTTGTTACTTGCAATTTGATTTATATTAGAAGGCCAAGCAAGTAAACCACCATTTGGGTCCCTAAAAGTGTATATAACACAAATTTTTTTAAGAGAATGGGACTTGAGTAATAACATGAACATAGTTTTAGGAACTAAATCAACAAGAAGTGATTAAGTTCAAGTACTTTAATGAAACCACTGGAAATTTCTTATTTATTTGGAATCTCCATAGTTTCAGGGACTAATGTGATAAGTCATACATTTTTCAGGAGTCAAAATGATGGTTTACTCGCCTAAAGTGGCCTTGATAAAAATCCACAAAATAAATTCTATTTTGTCCTCTTGCAGGTATTCTGGCTTCAAAAAGTCCATCTTATTGGACCGGAAAAAGCTTGTAGAATTACTTGATATGCATAAAAATGGAACCTTTCCATGGACTGAGTTTGCAAATGCTGTGCGAAAGGTTCATGAAAGAAAAATGGGACAGCCAACTCGTCGTAGAGTTGAAGTAGACAAGCCAAAGGAAGAGGATTATTTCTATGCCAACCCTTACGAGTGCCTCTGCGAGGGAACCAAGTGTGATGACTTGCTAGGTGCTCTTAACTCGAGTCAAATACAATGAGGACAAGCTGCATAATGTAAATATGCACTTTTCTTTCCAACAACCAGTTTAAAAGAGGAATCTATGAAGTGCTCCTTCCCACTTAATTGCTCGAGTGCTGTACACATGATGATGGCCTTTTTAATTATATCATGTACACATGAATTTGTAGAGAGCCATGGAAAAGAAAGTAACGAGGAAAAGAAGAAAAGGAAATATCTGCTTCTAATGAGGCATGCAAAGATGTATCTTCAATTTCACCCTTAATTTATTTATTTATCCAAATTTGAGTTCAGTATAGTTATATAACAATTGTTCATGTTTGCATCCTTTAATTCTGATAAGGCATTATAAAAGTTCATTACATCTTTCTCTACACAAACAACAATCAAGTAATAGGTTGTAATAAACGGGGGCGAGTCAAAAAAACTTGATTATGATCCTCTTCAAAGATAAATTGGATGCATGCCATGGATTCGTCTTGGAAGCCTTCTTCTGTGATATACCACGAGCTTAGGTTTTCTCGTCCTTTGTAAATGTAGACAAAAGCCTGTCCTTAAATGCTGCAAATGTTTCTGCTTCTTCCTCCTAAAAGAATTTTCCAAGGTCCCCAAGGATATCACCACTTTCCCCGCAAAGTCCAAGGTCCTTGAGCCTCCTTTCCTGATAATATTCTAACTGGGGCAATTCCAATTCTTTCTCCTCAAAGATCTCGTCAATTTGCTGCAGGAGCTGCTTCTCCCCTTCTCTAATTCCCACTGCTATAGCAAGCCTTGAATCTAGCTTAGCTTCTTTCAACTTTTGATCCTGCCATTCACGTGCTTTGTTAGTTATTTGTTCAGCTAAATCAGCATGAAAATTTTCACAATTTAGGCTACTTCTGATTGGGAGGAAAGAAAATGATATGTGAAAAAAAAATGAATTTGAATTGGAGACAAAGTGGAAGTAAAGAGAAGTTTAAAGTTGTTTCTAATAGACAGTTTTTGGGTTTCTTTCTTACATATTCTTTCCCATCAAACAAATGAAAATGCTTTGTAATCCATATTTTTTCTCCTCTCTTCCACACACACTATTAATGTACATGGTAAAATGTCATGCGGTTCCTCTTATAAATGGGATATATCGATACTTTATACCTATAAACTAGAAGGCAATGTTTCATGGTAAAGTAATACACAAATCATACCTCTTCAATGGTTGTATGATAACCAGCAAGGGCAGTTTTGCAGGTCTTTCTAAGGACTCTGCATATTAGCTCCTCATTGTCACGGCTCACAGGCAATTCAAGATGACCCCAAATGGAATTTCTAAATATTGACTCTAAAAGGAAAGCATCAGTGCCCCCTAGAGCTACTAGTCTCAGATATGGAAGCAGCCCCGGTGGAAGTGGGCGGTTGTAGAAGATGTCAAAGTATGCTGTCTCACCAAAACCATTGGACTCAGCAATGTCTAATTTGTCACCAAAAAAGGGGTCTGACTCAAATATCTGCAGTGTCAAGGTATATGCATTCCGCTCTCCATTTGGTTCAATGAAACCGTAGTCCAGAGCCAGCTCCGCATTGCTTTTATTCAAATCATATTGGATATACACCTGCAGTAAAAGGTTCCTTCCATTGTCATGTGTAAGTATACTAGTCTTTGACAAGTGTAAGTCTACATTCATGGATAATCAAATTTTAACTTATGGAGAAGTTCATTTCATTTTCTTCTTATTTTAACTTATGGAAAAGTTCATTTCAACAATGTTCTTATTTAATTCGTAACATGCTCCATTGGCTAATATACGGAACGTGAGAAGAGAAAAAAAAAAAAAATTAGATGCAAGGGCACTTCACCTGGTCACCAGCCTTGAGAGAAAGGGGGCTCCTCAGGGAAAATAGGTAATCCCAGGAGAAAAGACCTGCTGGTCCTTTAATTTCATAAGCATGTTCTTCTGTAGTTACTCTGGCACTATGGTTTATCTGATTCAGAAATTGAATTTGGAAAAGACAATATCAGAAACATAAACAATTGATAATTTCATGTTTATATCTGTTCTCACGACAGAGAGAAAAAGAAAAAGACCATACCAAGTCAGCTAATGGAATCACAACTAGATTTTCATTGCGAAGGCGAGAAAATGCCCTTGATCTCAGAATTCCAAATGCCCAGAAGAAGTCATCAATTGTAATAGGAGAAGGGAAAAGCTTCCCATTAGGGAGTATAATTTCTTCTTCCAGTCTCCTAAATTCGTTCTTCACATACTCTTTCACACTCAGTGTTGTGTTCAGAAGTTGAGTCCCTACACAAATCGGTTCAATCAAACCTCAGCACAAAACAAGCATTTCCAAAGGTAAACTAACTAACTACTCCAAAACACAATCTTTTCATCATTTATTTACATGCTTCTGCATTAAAACATTGACACAATTAAGAAACTAACTAACCTTTTAGTTCAGAGAGCTCCTCCTCTGACCTGCACTGGAATAATCAATTTACCAACTAAATCAACCAACCATATGAAAACAACCAAAATCCCCATTAAGCATGTTTAAACAAGCAAACCAAAAGAAACCCACCAGTATATTGTAGAGTCAGTTTCCTTGGGCAGAATACCGAAGTAGTGCTTCCAAAGAGAATCATCCTTTGATCTCTCTCTTATCAGAAACAATGCAACAGACAACCAAGGCTTCAATCCACTACAAACTTTCCCAATCTCTGAAGCTGCCACAGCATCAGGGTTAATCCACAGCCTCTTGGGCACCTGTAACACAACCTCATTCCTAGAAATGTCTTTGAGTGCAACCAGTCCTAGGCCTTCTGGCACCACACCAGGCTTCACTGGAGTTTTGTTAGAGATAACACCCTCTTCCTTGAGCCACTGCCAGAAAGTGTCAACTGCTGGAGGCACTGATATCTCAGTTCCCAGAGAAGCTACACATTTGGCAGTGAGTGGCCTTTTGAGGTGTAGAGAAGAAGACCCTTTGGTTGCAAAGGGGAAGAAGTTTCTGCCTTGAAAAAGAGAAGAAGAACCTGAACATGCAGAAAATACAGCAGCCATTTTTCTCTGGTTACTGCTTTTGTATATTGTGGTGTGTTATGCTATGTTGTGTCTCTAAGATGAAACTTTGATCCTCTCCTACGTTGCGGATGTGGATAAGATTCTTTCTATCTTCTTGCGACAGCGAGTTGACCTTTATTTTTATTGGTTTTATGGCTAAATACAACAGTTTTATTTGGATAATTAAATCCTATATCATAAACTAACCCTTTTTGCTTTAAAAAAAAATATATATATTTAAATGTGAATTCATTAGTCATGTGTAGTTATATAATTAAAATTTTAAATTAAGTATTTTAATTAAATATTATATTAAATAAAATGTTTTAACTTGTCTTTTATTGATGTTCATCGTAAATTCATGATATAAAAATCATTTATTACTACTGATAATAATAACAAAATCAAACAATAATAATAATATTAATGTTAATATTAATTCAAGTAATAATACTAATACAAAATATTAAACGATATAATAATAATAATAATAATAATAATATTACTAATAATTTTACTAATAATAATAATAAAATTTGCATTTATTGAAAGAGTACGTAAATTAAAAATTGTTATAAGGAAAATTATACTTTAACTTTTATTTTTTGACCATCATCTTTTATTTTTTGGTGTGGTTTAGTGTAGGTCATTGATTATTTAAAAAAAAGAAGATAATGGTATATCAATCAATGACCCACACTAAGTCACATCAGAAAATAAATGATGAGAGTAAAAAGTGAAAATCATAATATCATTGTCCTTGTTATAATAATGAAATTGATCGAAAGTTATGAATATTGTAACATGCTGGGTGAATATTACTAGATAAAGCATATATCATATAATTTCTTTTGAAATTAGAATAATATATAAAGTTCCCAAGCACGAAAAATTTAAAACTTATATCGCTGTAGTTCAATTACATTGCTTCATCTTTATTACAAGTTCATAGTAGGAAAAAGCATCATAAAAACTTATTACAAAATGTCTCAAAATAAAACATAGAGAAAAATCCCCCATAGTCTGCCTCGCGCTATCTTTATGCATTAGCGTGCTCACCTGGATCCACATCTACGCCCGCGTGACAAGTCACGCGATCATCGCCAAACACAAACAGAAAGGGTGAGCTGAGAAAGAAAAATATTACAATCAATAAATATAAAAATTAATCCTCACCCAATCTATCTTAGCCACTTTTAGTTTATTGACTTCTTTATAACGTTCCACCCCAATCTCATAACCTATGAGAAAGATCCATTCACCACCTTAGTCTTTAGGGATTATCATTCTCCCACGAACCTACCCGCTCGTGGTCCAACTCTATGGACCTCCCCGCCCGTAGTCCAACTCTACGAACCTGCCCACTCGTAGTCTGACATGTGTGAACACCTACTATGAACCTCCCTGCTCATAGCAGCCTCAAGTGTGAGCACGAAATAAACGAACCTCCCCACTCGTATCCCCACACAAGAGTACAACAGATACGAACCTCCCCACCCGCATCAATCACGCATCTCACATCTTCGTTACGAACGTCCTTGTTCGTAACTGATCCAGCATATCCCTGACCAAGCCATCAAGATCATCCATTCAAATCCATTTGCAATGGACCCCTACCCTTGCACTATCGCCTAGTGTTGTCTAAGCGCCGCTAAGCGAAAACGTGCTCTAGACCGCCTGACAGTAACTCCCTGTCGCCATGCGCCACACTCCTAATGGCCCTTCTGTTTGTAGCTTATCGCCTGGCGGAAACATTCTTGCTATCGGGCGCCACACCAATAAATCGGGTTATTACTGGTTTATGCACAGTAGAGTGGACTCTAACACATCAACCATCACATTTACTCATCCAAAATACCACTTACATATTGTCACAATTAAACATACCACAATTTTCATTATCACAAATTCTACTCATCAATCAAACCTAGTCATTCATGCATTCAACTTGGGAAATATAACCTCACTTAAGTGTAGTCCAACCTATACCTGGAATACATGATCACAGAATCCAGCAGACTAATTATGCATAATATTATACCAACACCACAGTACCCATAATGCACTTTTATTCAAATGCGCCACATCCCCATTCAAAATTGAACACACCACATTATAGTATTATCATATATGCAATTGTAGAAATCCCCAAACAGCCACCTTTTGGACTTACAAATCATGCAAGGAATTCACAGATATTATTAAAGTCCATTCCACTATTTTCCTTTCTATAATCTAAGATCAATTCCAAATTAATATTAGTCTATATTCATAATCCATATATCATCCCCACCCTCATGTGAATCTTTTCATCATACAATAGATGTTATTTTCATGCACCAAGGTAGTACACCATCACCTTGATTTTGTGTTTCTCAATAGCGAACCAAATTTATGCTGCTGCCTCCCATGCATCGCCTGGCGGCATACCCATACCATTGGGCAACATGTTAGAATTCTAGAAATTCCAAAATTTCCCTTACCTACTTGGAGCCCTAAACCTCCCAAAAATAGATTCAATCATAATATTCTTACTTAATCATACATCCACCATGTATATACATCCAATCAATTTTCCAAAATCAACAAAAGGATTAAATTCAACTTCTACACATGACATTTGGCATTCATTTTTCAAGCCCATGTTTAACCCTCATATATTTATTTCCCAATTCCCCAATTCACCATCAAAAGCAATCATCACCAGTCAATTATGCTAAGAAATTATACATGCATGGTTTCATAAACTGCAAAAGATCTAAACATCATGAAAGCACCACATTAACACGCAAAAACCCAAGAATTCAGTTTGCGTCGCCTGGCGGTCTTTCCTCACTGCTAGGCGGTTCATCATTGAACCCAAAAAACATGAACAATGGTTGCGTTGCCTGGCGGGCCTTCATAGCCGCTAGGCAGTTTCTAGACAGAAACCCATATTTTTACAAAAAATCGCACAAATTGACAGAGGATTCAAACATTCAAAACAATTATCAATCAGTACAACTCCCCTTAGTTGGTTTTCTCGCTCCCAAAAGCAATTCCTAATGGATCCTTCTTGTATCCAAAGGCTCCACTCCTTGCCCTCACTCCAATTTCCTCTCAATCACTTAAATTCTCTCCCTGGAAACTGATTTCGCAGTCCTCCATTACTCTTTGGCTGCCACTCTCCTTGACTCTCTATTTTCTCACTCACTCCCTCCCTCAATTTTAGACCAAAATAAATAAAAATAATAATAAAAAGAAATTAATTAAAAATTAAGGGTTAATGACTCATTACTCGTTTTTTAATGTCCTTCAACTAATATCTTTTTGGTTTCTCAAGAAATCTCTACAATTCTTTGATTTTTCCTTCTCTACGCAAAAATATTAAAACATAAAGAGAATAACTTCACTCTAGCCAAGACTTGAATCCACATCCTTCCAACCCATTAAACACACAAATAACAAACTATCACACGATTCATGTTAATTCACATGTACATACAAACTTAAACCATGTCTCAACATTCACAATATATTTGTAAAATAAAACATAATTAAATAAACATACAAATGGCAAGACTCAAACCCAAATCCTATCAACATAATAAGTACTCTCAACCACTTGAGTTAGCATTATTCATTGTCTATGTCTTATCAAGAAAATCTCTTAAGGTATTCCCAACCCACCATTACTTGTACTTTATTAATTATTATTTGTATGAATTTCCTGGGCATAATTATTTTTTATTATATTAGTATATATTGTAAAAGAAAACATGTAATTGTTGGAATTAAAATTATAAGGTATTGAAATTTAATGTTTAATAATACTACTAATACTAACATTAATATTAATATAAATTCAAATACTAATATTAATATCAATACCATTAATATTAATATTAAATTCTATCATAACTATAAAGCTATTTTCTAAAATATGTATAGAAAAAGTTACAATAAAAAAGATTTATGAGAAAAGTATAATTTTGTTGAGTAATAATAAAAATAAATGATTCCTAATCTTGAATAAAAACATCTTCTCACTAAAGAATAAAACTTTTATCAAAACTTCAATGTAACCATAAATGTTACTTTGGCAAAACTTTTAGTTGACAACCCGTGCTTATCTATAGGCCGGATTTTTTTAATTATTATTAAAGTATTTATTTAATTTCTATTAATTTTGTAAAATTAAATCTAAAAATTAAAATTATATACATGATTTAATTACAACATAGTTGTCGCAACCGAAATCGCGACGAGACGACGAATCAAAAATTAAATTTAAAAAAAATAGAGTTTGGAACCACCATAGTTTATTTTGGAAAATTACAGAAAACCCAAAAAGATATGACAAGGTATGCTAAAAAACCAAATTTTGGGTCCGGGAGTCGGTTACGTGTGGGGAATGTATTAGCACCTCACAACATCCATCGTAAAACTGTACCTTTAATTAAATTTGCAAAAAGATGTGGTTTTCAAAATATTTAATTTTTCCCAAAAGTAACAATAAAATGATATACAAAAGAAACAAATATATTTTTTTAGGTTTTTGGGCCCGACGAGGATTAATCCTCGCTCCTACGTATTTTCATGTGAATGGAGAATCAGGATTACGTAGTTCTTTATGAAAAACTATTTGATAAAATTTTTGATTTGATTTTTTTTATAATTTTAAAAACTTTTTTTATGTTTGTTTTTGGAAATTTGAATTATTTGAAAATATGTGTCATGTGACGCGAGCGGTTGTGTAGACACTAAAAATTGAACAAAGGAAACATTTTTTTTATTTTAGTTTTTTATATATATTTTTTTATATTTTCTGGAGAAAAAAATTTTGAGAAATTGGTGTCACGCGACACGGCTGACCATACACTAAAAGAAATGAAGAAAAAATTTTGTTTATGATTAAAAAATATATAATGAAAAATAAAAAAAAATCAAAAGAATTAGAAATTGGCGATGACGTACCTTCAAAATTGTGTTATATATGTTCTCTTCTATATCAATCTCACCCTCTCATTTTCCTAACAAAGGTAAAAAGGAGGTGTGTTTATGTAGATGATAATGAAAGAGAAAGAAGAAGTGTAGCGAATATTTTCTTTCGGGGTTTTCTACCTCCTTCAATATATTTTTTTTTTAAAGAAAGATAATAAAGGAGGTGTATATGTGGGAGTGGTGATAGGAAATAATCAAAGAAGTGTAGAGAATATCTTTTTTTTTTTCGGTCATGATTGAGTGCGTATTTATACTCATACCTTGCAATATCAATCTTAATTGTAATGAACAATATAAGGAATGAATTGGTCATGATAGCAGCACATTATGGGATCAAATCATAGCAAATCAAAGCACAAAATCAATCCAGCTTAATAATATTGATTCTAATCGTTAACAAATCAAAGCACAAGAATCAATCCTAATTAGTAATATTGATTCTAATTATATGAAGAGATATTGCTTTTAATTATTAGAATCATATCACTAATTTCTTTATCAGAACAAATGGTAAAACATATGTTGAGTTGTTGGGTTCATGAAGAGGGGGTGTTGATAACAATTAGGCTCTTCCTTCTTCTTTTTTTTCCTTTTTTTTTTCTTTTTTTATTTTATTTTTTGAAAATAAATGTATTAGAAATTGAATGTTGACAATAATTAACAATATTAATACAGTAATTAAATATAAAAATTATTTTTTATTTGTATTAAGAAAATTAATATAATTATTATATTTAAATAAATAATTTATTTACATAATTTTATTTAAGTGTTATAATTATGTATAGTTATAAATATAATATTTAAACAGAGAATTTGATAGTGTGAAAAAATTAAATAACTAACTACGAATATTTAATAGATCATAGAAAATAACTAATAATATCTATATTAATAATACTAATAATATTAAAAAATGTTATGATAAAATATTTATATATTGTATAATATGATTTTGTAATGAATAAATACAAATTTAATGTTAAAATTTTTAAATACAAACATATATAAATATAAAAAAACCTAAAAAATAGAATATTGAAAAGGTATGAAGATACGAAATTAAAGAAAAATGAAGTTTAACTTAAATAGAATTAATAAAAAATTTAAGTAATTTTCAAAATAAGATTGAATCTTATCAATTTTGTAATAAACAACCTTTTTAATTTCATAGATGTAAGATTTTATAGTTAAATTCTAATGCCATTATTTATTGCGTCGTCATAAATAGCTTTTGTACTTGAACCTCTAATGTTAAATTTTTTAGTTTTTCATTTCTGAATCTTCTTAATATGAATTTTAATGAGTGCATAGGACTAATGGAATGTTTGCTAGAGCTTATTTGTGTTTATATTATAATCCATAATATTATAAGTATTTCTAGTAAGATATGTATCACATACAATCTAAAAATACATTAGATGTAATGTGTAAGATTCAAACACAAATAGTAAAACATATTTATTGATATTATGCAAATCCAAATTAACATATTTCTAGGCATTATTAAAACAAAATAGAATTTATATATAATTTTGAACATAAATTATAATTTTATTTTTTTACAAATAGAAATAGTATCGATCTTATTTCTTTCTTGAAATTATTTGTGAAGTGGGTAATTTCCTGTCGTAACCAAAATCACGATGGGACGACGAACCAAAAAAATAAAAACGGGTTTAAAAGGATATTTGGAGTCGTCACCATAGTTATTTCTGGGAAACTATGGAAAATCATAAAGATAAGACAGGTCGGCAAAAAAACTAGATTTTGGATCCGGGAGTCGATTACGTGTAGGGAAGGTGTTAGCACCCTATAGTGCCCGCTCGAGGGCGGTACCTTTAATTAAAAATGCAAAGTTGATGTGGTTTTCAAAATGTTAATTTTCACCAAAAATAATAAGACTAAAATGCTAAAAAGAAACAAACTTTTTTTTTTAATTTTTTGGGCCCGACAAGGATTGACCTTGGTCCTACGTATTCTCATTCAACATGAGAAATCAGGGTTACGTAGTTCTTTAGAAGATATTTGGAAAACTATTTGAAAAATGATTTGATTTTTTGGAAGTGAACATGACAAGAATTGGCCTTGCTCCTACGTATCTCACAATGGAGAATCAAGGATCATGTAGTTCTTAAGAAGATATCTTTGTTTGAAAATGTTGATAATTTTATATTTTTGAAATTTTATATTTTTTGGTATTTTGAATTACTTGAAAATACGTGTCACACGATGCGAGCAGTCAGACATACATTAAAAGAGAAATAAATATATTTTTGGTATTTTTAAAAATGAGTGTCATACGGTGCGGACGATAGGACATACACCATTAAGTGGAAGAGAATATTTTTCATTTTTTAGATTTTGTTTTACATTTTTTGTGAATTTTCATGATTTTTAAATGTTAAAATAAATAAAAAAATAAAAATAAAAATAAAAATAAAAAATAAAAATAAAAATAACATGTGTACGAAAGTGGAGACAAAAATAAAAATTGGAAAATGAATAATAATAGAAAAGCATGGAGGGTGTAAGCACAAAACATAGTAGGGTGCAATAAGTAAAGATATGAAAATAAGTGTGTGAATTGAGAAAAACAGGTGCAATCAGCAAAGACATGAAGGGTGTAAACATAAACAGTAGGGGTGTGATGAGGAAAAACTGAAAATGGAAGAAAAATGCAAAAGAAAAATGGGGTGTAGTCAGCAAATGAAAACCAAAAACACAGAAACAATTCAATTCTGCAAATAGGGGAGGTGTAGATATTAAGATGGGAGGTGCACGGAGCAAAGGTCAGATCCAATCCGTTTAACAAAAAGAAAACCCTAATTAAAAATAGGTTAAATTATTCCTTTGGTCTCCATTTTCATAGCAAAATATCAATTTGGTCCTTCAAATTTTTTTATCTCAATTTGGTCCCTATTTTGGAAAATTTGATGCAATCAAGTCATTTCCGTTAGTGCTGTAGTAACGGTGTTTAATTGGGTGCCACGTGTCAATTTCTGGATTTTTTGAATTTTTTATTTATTTTTTGATTTTTTTGATTTATTTTTTTTTTTAAATTTTTAAAAAAATTAAAAATTTGCCACGTGTCAAGCTGACATCGTGCCATGTAGCAATGATAGTGCCACATATCACTATTATGCTAGGTGTCATTTCCCTATTCTCAATTTGGTCCCAGTATTTTAATTTTTGTCTCAATTTAGTCCTAATTTTTGTAAAACTTGTGCAATTTTGTCCCTCTCCAAATTTAGACAAAATTTAATTTTTGTATAAATGTGCACAAATATTTCTATAAAAATTGATATTTCAAGTAAATATTTTTAACAATATTAAGTTTATTTTAATTTATATTTTACATTAAACTTTATTTAAAATTGTTTTAAAGTTGTTAATAGAGAATAATGCTAATAACAAAAAAAAATCATAAATTATATTGATATTTTATTACATCGTACTTTAATATTATTTTTTATTTGAATTTATATTTTAAATAATTGCATATTTTTAAAATGCATAAAATTTAATAATTTCTATACAAATGATTTAGTTGGTGTAAAAAGAATAATTATATAAATTTAAGAAAACAATTTTAAGTAAAATTGAATGTGAAACAAATTTAAATAAACTTAGTTTTGTTGAAAATATATAATAAAAATATCAATTTGAATAAAAAAATCAAATTTAATAAAAATGTTTGTATAACATTTATATAAAAGTTAATTTTTGTTTCAATTTGGAGAGGGACAAAATTGCACAATTTTTACAAAAATTGAGACTAAATTGAGAAAAAAAATTAAAATATAGGGACCAAATTGAGAATGAGAAAATAACACTTGGCATAATTGTGACACGTGGCACTGTCACGATCACATGGCACTATGTCAGCTTGACACGTGACAAATTTTTAATTTTTTTTTAAATTTTAAAAAATAAATAAAATCCAAAAAATCCAAAAACTAACACATGGCACCCCATTTAGCACCGTTACTACACCACCAACGAAAAAGACTTGATTGCATCAAATTTCCTAAAATAGGGACCAAATTGAGATAAAAAAAATTGAGGGACCAAATTGATATTTTGCTACAAAAATGGGGACCAAAGAAATAATTTAACCTTTAAAATAAAGCATATTCCCTCCACTACGACACCTCCTTCCTTTCGATGCCAATAACACGAGTCCAGCCTCTGGGACCGCGTCTACACAACCTGAATCACCGGCGACGACGTCGACCACCGTCGTAAGCCTCGCCGGCGACGATATCGTTGTTCGATTCATCTCGCGTGAGGCACCCCTGCACCAACGTCCACAACTCTTCTCTTTCTGGGAAATCTGAATCGAGACATGGTAGCCACATTGCTGTCACCGTTTGCCTTCGTCGTCGACGCCTAGAGCCGACGATGTTGCTTCTTTTCCTTCTTGAGCGAGCCACTGTCACTAGGTTCACCACTGACGCACGACCACACTCCTTTGCTCGAACTCCGACTTGACATGACTCACTCTAATACCAAATCATGTGGCTGCCACGACCAAGACCGTCACCCCGTTGTAACCAACCAAAGACGCCGCTGGCGACAGCAGCGCCAACCACGGACCTCGACGATGAGGGCCTAGGGATATGCGACCTTCACTCTCCCTCTTTTCAGACGCGACTTGAATTGCTTCCGCGCGAACCCCAAGGCCACTATCATTGGTGCGCGTCCTTTGTTCATCTACGTGTTATGATTGGATCTGGCTGATTGGGGAAAATGAGACTAGAATGGGTTTCTGATCCAGTGTGGTATTGGATTGCAGGGATGGGGTTGTGATTCTATTTTTTTACTTGTGTGTTCTGTTTGTAGGTTGAAATGGTGCTGTGATGTTGAGGTGGTGGTCCTCGAATGGGAATGTTGCGGGAAGGTGGTGATAAGTTTTTTGGTGTATTTATGATGCAAACTATGTTATGATGAATGAGCAAAGAATGGTGAGGATATGTCTAGTTATGTGGTGATGAATGATGGTGAAAGAGAGAGGATGACGGGGTGGCAGATGAAACTGGTTTGGGTGTTATGTGTGCACAAGCGGACGAGACTCGAGGAGAATAAAGTGGCGAGGGGATGAGACCGTGAAGGGGGAAAGAAAAGTATGGGAATCGTGGGATGAGGCGATGTTTAAACAGTTCCTTTTTCCAGCACTCAAGTAAAAGGAACATTTGAGCAACAGAGCATAACCAGTTTGGGTCATGAACGAAATAAACAACGAGATAATGCAGGTCACACACGCACAAATACATCATATCGCATTCATATCACATTTGTTAAGAACAATACACAACAAATCCATTCATATCACATTCGTTGAGAACAAAACATAACAAATCCAACACACCATGTCATTCTCCCACAAGTATTCAAGGCATAAACCTTACCTCTTGAAGCTCCTGGTTCTCCTTGCTCTCGTTGCTTCTCCTTTCTCCCTCTTTACTTTGTTGCTCTAGATATTGTAAAACCCGCGAAATTTAATTAGTTAATTAATAAATGTGGGTAGGAAGAACATTTATGGCATTTAATTTTGATTTGTATGATGTGAAAAAGTACTAGCTCAAGTGGTTGAAAGTACTTAATTGTGTGAGAGGACTTGGGTTTAAGTCCTATGTATGCCAATTGTGTATTTATTTGTTATTGTTTTAAATATATGTTAATCATGTAGTGAAATAATATAATACTTGAATTATATTAGTTAACAAGAAACATTAATTGGCTTGGTGGTTTAGCATTGATTTGGTATTGGCAAGGGGGTGGGTTCAAACCTTGGAGAACTCGAATTAAACTTTATTTTTGCCAAACTTAGTTTTGGCTTGAATGTGAAGAGTTGAAGGAAAACCTAGATGCATGGGCAGCCAAGGTTGGTTGAAAAACGGACCATAAAGGAGTAATGAATGATAATAAACATTACCATTAAAACTTAAATTCGTTTTTGGTAATTACCTAGTCCTAAGGCACCTTTAAAAGGCAAAAATTAGGTTAGGAGAAGGGTTTTGCAAGGCTGAAATTGCACTCAAAAGATAGGGCACGAATGTTGTTAGAGTGGTTAGGTTTGAACGAGGTTTTTGGAGCCGAATTGAGAAGAACCAAGGGGAGTCCTTAGTGATCAAGGGAGAATTCTTTCGGTGTCAAAACTTAATCCAAGGAAACCAGGTTAGGGGAGCTTTACGCGTTAATTATATATTAGTTCTAATTGTCATGCTAATTATATGTTAGTTCGATTGGCATACTAAATTAAGTAATTTCATGCGCTGATTATTTTAAATCTGATTGGCATGCTAAATATGGTATGATTTTGTATGAATTGTAGTATTCCAATTAAAGTGGTGATTCTGGAAAATTTCTAGAAATTGTCTGGTCGGCGATGAACTGCCGCTAGACAATTCCTTCCTCTTTTAGGCAATTTAGGGTTCCTATAGAGGAACCACCTACTAGAAATAGTGTAAAATATCTTGTTGAACCACTGTTGACCAAATATTTGCCCAGAGTTGAATGGTTGACCAGTGCTGACTCGTTGACTGTCTAACGAGAGGCTGCCACGTGTCAAAGCAGTTTCTCTCCCAAATCAGAATTCCTTTCGCGATTAGAGTTTGGTGGTGGTTTCGTGAGTGGTCGTGGCTGCTGCAGATTCTGCTAGTGCCGCTGCAATGGTGGTTCCCACAATATGCTGAACGAAGAAGATGGTGGCGAACGCAACGCAATGGAGCTTTGAGTTGGTCACTGCAGATCTCGAGAGCATATCTGGTGCAGCAGTGGTGGGTCTGGATGTGTGCGAGAATGGTGCAGGCATGGTGATACCGGCGTGATGCGAAGATGGAGGGGTTGCGTTTCTGGTGTGTGCGCGTTGGTGGTGACTTCGTGATGAAGAAGACGCCGCGGTGGTTCACGGTGGTGCGGGAGTTGCAGGTTCGAGCTGCTGGCGGCGTGACTGTGGAGATGGGGCTGCGTCGTTCGGTGTGGTCATGACAAGAGTCACTAAAATGGCAGATTACCGGCATCGGAAACGACGCAGGGGGAGTCGAGACGCAATAGAGATGGTGGTTCGAGGCTGAAGTCGTGGTGGTTCTATGAGTCATGAAGGCTGGTTCGCGCATGGGGAAGCGATGGAGGCGCGAGAGAGGCACGACGGAGGACGATGGAGGCGCGGGAGTTGCAGGAGGTGGTGGCCGCTGTCCTTGCGCGAGCTGTCATGGTGTGGTGGTGGTTGCGGGACTGCGGAGAGGACGCAGATGTCGTGCAGAACTAGTGCAGCAACGGGGGCTGTGTTTTCCGCCGATTGAGCGACGGTGGTGACTTCGGGATGAAGGAGAGGAAGAGGCGCGAGAATGGCAGTTGGTGCGAGAAGATGGGGGTAGTGGCACAGGCGTTGCTAGAGTTTTTGGTGGTCGCGTTCCGGCAAGCTGCAACGACGGTCGGAGTAGCGGTGACGGCCGGCGTCGGGATTGGCGGCTGCGGCATCGAGATGGAAGGAGAGAAGGAGTTAGGGTTAGGGTTTTGGTTGTGTGAAGGAGAGAGAGAGTGATGAGATGGCATGTTTCGATTGGTGATTTGAGTTAATGGAGGATTGATGATGTGGCAAATTGTGAGTGGTTATTTTAGTGAGTGGGGGATTGAGGACGTGGCAAGTTTTAAATGGTTAATTTAATAAGTGGAGGATTGCCACGAAATCTAGTGGACTAGATTTTGAGTGACCTTAGGGGTGCAACTTAGTAAAAGGGAGGGGTGCAGTGAAGAAATTGAAAGTTAAATTTCAGAAGGGGGTGTAAACCTGAAAACAGGGGGTGCAGCTAGCTCCAGAAAGGTTTTTTTAGAAATAGATATTCCAATTGGAAAAAGGGTGTGTAAACATGAGAATAGGGGGTGCATTTAGTACCTGAACTATTTCTCTCCAAAATTATTATTTTGGGACTTAATTTATGAATTAAAATATTCATTATTTACACTCTTAAGGACCTAAATTAAATTACAGTTGCATTATTAAACTCAAGAATATCCAATAATATAGTATGCAACTAAATACAATTTTTAAGTGCAAAAATAATATTAAATTTCCAAAAATTAATTATTGAATGTGAGCCAAGGTTCGACTCATCATACCTTCTAGGCGGTTTGGAAGCGGCAGCGCTTGGCGGTACGTGTCCCCTGCCAGACGATTTTACTGCAGCAGTATTGGTGTTGTTGATTCTGTAGGCGTGATCTACGAGGCTTTTGGTGATGCTTCAAAGGTGAGATTGTTGGTGTTCCTTGAGTTGTGGCTCGGAACGTATCCCTTGAGTTGTGGCTCGGGATAGGAGTTAAGCATGTGGTATTCCTTGACTTGTGGCTCGGAATAGCATCTCTTGAGTTGTGGCTTGAGATGGCGACATTATTTATTTTCTTTATTTTATTAAAAATTAGTAAATCCGGACGGGATGTTACAGATATGAACTATATTTTGAAATGTTTTCTCTCCTGCCAGTTAACTTCTGTGTAATTTTGTTCTCTCGTTTTTTAAATAATAAATAGTAAAAAATAATAAAATAAATAAAAAAGAAGAAAATTGAAAACAAAATAAAAATAGATAAAATAAAAATAAAATAAGATGAAAGGAAAAAATAAAACACAATAAAATCAAAGTAAAATAAGATAAGAAAGAAGAAGAAAACAAATAAATAAAATAAATAAAATAAAATAAATAATAATACATATTACAATCCGGACGAAATTGGCTGCTGACATTTCCATTGTTTCCTTATCAAGGGACTGTGGTTCTACTTCTATATTGTACATTCTTCAATGTTTTGTATAAAGATGTATTCAATTTTATAGTTCTTTTAAGAGTTAAATATGTTTTTGTCCCTCAAGTTTCAGTGAATTTTGGTATTAGTCTCTCTTCGAAACTTTATACGAATTGAGTCATTCATCTTTAGAAATACGTGGATTTAGTCTTCTTACCAAATTTTGTTAAGTTTATTTGACATTTTAAATGCATTTTATGTTAATATTTGAGTTCAAATTGAAACGAAAATGTGTCAAACGGTGTAAACAATTCAAATACTATCATGAAATGCGCCTGAAACGTCAGATAAACTTAACAAAATTTGGTTAAGATGACTAAATTCACGTATTGTCAAAGGTGAATGACTAAATTGGTCAAAAGTTTTGAAGAGGGACTAATTCTAAATTTCGCTGAAACTTGAGAGACCAAAAACATATTTAACCCTTCTTTTAAAGACTTGTATACTTTATGAGTGAAACATTTAGGAGTATGATATACTTATCAGATATGGATGTGTAAAGTGAACTAAAGTTTAGTGCTTCATGACTCATAACTTTCTCATAAGTTCTTTTTCACAATTTTTAATTAGTTCTATAAAGAAGATTATAAAAATAATTTGTTTTTAGCTTATTATAGTATGCTTCATAATCAAGCTTAAGAATAAACTCTCATAATGAAATCTTATTAAATAAGTATTTATTTAAATTGTTTATTTAAATCCTCCCTAAATTTGAGTGTTAAATGAGCATTAGAAATTTCCAAAAAGCATTCATTATTAAATTGATCTAGTATTTATAACAGTGTATGTACTAAAAAATACATGATGATGTCCATGTTATGCAAAGTTATTTTGTTAGACCCGTTTAGATATTGATGCACTCTTTTGCACAGCCCGTACTAAGAGGACTCTTTTGACCAACAAAATGAACAAAGAAATCTATATATTCTATTAAAATACATCTAAACAAAACTAATATTGTGTTGAAGTGAGCTTTCAATGCTTAGGTCTTATTGAATTTCCTTTTAGGGTGAAATCACTTGTGTATTTATCCATTTCAAGGCTTAATACCTAGTGCTAAACTTCTATTGACAATTGGAGGAACATTGTTCTTGGGATTTAGATTGTTGATCCTCGTAATTGTTGCAACTTTTACTATTGATCCTCATAATCCCAAATATCTTATGTATTAGAATATAGGTATACTAAAAAAATCATAAAAGGATTTTTGTTTTTTCATAACCAAAAAAATTGAAAAGGCCAAAAAATATATATAGCAATAAAAGGCATAACTTGGAACACATGTCATATTCAGAGTCTTGCACTCTAACTTCGAACATATATAAATGCAACTAATACCAGAATCATCACTAAAAGAAAGAACCAAGTACCTCTAGAACTCTATGATCAGATTATTAACTCGAATGACATTGATGATAGCCTAAAGACCATTTTGGAGGCATAAATACTGTTTGAAACTTATAAAATTAAAAATGAACTACATGTCCAAAAGTATAAATACAATTATATGTGGAACAACTAAAATTATAGCCTAGGCATCAACTCCCAAGTCACATAAACATGAAATATTTAGCATCATTCTTTCATCACAGCTGCCTCAGGAATAATCATGCCTAGAATAAGTTAATACACTATGTATCATAGAGAATATCACAAACCTTTCCTTTCATTGAAAATGTAATTGCGTTTCTTCCCTCCCTATTACCCTTTCTTTTTAAGATAAATCAGACCCAACAGTACACTTCAAAAAGTAAACTTTATTGTTGTTGATCAAATTAATGGCTTGGTGTATGAGGTTCACTCTACTTTGGGGAGCGGGACAAGGTGAGTGTATTCCTATTATCACATGAAGAAGAATATGTGTCTATAACCCTCTACCTCTTGGTCTTGGGTAGGAGAAATCATCTAAAACTAAAATAAAAATACCCAGTACTGCAATTTTCATGACAGTTAGTATAAGCCTGTCCTTGGCATTGCAATGTTTACACTAAACATGTTCCAATTTTTCTGCAATACAAAAATAATTTTGATAAATTTTATGGAGTATGCAAAAATTGCACTGCACACCTGTTTCCCATAACCAAAAACAAACATTATAAGTAATTTTTCTCACTGTTATCTTCAACGAATTAGTATGATCAGTAAGCAAAAGTTCATAAAGTAATAGTCATGCAATAATATACTACTACCGAACAACTTAAGTAAATGACTATTTGAATACCTATGATAAATGGAATGAGATGGAACTTGAGAAAATGAAATATAATAAAATTTTCATTCTTTTATTACATATTTTTTGTAATGGAATACGATAGAGTTTCTTTGGAAATATATGGAATGGTAACAATAGGTTCTAGTATACTAATATACTAATCGATGCTAGTATACTAATTAAACTAATACTTAATTCCACAATTAAACTTCATAAAATCAAAACAACAAGTTCTAACATCTATTTTCTGAACCTGAATAGATGAGTACAATTTTTTAGTTGTTTTATTAATGGTGGATAGTGGAATATGATGGAAGAGCAACATTACACAATAGAAACATGTCAGTGTGGCTATACCACTGCAATAACATGTCTTACTTCAAAAGTTGACAAAAATTTGTCATGCAATTCTGTAATAGCACCACCATTTAACAATAATGTTTTCCCATCCCATCTACTATTGCAGGCTAAGAACCAACAATTTATATAGCTAAATATGACCATTTATTGAGGAAATAACAAATTGAACAACACCAACAAAATGTGATTAAAAAAAAAGAGAAACCACAACCTTACATATGAGTGTAGTGAGCTTTAGGGTCCTAGAACAAAGTCACAAAATAGACATCATAAAGAGTATATTTATTTATTATTTTAAAAAAGGGAATTAATGATTAGGAGAAGGAAACCCGAAATCTCCTTTTTTTTTAGTCTTAAAGAGAAAGAAACAACAAAGGCTAACAAAAGTAATTGAAATTGACTTACCCTATAAGGCTACAGTAAACATATCTTCACAAATATCAGCAAGCCTACTTAGCTTTCCATACCAACCAACTATTTCCTTTGTTGGGATTCCAATAAAGAAAGAGTCCATAAGTCCAAGACATGTTGCAATTTGGGTTAAGGCTCCATAAGCACATCCATACAACACATGGTTGGGTCCTGGTTCATTTGGGTTCATCCATGAAATGGTCATTGCTTTTCCATCATAATCACCTTGCGTGATGTGCACCTGTAGTGGAATTACTTAATAACTGAATAAAAAAGGCATAACCTCATAATTTGAAACTGTTTCACATGTCCAAATTAGGATCTCATCAATGTTGAATTAAGTAATTAACATAGGGTTATAGATAATAAAATAAGTTTTGTTATCTTTGAAAAACTTACTTGTTAAGGTGGAGTGTAACCTTTTCAAATTGTAAATACTTCATAATCGATGGGCGTGTCCTCTGTTCGCCACTTTGGCCACATCAAAGAGCTAGTGTTAACTATATACATGTTCTTTCAAACATTTATCTGAAACCAACTTAGTAAAGAATATAATTGCACCAAACCTATTCATGTAGTTAACACAACATGTAAAAAAAAAAAAATCAACATATTAGGTAGAGGTCGATCAAGAATAACATAATAAGAAATTTACATCTTAAGAAACATAGTAGAAGTTTGAGAACTCATGTGACAACCCAATTCCAACTAAGTTTAAGAACTTTCTAAGAGGCTTAAATGTTATATATCACTCAGTGTATACTAATCTTTTAAATATTCAAATTTTGTGTGTTTTCTTCTTCATTGCAACTTTCTCGACTCCCCACCCTCTTGGTTTGACCAAGTCATTTCTATGGGCAAAAAACTGGAATTAAGAGTTTCAGTCGAAATGTGCAAAAATCCAACTCGTGAATTCTTAACATTCATTTCTTGGCACCAAAAGAGCATAAATATCGCATCGTATATTCGTTGGAGGAACATGTATATGCTAGATCCTGTGAAATTTTGTGATTGCTTCCTGCTAACACTTTAATGATGGCAACAAATTGCAAGAGTTCTGCAAAATAGTATTCCCACAAGCCTTGCCACAAGCCTTCCCACTGCAGAATATAATTTTATAGAACTACCACTACCATGAGCAGCAAACTTTTGAAAAGACTAAAATAAGCAAGTAAACTTATCATTTGATTTTAGCCCCAAGAGTATCTTATTCCTTTTGGCATTATTCTCTCTGTTTACTTAATGAATTTTAATTATTGAGGTGAATAATGAGTTAGAAATTAAAACAAATAGTAGTGATACTAAAATAAAATGGAATATATTTACAAGGAATAAAATAAATTTTTTTATAAAATAATATGGTAGGTCAAAGCCCTAGTTAACACAAACTTAGTGCCAAGATATAACATAATTTGAAAATTATAATACTATTTTAAAAACAGTTTAAAAATAATAAGATAGAAAAAAACTAAGATAAAAGTAATTGAATATGTCTAGTCGATAATCAATTATAATCATGCATTTCGAGTATAATTGATTAATTGTTTTCCATAAGTTTAATGTCACGTCATGAATTTAGAACTTATTTCAAATTTGTGTTCAGTTGGAATTGCATAATCATGTTCATGTCAACATTTTCACACTAGAACATATGGTGAAGGAAGTTGAAGCTCTTAACCATAACTATAACGTTTTGAAGGGAAGAGGAAAGACCTTGGACTAAAATAAATTTACTTGAGTTTTAAGTCAGTGAGCTTAGTTAGATTCAAGGTAGAGAGACCAACATTCACTTTCTCAAGCCTTAGAAGATAGACATTTTCATAGTACACATTTTCTTTTGGATTCTTTTATGTTATTTATCTTTTCAAAATATATTTTAAAAGTACAATAAAGAAACAACATTAAAATTTCACTTTAAATTTGACATTAAGATTTATTTTCTCCAACATTACCTTTGTCCTTGGTGTTTTACCATATTCATGTGATTTGATTAAACACTTTAAATATTCACATGCATACTTTATTTGGGAGCAAATTGGCAATTCATCAAACAATTCGTTCAATTTTTTTTCATCTCATACTTCATTTCCACTTTCAAAACCTTCTTAATAAATCATCATAGATTATCTAAACCAAATAAATACAATTTTAAAAATCATCTCAAATCAATCATTACAAATAATAATCACTCATACCAAGTGACAAAGATATTCTCTAACGCAACATAGAGTGAGATTAATGGCACAATAATAAATACTCCACAATTCCTCCATCAAATCATAGTGTCTGATAGGGTGACATTCTAAGAGTAGAAAATTTTGCTTGCAAATCAAGAACACACATAATAATTAAGACGTTACCTACCGTTGAATATTATTTATAATAAATAAAACTTTATAGTACATTTGTATTAAGTCATCCCATACTTCACTTTAGTCTCAAACAATTTGGTGGACTCATTTCGTGCAAATCCACAAAGCCCAACAAATAGGTCATGAATCTCTCACCACTTGTCCTTAAGGCTCTTTTGCCTATTTTTAACATCGTTTTTTGTTCTACTGACCAACCTATAGTGTCAGAGGGACTGAAAAATTTTATTACATGCCTACGTGGTCCAAGTTCCATTAACTACGAGCCTCATCAACCATGGTTATCAGTAGTTGTAAGTCCATGTCTTCTATCCAATTAGTAAACTCCCTAACTCTTGCATATGACTTAGGGACACTACTCTTGTCTCTAGTCATGGTTTACCGATTGCAAACACAACTTTTCCAAAAGTTGTAACACAATCATATATAAATACGTTTAAGCAACAAGTTACTTAATGAGTCAATAAAATCCATGACAACATTTTTATACATTAAAGCAACAAATACTAGATCTTAATTGTTTTCATATTCTCTCCACATATTGTTTGCACTAACATCTCTTAGGTTTGATATTAGTTTATAATCACCATTTCAATCTTGAGTGTCAGATTCATGAACCTCTTGTTCCATCAACTCGGTCAACTTCAACTACCAATGCCTTATCGTTGTCCATTCCACTAAGATAGTTGTGAAGAATACAACGTGCTTAGAAATTTTTTGCCATCGATTATAATGAGTAATGTGGTTCAATTCCACTAGCTATGATAGGAAATCATTTCTTTAAAACACCAAATATCCTTTTAATTACATTTCTAAGTGATGCAAGACAAAGTTTGAAAACTCTCTTAGGTTTTGAGGACCTCTTCGGGTGCACTCTTTTAGCTGATATCTAACGTCGTGATATGATGCTATTATATTTGATTTTAACATAAAGCTAGCATTTTGAAGGTTGTATTTTCCTTCGATCATTGTATTGAACATTATTAACAATAATTATTATGTTAGCAAAAATAAAGTGCACCAACTTCCATACAACTCATCTTATGGAATAATCAATGGATCCTTTCAAATAAGGGCATCATTCAATACTCGTGAATCAGATGTTTTTCCTTCCTACCTGGCTAAAACATTTGTAAATTTCATTTTTGAAATCACAAGCTAAAAAAACGTTTTTAGTTGGCCACTCTTTTCTTCCCAAAAAATGAAGGGCATCTACTTGTGGAACCCTAACACGTACACAATTGCCATCTATTTCACCTATATAATCTTAGAGGGTAAAAAAATGGCAATGTAAATAAGAAGTAACACATTATGTATGTGAAATGACACTCTTAAAGTATGAGTAACATTAGTTGATTTTTACAACATAAGGTTGGATGTCAGTCCTAGATGGTTGAATTAAAATTTTTGCCTTCAACATCAATATTACGTTCAACCAAATTGTTCTTCAATGATTGATTGAAATGCATCTTTTACCAACTCAATTGTCCTTAATTGCTCACATTATGTAATGAAATTTTCAGGTTTCATTACAAGATTGTTCGATGTAAACTAAGTATAACAACGACTCCCGTCGACAACACTCTTTTTTGTGGTACAAACTTTCCAAGATAGACGTAACACATTCAGTGCATAAGTAGGGGTGGCAAAATGAGTTAGCCCGCCCCAAAAAATGGGTCGGGATACAGATTGCAACCTGCTAACCCGCTCAGCCCGCCAACTCGTCGGGCCAGCCCACGGGTCAACGCGGGTCAACCCACAACCCATTTACAATTGAAAAAACATGCTACATTTGTTTGTTCCTCAAACTTGCACCAACTCTCATCTCTCGCTCCAACTCGCCTCACACAACCACCATGACACTCAACCCGACGTAGCCAGCCACCACACCACCACGAGACTCCACGCATCCACCACGCAACTCGAACACAACAACACGAGTCGATGACACACCATATCCAACACATACCATATCCAAAGATCAAAGGTGGAGCCATATCCAACAATGATGAGGGCGAGAGTAAGGACTATATCCAACAACGATAAAGGCGAGATTCGAGAGTGAGAGTGAGTGTCAGATCAAACAATGACAAGGGTGAGATATGCTCGAGCACCTCTGATCTTGCCACGGTGAACCTTCGATCTCGTCGTGAGGCACCTTTGATCTCGTTGTGAGGCACCTTCAATCTCCTTGCGCGAGAGTTTCAAAAGGTGTCACTAGTGTCGTCTCCCTATATTTTTTTTCTCTCCTTGCGTTGTTCTATTTAGGATTTAAGGTTTTCTTCTATTTAAGAATTAAGCACAAAAACACACACCATATATAGTGAAAATGATGAAAGTTAGAGTTAAAAATTATAATGACCAAAAGTTAAAAGTGTAATTTTACTTTAGCAAAGTTACCCTTTTTTTCATCTCGTTCTCTTCAAATCACTTTATCGAAATGAATACAATATCAGTTTTTTTTTTCTTTTTTACTTAAATGGTGCAGTTCGAATATGTTATTACGAAAATTGATAACTTTTTTTAAAAATTGTGGATTTGAAAAAGTTGTATAAAAGTAATACGACTTCATGAAAAAAAAAAATCATACCAACTAAGCACGACTTCTACTAATAAGGGTGATATCGTATCACTTGAGCATGACTTTAGTGTTTCGTGAATTGATAAAGTGTTTAATCGATTGGTTATCTTTTTTTTTTTCTTTTCAAAATTAAAGTTGTGGATCTGTTGTATGACTTCAACATAGATTAATTTTCGAAAAAGTCATCAAAGCTGGAAGAAAATTCTGAATAATAAAGAAATCATTGTAACGACTTCCCTAATATTTGGCCGGAAGTCTACATACGTCTATTTGACTTCCATGGATTTACGTAAGTTATTTGGAGAAAATATTATGATTAAATGATGGAATATGCACATTAAATAAAATTCAAAAAACCATTTTCATTTTGTTTGATCACGAAATATGCACCTTAAAAAAGCTTGAATAAAATTAATAGTAAAACTTAATAATTACTTATATTTTATTATAGAGTTACGTATTTCTTATTTCAATTTTCAATTCCATCACACATTTTTTAAATTTGATCTGTGTTATCATTTTTATTTGTTAAATTGTTGTTTAATTAAGTTATTTTATGCGGTAAGTATTATAAAAATGGCTCACACACTTACCTAAATCATAATTCTTATTATTTATTATACTATTATTAATATATATTACTTCTTCTGATAATATTTTTATTAAATTACTTCTAATAACACGAACATATAAATTTTATTCAACAATTTCTTATTCTATTCAATTTATTCAAGTACAACAAATAACACACATAAAACGCATTAAAAAACCACAAAAGCATGAAAATTGTATGGGACTTCAGACCAAATAATAAAAAGGAAGAGTCGTTCGAAGCCAAAATAATTTCTTCATTATCTAGAATTCATATCAAGTTTTCACGACTTTCCCGAAAATCAATTTATTGTACATCAGTCCCATGACTTCATTTTAAAAATAATAATAATAATGAACCATGCATTTATGTATGAAGGTACGTTATACTTTTTCTTTTATTGTTTTTGGTGGCACTACAAATATTTTAAAAACTTGCGTATTTTTCATTGATATTTTCTGCTCAACCTTTAATTCGCCGTCATTGGCAGTTTTTGCAGAGATATGGTGATTGCAATAGATGAGGGAAGAGAGAAGTAGAGAATTGAATAATGTAGGGTGGTAGATCCTTAATGTAGAAACCTATTATGTAGCCTAAACCACTGTTTACAGCTAGTTTTGATACGGACTCTAACATGGGTAACTCTTTGATAGGACTATAGTCAATTATGTACGTGAATTATTAGAACTGGGATGGGATACTCATTCATACCACTGTTTCAACGTTATCCTTATATAAGTGGTTAAGAAACAACTTCAGTATCGACAAACATTTGTATTTTGTAGATTAGTTCAAAAGAAGAATTCATTTTGTTATTTATTTCAGATATTCAATTGAAAAGAATTTAGAAAAAATGCATCATTTAATTATAAAGGGGTAAAGAATACAACAAATAAAAGTAGTAAAAATTAAATGAAATTTTATTTATAACTACATAAAAAAACATTTTTATTAAATTAAATTAAATTTTGTTTACAAAATTAAAATTTTTATTACATTTTCTATATTTGATCTTATCAGAACTCATCGAATAGTCTTGAGGTGAAATGAGAGATTTTCAACGGTCAGATTTTTCGTCTAGAACGGTGTTATTAAATTATATAATATATTCATATATCATTATTTATTTTTAAGTATAAGTCTTTAAAACATTATTTTGCTGTAGATGAAATTTAAATAACTATTTTATCTAAAAACATGAATATAATATTTATCATTACCTTTTTATTTACTCACTTATTATTAATTAATAATTTTGTAATTAAGTTGTCAATAATTTAAAATTTCAACTTCATTATATTATTGTTAATGCTCTTATTTATTTAAATTTGAAAAATTTATCTATCTTCTTTGAAGTATATATCAATTTTTGATGAGAGTGTAGTAGAGGTAGGATAGTCTCATTCTAAGTTAGAGAGAACGTAACAATTCAAAAAAAAAAATTAAAGTTTTTTTAAAACTCTAGAACAGTAGCTCAATACCTCCCCTACTACCTAACTATATTTGAAGCCACTCAACGGTGGACAACAGAAAAAAAAAATTGCTTCTAAACAATTGAATTTTTCTTTACCATAATATCATACTCAGGTTATCAACCTTATTATTTACAATAATACCAACCTCTCTAAATTATTGTTTTTCAACAATGACAACATCACATTTAGTCAAAACAAATACAAGAACCCATAATAGATTAACATATAAGTTTTTATCATCTTAATTTCTCTCATTCTATAACACATAATTCACACATCCCTTTTCCCAAGAATCATTTTCTTTTAGTACTTCTCAATATAATTCTCATTTAGACCTAATTCATACTATTAAACAACTTAGTCATGTTATCACTCTACAATTCATCATCCATAAAAAATATACCTACTTAAAACACAACACAGATACTTTAAAACTCTAAAAAATTGCATCAAATCAAACTTCACAAAAATCATTTAAAGGTTATGCAGTTATAAATTTTCATTTTAAAACAATTTAAATGATCAACTTCCCTTACCTTAAAGAATACTCTTATCACTATTCGCCCCTTTACACGTCTCCACCTACAATGGTCCTCATGTACTAGAAAAATTAGAGTTGTTATATCAAAAAAGAAAAATTTGAACTTAACCTAATATAAATTGATTGACTTGTATGGTAGAATCTTTGGCACTAATTGGAGATCTTCAAAAGGAAAAAATACATTAGGTCAATTTACTAAGAAAGAAGGGAAAATGAAGACTGAAAATGAAATGATTCTCTGTAAAGTTTACGTAAACCACTTATGTTCTTTAAAAAGACCCTTTTAAAACCTCTTAACTTTTTTTATAATATATATAATATACTATTAATAAGGAAAACAGAGTATCAATATAATAATATTGTTAGCAGCGAGAGATGGAGAGAAGAGTATAATGCATACAATGATGGAGAGCAGAGAAATTAGAATGTATTTCTCATATCACTGAAAGTGGAGGATACAAAGTATTTATACAAAACAGAAACGTAACAGGAACTAATAACTGCTAAACTCAATGCAGTTATTACAGTTATGATATTTTGAATTACAACAACAACACACCCCTCTTAATCCAAAATATTAATCAATTTCAAACCCAACAGATCTCTCAACCTTTCAAATCTGCTTTGCCTTAGAGCTTTTGTAAACACATCAGCTACTTGATTCTCTGTAGGACAGTACACCAGCTCCAATCTGCCTTGGCATACTTGATCTCTTAGGAAGTGGAACTTTGTTTCTATATGTTTACTTCTTCCATGGCATACGAGATTTTTTGACAGACTGATGGTAGATTTGTTGTCCACTAAAAGCTGAATTGGTTCTCTGCACTCAAGTTTCAGCTCTTTAATAAGTGTTGAAAGCCATAGACATTGACAAGCTGTCTCAACAGAAGCAATATATTCTGCTTCACAAGAAGACAAGGCTACAACATTCTGTTTCTTGGAGCACCACGAAATAGGTGCATGCATGTATTTGAAGAAATACCCAAATGTACTCCTTCGATCCATTCTCTCCCCACACCAGTCTGAGTCAGTCCAGACCTCCATATTTCCTTCATCCTGACTTGTTTTTCTTGGAAAGAAAAGTCCAAGTTTTGTTGTTCCCTTTAAGTATTTGAGCATATGTTTTACTGCAGCTACATATGATGTCCTTGGGCTGTTTATGAAACGACTAACCAAACCAACCCCATAGCTAATATTTGGTCTGCTATTACAAACATATCTTAGAGACCCTACAACCTGTTTATAAAGGGTAGCATCAACCAGCCTTTCATCTGTTGCTTCACCCAGCTTCAGATTAGCAATAACTGGTATAGGAACCGAATTGCAATCTGCCATGTGGAATTTACTCAAAACTCCACTGATATACGTTCTCTGATGCATCAAAATTCCCTTGGAAGTGTTTTTGAATTCCAGACCCAGAAAATAATTCAATCTCCCAAGATCAGACATTTCAAATTCTGAATTCATCTTATGTTTGAATAGCTCAATCTTAGCTTGTGAATCTCCTGTTACTAGCAAATCATCAACATACAAGCAGATCAACAGCAAATTATTGGGTGAGAAAACTTTCACATATACTCCATATTCAACTGTACATTTATTGAATCCAATCTACAGTAGAAATGCATCAATGCATTTGTTTAGAGATGTCAAAATGGATTTTAACTCGTGAGCCAACCCGGCTCACCACGGGTTCGAGCCGGGTTGGGTTGAGAAAAATTCAACTTTTTCAAAAGTGGGTTGAACTCAACCCGGCTCACTTAACCCACGGGTTAAACGGGTTCGAGCCGGGTTGAAGGTGGGTTGGCCCACTTAACCCACCAATATTTTTTTACAATTTTTTTAATTTTTTTTAATTTTTTTAATAATTATTTACTACTCCTATTATATTTGTTCACAATTTCATATTTTTAAATGCTAGAATATTGCTTAATTAGATTTGAATAGTTTGAATATTTAATTAATTTGATTGTCAAATTATATATGTTGATAC
>Ga0214543_1001530_pt1 | contig 44720 bp, 25 predicted proteins | sample CNSS2metaG_FD_160094 | JGI IMG/M metagenome (GOLD analysis project Ga0214543, IMG submission 160094) | Root nodule microbial communities from cowpea collected in UCLA plant growth center, Los Angeles, California, USA - CNSS2 | ecosystem: Host-associated > Plants > Roots > Nodule | place: USA...
TTTTTATTTTTTAATATTTTTTTTATATATAAAATATATATATATATATATATATATATATATATATATATAGATATATATATATATATATATATATATATATATATATATCATCCATATCATTATAAACTCCTATTCATTTTACTCCTTTTATGCTGATCTATATTTGAAAAAAGAAAAATGAATTATATAACTTTTTGTTTAATTATCTTCGTTTATGGGAATAAGAACTAAAAAAAATGTCATGTTAATGATAATCATATTTATATTTTCTTTGTATAGTGGAAACTAAATATCGAGTCCATGCTCATAAATTGATGCATCATATCACCAGAAAATGATTATTTTAAGAAAATCATTGATATATATTATTACAACAAATAAGGAGTATATAGGTCTACGATATTTATTATTATTATTATAATAATAATTTTGTCGTAGAATTGTGTGACATATAGTGCTTATATTGTGCTATAGCTTGTTTTAAAAAAATTCTTTTTGTTTTTATTATACTTTTCTTTAGTTATCCACTTAATTATATACACAAAAATTGTGATTTTTGCAGGCTAAGAATCCCTAACATAATATAGCTCGCAATATTTGGTTTTCCACTCACCAAGTGATGTGTTGCTCAACCCTTGTTTAGAAGACAACTTTGATTCTTCTAAAAAGATTGAATTATACTTTACTACAGCATTGACAGAAGGGTTCCAACCATTTGTATCATGAAACACAATTGTTGTATGTTAATTTTATTTTTGGTATGTATAACCATTTTTTTTTCATATTTGTAATGTGTTGTACGCAGTAAAAGATGCGAAAAAATATACAAAAAATAATTATATGCACGAGAAAAGTTAATTTAGAATTTCTGCCATCAATATTGTAAAGTGATATTTAATTTTACTTATGCAAAGTTCTCAATTGGATTCAACAATAGCATAAAAAAGAGTTGGTAAAGCAAACTAAATTAAGAAATGTCCAAAAGGCATAATCTTGGTTAAGAGACAAAAACGTATTAATATGTATTAATATTAGTGTATGTTTGAGCAGAAATAGATTTTTATTTATTTATTTATTTGAGTTATAAGCTTGTTGCACTCAAGACTGGCTCGTTGCTCGCTTTAGACTTCCAGCAAAAGAAGACCTCAAAACAAGTTTATTGCTACTAATATTTCCCTATTAATTAATTAATTATAAAATTATTTTTAAGAAAACAAGCCTCGAAAAACTATTTTTGTACTAATATACATCTATTAATTTTATTATAAAATTATGTTTGAGAAAAAAAAAAGTCTCAAAAGAATATTTTATTACTAATATAGTTTTATTACATTAATTATAAGTTTATGTTTGCAAATAAAATTTAATTAAATTATTATTAGTGTATGTTAATTTTTATTGGTATTAAAAATGATAATTGATGAGTTAAAACTGTATTTAGTAAATTATAATTTTGTTTACGAAGAGAATGATTAGTTATTTTCATTCTCTTATAATAATTCTATTTTTCTCTTTTATCGTTTCATCTCTTTGTGACTTTCTTCTCTTCTAAAAGTCATTTTTAGGGTTTTGATAGACTACATTCCTTCAATCTCATATTATCTATGTGAACCAATTTTCATTCTCATTTATGATTAGTATGTTTTTTCTTTCTAATTGTGTTGTTGTACTTTTTATTCTATTTTGGATTTGTACTAAAATTAGAAATACGTCTTTTGTCCAATTTTGTTTTTTGGTACTTTTGATTTACGAGTTTCAAAATGTTTTTGCGTAAATTTTGACGAGGCACTGAAATTTTTCTACAAAACTATCAATTAGATTAAGGGTTAGTCTTTTGGTGGATAATAGATTAATTGGAGCATAATTCAAAGTAGGTTTTCTGTAAAAAGATAATTTAATTTTAGAGAAAAAGAGACGTACTATCGATTGAGAAGAACCTAAATTTTTGTGGAAAACCGTATTAGACGCACAAAGAAACAATTTGATTAAAACATTGAGAATGAAATTGTAAAATCTCTTCAAGAATCGTTTAAAATATATTACTTTTTGTATATTGTAGATAAAGAAATTACCACACTCTAGAGTAGATTTGAACAATTTAAAATATGTGAAGATATTTTTTATTTTTTATGTAGTGTCAAAAAATTAAAGTCACTAACAGGGACGGACCTTAGTGTCCCTATAGGGGGGCATGCCCCCGCCCCCTTCCCTTCCTCGATTTTTTTTCTACGTAAGTAATATATATATATATATATATATATATATATATTCAATTTTAATGGATTTGATATTTTAAAAAAAATTATATATTTCTCATTTTTTAATTTTTGTTTTGATGTGAAATTAAAATTTGTTTTTAGTAGTTGAGTTATTTACGGTGCCTAACATGTTCCCGTTTCAATATCTGCTGAAAAACGCGTTTGACACATAAAAATAATTAACTTAATTGGGTTAAAAGTACTATATCTATTCATTTAAAGTTTGGGGACTAAAATGTATCAAAGTTTCAGACACTAATGTATTATAATTTTGCATCAAAGTTCATAGACTAAAAACATATTTAACCTTTTATCTTGACACCCCCTAAGTTTTGTTAAAGATCCACCAATTGTCACTAGATTGTGCATTTTTGAAAGAAAAATGCTTAAACTTTGAAAAATCTTTAAAACATGATAATTTTGGATAGTGATGAATTTGATTTATTTTCATAATTAAATATCTTAAGAGAAATTATAGGTTTGAAAAATGATAAACCAATTGACATTCTTAATTATATAAAAAGATTATATTTTGTTGTTAGGAAGATCTCAAAAATAACAAATAACCAAGCGCGGAAGCAAAATCTAAACCAAATCTTCCCTAAACTAGTATCAGAGCTCCGATTAGGGGCTTTGATTTGTGCTTTGAAAATAGGAAATAATGATGGTGTCGGAACCATGATTAAATTGGATTCTACAAATTATTGAATATGAAAATATCGCATGGAAGATTTGTTATTTTGCAGAGACCTGTATGATCCTATTGAGGAAAAGGGTGTTAAACCAATAGGTAAAACTGATGGAGATTGGAAGAAGATAAATAGGAAGACTATTGGTGTGATCAGACAATGGATAGATCAATCTATTTATCATCTTGTGTCAAGTGAGACTCTTGCTTACAATTTATGGAAGAGATTAAGTGAGCTGTTTGATTCTAAAAATTCCTTGAACAAGGCATTCCTTATTAGGAAGATAGTAAACTTGAAATACAAGGATGGTTCCTCAATGGCAGAGCACTTGAGCAATTTTCAGAATATGGTGAATTAGTTGATCACAGTGGAGATTGTATTAGATGATGAGTTATTAGCATTGTTGTTGCTTAACTCATTACCAGACAGTTGGGAGACTTTGGTGGTATCTCTGAGTAACTTCGCTCCTAATGGAAAATTGACTTTTGACATGATCAAAGATAGCCTCTTAAATGAAGAAATTAGAAGGAATGGTAGCAATAAGGATATCTCCTCTTCTTAAAATGAAGTTTTAGTTATGGAGTCAAGAGGAAGAAATATGTATAGAAATTATCAGAAATTTAATAACCGCTCTCAGAGATTTAATGTTCATTCTCAAATATTTAATGATCGTAGTAAGTCAAGAGGAAAGTCAAGGCCAAAGACAAATATCACATGCTTCCATTGCAATAAACCAGGACATGTGATTAAAAAATGCTAGTTCCTCAAGCGAGAGAAGTCAAGGGATAGAGGAAATAATTACAATATAATATGTCACACCTAGTTATAAATATAATTACAATATAATTTATAAATTTATAAATATTTAAAAATACAAAATACCACACCTAGTTATAAAGAGGTTTTGACATAAGCAAACCAGATCTTGTTTTATGTCAGATCATGTAATTTGAATTTTTATACTACTTTTTAGTATATTATATATTAGAGTTTATTGTTATTTAACATAGTTAAATTTGTAGCATTTATAACTAGGTTAGAAAATTGTTTACAAGCAAGCAAAATATCTTTTATAAACAAGTAAAATCATGTCCATATATTTATTAACAAATTATATTGGTCTCTAAATATTTCTAGTTTTTGCCATCGATTTAGTCACTGATTTAGTCATTGATTTGGTCATTGATTTAGTCACTGATTTAGTCACTGATTTGACAATTGTTTAAAATTGAATTAGATACTGATTTAGCCATCGATAACTATTTGAATTAAATTAAAAATTGTACGTATTGGCTACCGAATTAACAACCAAAAATTATTTTATTAAATTAAAATTTATCCCAATTAGCAACTAAATTAGAGACGAAAAATTTGGTGGCTAAATTGGTCAACAATACTTAAAGATGACAAATATTTAGTGACCGATTAGCAATTAAAATATCGGTGATAGTTTAGTGACTGATTTCAAAATCGGTGACTAATGATTTTGCGACTTGAATTTTCGCCACCATTTATTTTCGGTGACTAATGATGTTTACGACTGTTTTACTCTTTTAGTCACCAATTTCGTCGGTGACTAAAATGTTTTTTTGTTGTGGTGTGTATATAATCAAGGTAAAACAAATATACAATCAAATATATTGTAGAGATAATATTAGTCATCTATAAACATTTCTATAAATAGATAAAATGATAGTTTGACAATTAAAAATTTTCAATTTTAAGATATAATTTCTTTTATGAAATCCTTTAATTTATATTTAATTATCTAAAAGTATTTTAAATATTTTAACTTATCAATTTCATTTAAATAGAATAAACTATATAAATCATAAATTCTAAGAGCAACAAGAACAATTAAAAATTTGAAGTAGAGTACACTAGATGAAGTCCTATAAAAAAAGTAGAATCAGTGATTAAATCTGATTATGTGAACAAAGCAACCCTAAACCATGATTAGGACATAATTGGACCTATGATTTGTCATGAATAGTGAAGGTCCAACATAAACTAGTATAAATATACCCAAGGTGAAAAAGTGGGATTTTCTAAGATTTGCTTCTATTTAGACCTTATTACTTATTAACTAACTTGAGTGTCAAAAATAAAATTATAAAAAATGAATTTTGTAATTAGATATAGAAATGCTAAAAATAAAATAGTAAAAGACACTGAAAATTCACGTAAATATATTTTAAAGATAACTATGAATTATAATAAAGCATATTTTAATTTCGTTAAACAATAAAAGAAAACAATATTTACAATATAGATAGACAAAACATATTCAAAAGAAGAAGAAAAAATAAATTTAATCAAAGAAGGATGAGAATTACATAAAAAGTTGTATTTCTTTACCTTTATGGGAAGGATACATTGCTTGTAGATGAGATGGTAAAATTCAATGCAAATAAATTGAAATCAAAAGGAAAAAGAACAAAACGAAAATATCTCTTCATTTATTTTCTTTTCTTTGTGAAAATAAGAGGGCATAAAGTAATTTCATTTAGTGTACTGGAACACTAATTTCGTAAATTTCTTTTATGTTTCTATGAAGTTAGTATTATTAAAATATAAAATTGAAATGATACAAAATTCTTTTTTTTTAATATATTTATTTTAGTCTTGAAATAAAAAGGATCTCGTTGCTAATATTACAACTTATTTCGTTTGAAATTATTGGGTTATGAAAATAATACGTTTTGAAAAGTCTCACATCACCTAGGATAACCAAGGGTGGGTATTAGTGACTATATAATGGGCTCTAAGTCCATGATGTTCTTTGTCCCAAGTCAAAGAAACTTCAAGCTTTTATTTGACTCTGCTTTCTCTTTCTTATTTCTTATACTCTTGTAAAGTGTGAGTGTACTTGGGATCAAAGGGCATGAGAGAGTTGTCTGTGTTTCCTTGTGTTTATTTTATTTCTCTATTAATAATAAAGTGATTCTCGGGGGGGTTTTCCCTACAATGGTATCAGAGTCTATGGTTGCAGTGTAGCCTGATCTTCCATATTAGAAAAGATTAATTCCTTGTTGTTGGAGAATCATCCTTGGTTGTTGAAGTTGCAACGAGAAATTTGATGGAAAGATCATTGTCAAGTTGTGTTGACGCGATGAATTTGTAGTTGATTTTGTGGAGGAACGAGGACTGTGAGTCGTGATGGATCTGCAGTGGAGTTCGCGGGTGGCAAGATGCTCCTGGATTTGCGGAGGACATCGCAGTTGGTGCTCGCATGGCCTGGTGAGTGATGTACGATGGAGATCTAATTTGTGTGAGTCATAGTTTGCGGCATGTGCGTGGAGGAAGTGCTCTACAGTTTACAGACCTGCTCTGACGAGAGTAAATGGTGGTGCTACATTAGCAAGCATTACGTCAACGGGTGTTGCATCTCCGACAAGGGAGTCAAATGGAACGGTGGTTGCTAAGTGCAGATGTTCAATTTGTGGCTTTTCGCAAGGTTCAATGGTTTTGCATCGTAGGTTACAGCATGGTTCTAACGAAGGGTGTATGATGTTTATGCGCGAGCATTGGCTAATATTTATGCAAGGTGTATGATGTTTATGCGTGAACATTGGCTAATATTTATGCAAGGTGTGTGGTGATTATACACGAGCATTGGTTAGCATTGATGCAGGGTGCATGGAAATTCTTGGGATGACTTTAGTTGAAGTGGAAATTCTTGGAATGGTTTGATTCCAAGTGGAAATTCCTGGGATGGTTTAATTCCAAGTGGAAATTCTTGGGATGGTTTGATTCCAAGTGAAAATTCTTGGGATGATTTAATTCCATGTGAAAATTCTTCAAATGGTTTAATTCTAAGTGAAAATTCTTCGAATGGTTTAATTTCAAGTGAAAATTCTTGGGATAGTTTGATTCCAAGTGAAAATTTTTGGGATGGCTTGATTTCAAGTGGAAATTCTTGGAATAGTTTGATTCCAAGTGAAAATTCTCGGGACGATTTGATTCCAAGTGATACTCCTTATGGTGGAGCATGATTAACAATGAAGATGTGTTTATTTGAATAAGAGTGGAGATGAAAATAACATGTTTTGAAAAGTCCCACATCGACTAAGATAACCAAAGATGGGTATTAGTGACTATATAATGAACTCTAAGTCCATGCCATGAGGTTCTTTGTCCCGAATCAAAGAAACTTTAAGTTTGTATTTGATTTTGCTTTCTCATTTTTTATACTCTTATAATAAAAGTGTTGTGGAGGTTTGGATTAAATTATTACTTTAAAGAGTTGTTGTGTTTTCTTGTTTTTATTTTATTTTTCTATTAATAATAAAGCGATTTTCGGAGATTGTGTGTGTGTGAGTTAGTATATAGAAATCCGTTTCACTATATTATATTATATATTGAAGAAAAAAACGTATTTAATTATACATTGAAGAAAAAAATATATGTATGTTTTCAATGTTAAATACGTGGCAATATTATTCTTTAACTTTGATTATAACTTTTAAAACGTATTTAATTAATAAATAAAGTATAAATAGATTAATTTTGAAGTATTTTATGTTAAAATTTATACTGATTTTTCATATGAACTTATTTAAAATTATACAAAAAATTTATAATATAGAAATATTAATAAGTTTTATTTTGAGACGGAAATGAAGATAATCAAACTTAACTCCGTCAAATCCATTTATCAGCCTATAAAAAGAAGGTTTTATTTGGTATATTATAATTAAATCCCATATATGTCATCTCATTCTTCTTCTTTAATAATTTAGTAATATCATTAAAATATTAAATTAAAGAAAGAGGAGATGAAAGGAATGTTTTGGGCACCAAAAAAGAATGCCTTAGGAAGGTGACTTGACACAAGAAACAAACATGATTTTATTAATAAACATAAATAATAATAGACGAATTTATCTATTTTATAATTATAATAAATTGACATCACCTTTCTCTAAAATTAAAAATTAGTGTTCTAAACTATGAAAATAAATAAAAACTTATAAACAAAAAAAAATTAAATTATTTAATTATAAAAAAATGATCTCGCTTTTTTAAATATTCTTAAATAAAGTATAATTTTCCCTAATTTTGGAAAGTACACTTTCAATAAAATGCCTTTAGGATGTGTTGGAATGAACAATTCCAAATTACAATATTTTGATTTAAGTATTTAAATTTGAAATACTTTGTTGGAATGAAATTTTAAATAAATTTCTATTATATGTAAATAAAATTAAATGAATTTAAAAAATTAATTTAATTATTGAATATCAATTATTTTTAAACATTTTATATGAAAAAAATATACATAATGTGAAAAATGTGAAAAATTTCAAGTACTTTGAATGAAATTTATATTATTATACGTTTAAATAATAAAATATTCTGATAATTTTTCAAAATTTATTTCCTTAGAAACAATTCATTTGAACCATATACTTCACAGTAAATCATTTTAAATTTTTTATAAAAAGATATGATCCAATGATAATGGGGTTTTCCTTATAAAACGTCATCTAAAATTCTATCTCAAAAACTTTGATTTCAAATTTTCAAAATAAAAAAATAATAATAATAATAATAATAGCACGAAACTTGGCACAATAATGTGGTCCTTCAAAAACAGGGGTTTGAGGGAGTGAGAAAAAGAAAAACAGAGTTGACAAACACAATTCATGATATTACGAAAAACCTTATAAAAACTTCATAGGGAATCACATCAACCATCCCAATTCATCACTACCAACGTCTTAAAAGCTTAATTTCAGAACTACTGCTATTATTTCTAGTTGCAAGCATCCATACTACAACCAAACTAAATTTAATGCAACATTGATTAAGCTTCAGCAATTTCAGCAGATTCAGCAGCAGCAGCAGCTAGGACAAGCTCAGGATGAACATTTCCAACAGATGCCAATGCATTGGGAAGTTTCAAAGATCTCAAAGCCAGATGAGCTGCTTTCTGCCCTGATATCATCATTGCTCCAAAGGTTGGACCCTGCATTTCCAATTCCCCAAAAAATATTCAAACACTATTTCCCAGTGAACACCAGAAAAAATAAAGAATTTTCAGTGAGTGGAGAGAGAGTTTTACCATTCTTGGAGCACCATCAATCTCAGCAACTTCCATCCCAGTAACAATCATGCCAGGAACAATTTCCCTGGTGAGTCTCACAATGGCATCCTCTGCAATGTTCATGTCAAGGGCCTTCATTCCTGGCACATTCTCAATCAAGCCAATGCTCTTGAGCCTCTTCACACCAGTGGCTCCAAAGGGTCCATCATGGCCACAAGAACTCACCACCACCTTGGCCTCCATCACATTGGGGTCCATGCAGGATTGAGTGTCATGGTTCATGGAAACCAAGGCCCAGTTAGTGACAACCCCACCAACTCTCCCATTCTTCACGATCAAATCCTCAGCTGCCACAGCGTTGAAGAGCTTCACGTTTGGCCTCGCCAACAGCTTGCTCATGATGGTCGATGTGAACAGTGCAGCGTGCTTGATCACCACGTAGTTCTCTTGCTCGTCATACTCAAGACCAAGCTCGTCAAGGAAAAGATGTGCTGGCTTACGCACTATCTGCACTTCCACATCCACAATATCATTCTCTCTTTCATATCTCTTCACAATTTTCTTCTACTACTGTTCTTTTATTTTCATCTACCTTTCGGTACTTCTCCTTAGTTTCGATGACCCTTTGATACACTGTTATACTGTTAATTAAAATTTATATATATGATTCATTTTCATACCCCTTGAAGTTATTAAACTATTCAATATAACATTTTTTACAATTTTTTGCACAACCTTTAATAATTCAATGACCCTTTTAATTTATTCTTATATTTGTCAAAAGGTAAATTTGCTAAAAAATTATTCTTGACATTATTTAACATTTTATTCATGGCCTTTAATATGCTTTATTTTACAACTTCAATATAGTCTTTAACAAAAAAAAAAACTACTAAAAGATGTACAAGTATATTATATATTTTAAACCTTCATAATTTTAATAATAATATAAAAATAATACTAGAGGAAATTTTATAACATTTCTCTTTGTATAAAAGATAACCCCAAAAGCCCTCAAAAAGAGTCCACTTTTATGGTAAATTAGTTTAAACCCTTTAGATAGAATAATTAAAGGAAATATATGCTAAAAAAAAAAGTATACAAACAAATGGCATGCAACTATTTTCCTTCAAATAAGATCAGTTCAAAATCCCTTTCAACAGGAACAATTGAGTCAGATATTAATAATTTAAATTTAAAACTCATAATTTCATTTCAATACACTTAAGCACTTAATAATTGAGCCAAATTTATACTTTTAGAGCTGTCTTCTGAAGAAAATAGAACTTCTGTTACATTAGGTAAATAATTAAAAATATTTATAATTTAATAAATGTTTTAATTATTTCCGTTTTTTTAACTATTAATGTCTAGAGATTTAATGCGCTATTAATTATTATCTTATCCATCTATTAAAGTATTTAATAATAATTAATTATTATTTGTAATAATATTGATATGTCAAATAAATGCATTTTAGTGCAAACATGGTCTAATATTATAACTATTTCTCAAGAAATCAGTACTTTTATTACCTTGATAAAATAATAATTAAAAATATTCTATAACTATTTATCAAGAAATCAGAACTTTTATTACCTTGGTAAAATAATAATTAAAAATATTAAGTTCTTTAATTATTTTTTTAAACTTATTCATGTTTTTTGTCTTGCCTTAAAAAAATTCCATGTTTCTTTTTCTGTTCTACCGGAATCAAGTACTAAATACTAAGAAAAAATTCCCCATGTTTTTTTTTCCTGATCCAACAGAATCAAATACTAAATACTAAGAACAAATCCCATGTTTTGTTTTTTTCCTGATCCAACAGAATCAAATATACTAAATACTAAGAACAAATCCCATGTTTTTTTCCTGATCCAACATAATCAAATACTAAATCTAACACAAAGTCCTAACAAAATTAAAATCTTAATTTATCATGATAAAAATAACACCCTTTCTAGAAGAAATACTGGTCTGCCATTCATGTCTATATTTACTTGTTAACCATACCAAATTTTACTATTTCAAAAAAAAAAATGTAAATACATTTGAATAAGAATTAATCTAATGCATTTATTTTGTAGATATTTTATTTTAGTAAAATTATTTAATTTAATAAATTTTATTTTTTCATTTGAATAAATATTTTAATTAACACTAAATATAAAAACTATTTAAATAAATTAAAAATATAAATATTAAATAATAAATAATTATTCATAAACACAAACGTCACCTGTCACCTGTCACCTGTGCATGCGTTTCACTAGTTATTTTATAAGATCTCTTTTTACCTTAACTCAGTTAGAAAGAAAATAAATAACAAAAACAAAATAATAATAATAATAGAAACAAGATGTTGCTGGTATGTGGAGAGAGAAATAACACAGTTACTGACCATGGCGGAGAAGAGCTGGCCACCGAGCCACGCGCCACCGCCAGGGCTGACCGACTGTTCGATAATGGCAACATTAACATCAGGATTCTTGCTGAGTTCGTACGCACAGGAAAGTCCGGCGGATCCAGCCCCGATGATGACGACATCAGTGTCAGCATGCGTGACCATGTCGGTCATGTAGCGGCGCGTCATCTCACGCGACACAATAGACTCCTTGATCGGCTGGAACCTGAAGGAGGACAAGTCGTAGGGTGGCGGGGGAGCAGCGGCGGACAAAGACGCGCGAGAAGCGTGGAGGCGGCGAACGGGGGTAGCATGGGTGGGTTTGGCGGAGAAGAGTGATGAAGAGGGTGGAGAGAGAGTGGAGGCAGAGAATAAGGAGGAAGAGGTGATTGTGGAAGCCATGGAAAAGAGTTAATGAGTGAAAGTGTGAGATGTGATTTTGGTTTGGAGAGGGAGGTATTTATTGATGAAAGTAGTTTGCAAGAATGGAAAAGTTTAAAGTGAACAAATGAGAAATGGAGAGAGAAAGTTTGTGAGAACCTATTCTTTGATGCTGTGCATGCAGGACACGTGGATGTTTGTTGGAAATCAACGGTGCAGATTTTTCTGATATTTGCACAAATCACTGTGGTGTTGTTGCTGCACTTGTGACCACACTCATCTTATGTGGAAATATCTCCATTACAAAGTAATAAAATGATTAAACAATTATTTTTGTTGTCTGTGATTATGTTTTTTTCTTTGTTTTTAGTAAGAAAAATATTTTGTCTTTAAAGTACTATGTAAAGTAATTTATTTTATTCTTTAAATAAAATGATATTGAAAGTCACCATTACCATTTTACTGTTTGAGGTACTATTTAAATTATTTTTATAACAAAAACAAAAGAAAAATATTTACTAGGAATAAAAAATTTAAAATAAAATTTGATAATTTATCAATAAAGAGACTTTTAAACTAAACTAAAATATTAGTCAATAAAGAGATATTTAAATTAAACTAAAATACTAGTGGGTCGGTAATTGGTTTAAGGTGAGGAATATTGTACATATTAGTTCACTTATTTCAAGAATAATTGGATAACTTATTCTTAGTCTTAATTTTTTAATTTTATTGTAAATTAGTTTTTTAGAATAATTAGATAATAAATATATTATGTCCTCTACCCGTTATTTTATTTTAAAGTAATCTTTCAAATTAGATAGATGATAAGTGTAACCTTTCTCATTTTCATTATAAAAATTTGTTCAATTAAAAAAATCAGTTTACGTTACTTTGTTCCAAAAATAACTGTATTAAAATTATTTTAATTAGAAGCATCTTAAAATTTAATTATGATATTATTATTATACTTAAATATACTTATATATATATATATATATATATATATATATATATATATATATATATATAATAAATATGAAAGTTTAGTTTGATGTTAATATAACATCCCAATTTCAGCAGCTTAAAACTAATAAAAACAGGAAATTTCGTTATAGTTTCAAAATAGATAATCCAGTATACATAATATATTAATACAGTCTTACAAAGGTATGACTATAAAAATATATCACTTATACACTTAAACTAAACTAATAAACTCTATACTTGAACTGACCACTGCTAAAGCTTTCACTGGAAACCTCCTCCACAACACTAAAATGATGGCTCTTCATCCTCCAGAAGTGTCTTTGACAGTGCAACTACATCTGCTCCCACCGAATAGGTGATCATCGCAAAAGGAAAACAATACAACACCATACAGACACATAGAAAGCACGGGTAAGCTAATCTGATAAGAAAAAAAATCATGCAATTCAATTATAAACAAACCATGCAATCTTTCTCATTTCTACCAAAATAACATAGGCCACCACAAACACAGTACAAATATATTACTCTAGACTCGATATCCAGATTATGTAAGCGACATCGGATCTCTTGGTGGCTTGCACCTGTGAAGGTTCCCAAACTATGCAGAGTTTGGGCACAAGGGGTTATCACCCAACCACTCTCAGGGTAAGTCTCCTTTGCGCCTAAGACTTGATCAAGTCCAAAGACTAGGACCTCCTGCTACTTCTCAAAACATAATCCATTATGCTCTATCTGAGCTTGAATGATTATTGGAGTTTCATGATACCAACCAATACGGAGTCCTTACGTCCTTACATACACTAAATCATTCCCCTTAGAATTTCCCTTGAAATCCTAGTTCAACCACTTCTTCTCATATTCCAACTTCATGCAATATCACCACATATATTACTAGTCATAGCAATTTATGCATATCATAACTAAGTTCACATTTTAACATTTAAACATAGCTTCATCCATTAGAAACAGAGAAATAACATTCAGCTGCAAAGGTTCTCGTCCAAGCTAGAAGGTCTCGCCTAGGCGTAAGGGCTCTCTCGCTTAGGCGAGTCATTCTCGCTTAAGCGAGGCTCGAAACAGAGAACAACCCAAACTTTGGGCGAATTCTCGGTCAGGCTAAGTTGTCTCGCTTAGACGAGAGTGACTCTCGCTTAAGCGAGACTGACTCGCCTAGGCGAGATCTCGCGCAGAGACAAGGGATGAGTTTCTGGTGTTTTCGCTCAGGCGAGAGCTGCTCGCTTAGGCGAAAATACCAGATTCCCAATCTGTTCTCACATGCAACAGTCCAGAATCACGCACAAATTCAATCATACAGTTAATTTCTCAATTCAATCACTTAATTCATACCCATATGCAATCAAAAGCACTAGAAAAGATTTTCATGCGAAATCAAAGAAAACAGATAGCTTCCCTTACCAGTTGTGTAGTTTAGACAACTTTATAAACGTCAACGTCTTAAAAACGTCAACACCTCTAACTCCACATGATGTTCTATCTACACATAGAAACATCACAAGAACGATTAGGACACACCGTTATGATCACTGATCAGCAGAGACTCATATTGATGATTATAACGTCGCATGCAAGCGAAAAAGGGCTCGCATGCAACAGAAAACAGAAAAAGACTAAAAAGATAGTAGAAACTCAACTTACGCGAACGGAGAAACTGATCGGTCCAATTTGAAAAGCTCGCCGAGAGGATCAATCCTATGGTCTCGGTTCTTCAATCATACGACGAGAGAGACAAAATCTCTAGAGAGAAGTCAGATAACTCTAAAGAAGTGGTTTCTAGAGAGATGATGTATTTTAAAATAATAAAACTCGTTTATAATGATTCTATTTATACTAAAACCTTTTAGGCTTAAATACCATTTTTGTCCTCATTTTCGTAGTGTTTGTTGCGGATGGTCCTCATTTTTACCAATGTTTAAAATGGTCCTCATATTCGTAGTGTTTGTTGCGAATGGTCCTCATGTTTACCAAATGTTTAAAATGGTTCTCAGTTTTGCAATTCGTGTTTAATTTAGTCCTTTTCTGTGATGCCGTTTAAATCAGTAACGGAGCACTGTACAAGTGGCACTATTTGTATCACTAACACAAAAAAGCCCTTTAACGTCACCCCAATAACGTCTGCCTAAAAAAAGCCCAACGTTAAAAATGACCGGTGGCATTTTTGTAAATAACGGGACCTTTTTAATGTTTGACGTGGAGCGGGCAGACGTTACTTAACGTCTGTTAAAAGATACCCCGACGTCACTCAAAAAAGGACGTCGGCCCCCAACTAGACAGACGTCCCTTGACGTCGGACCAGCGCGCGCCAGACGTCCCTTTACGTCGGCCCCTCTCACCCCCGACGTCACTTAACATCGGATATCACACCCCCGACGTTAAGTTTTGGTTTATCTCTGCGCGAAACGCAGAAACCCTTGCGTTGTTCATCGTTTCCGCGAGAGTTCCCGCCGGCGACACCATTTCCGACCCCCTCCAGGTGAGTTTCGAAAGGTTTTCGTCATCAAACTTGTTGGGGTTTGATTATGGGTGGATTTTACGCGTTTTGAACCGATTATTTTCTGTTTTCATCCCCATTTGCAGCGTTTTGAGATTCGTCCCACTTGCTCTTCGTTTCTGTGACGTCGTTTAAATCAGTAACGGAGCACTGTACAGGTGACACTATTTGTATTACATTGTATTGGGGTGTATTACATGTATTGTACATGTGTAGTAATTAGATATTTGGAGATAAATAGGTGAGCTAGGGTTTTGAAAATGAATTGTTGGGTAGTTGGTCAGTTGCTGCAATCTTCTTCTTCCATTCCCAATTTGTGTTGTTGTAATCTTCTTCTTCATGCAATCCCATGTCACGGTCCAATCTTCTTCCTTTACCTCTGGTTGTAATCGTTGGAGGCAATAGTGTTTAACAATTCGTGCAATGTTGGTGGTTCAACGATAAACCCTAGCTCACCTATTGATTTCCAGATATCTAATTACTACACCTGTACAATACACGTAATATACCCCAATACAATATAATACAAACAGTGTCACATGTACAGTGCTCCGTTACTGATTTAAACGACGTCACAAAAAAGAACTAAATTAAACACGAATTGCGAAAATGAGGACTATTTTAAACATTTGGTAAAAATGAGGACCATCTGCAACAAACACTACGAAAATGAGGACCATTTTAAATATTTGATAAAAATGAGGACCATCCGCAACAAACACTACGAAAATAAGGACAAAAAAGGTATTTAAACCAACCTTTTAATATTAAAATAATCGAGTCTCACTATTTTTAAACCACTATCATTTTTAAAACGTCATTTTCTAGGGTCTTATAGTTACAATATTTATTTATATTTTCATAATATAATATTTTAATAGTCTAAATTTTAATTATTTGAAATATCATTTAGTTGTTAATATGTAATTGTATAATAAATAAAACATATAGATACATTTTTTTTACATAATTATTTTACAATAGTAATTGGTGAATAAAAATATTATATTAATTAATTATTAAAAATATTAATAAAAATAATACTACATTGTATCTTTTATAAGAATAATTAAAAAATTGAATATATTTCTATTTAATTAGAATAAATATGTAATATCCTAAAACTTACATTATCAAATATATTATAAATTCATCACAAAGTTAATATCAATTCAAAATATAACATACAAAATATAACATAAACTTATGTAAAAGATATATAAATACAACTAATATAAAAGATACTTCAAAAAAGTAAATCTTATTTTGGTCCATATAAGGATTACCAAAATGGAAAAGTTTTTTTCTTTGTGTTTTTTTTCATGGTCGTATAATTGATGGTGATGTGCACGTTATATAGTTTATTATAAAAATAAAGAATTAGTTGATTATAAAGATAAATAATTTTTGCAGTTCATCCTATTTCTTTTATTGGCTTGGCTAATAAAAACTAAGTATTGTTTTTGTTTTAGAATCTTAAGAAACTCCTATCCTATTTTAAACCTTATAATTATTCATTCTATTATTTCTTAATTTTGTGATTTCTCACATAATAATATCTGAATGCAACTTCCATTACTGTGCTTGCTCTACACTTGTACATATATTTATTCGTGCACATGGTACAATCATTTATAAAATATAATTAGCAGAAAAATATATTATTCTCATCCATATTTTTACTCCTTCACTTATACTAATATTTGTTCGTACACATCGTACAATCATTCTAGGTTACACCATAACAACACATGCAATATATCTTAATAAGAAAATATGTATAAAACGATATATTTTAATTAACAAGTAAAAACATTACTTTCATTAAAAAATCTAAAATACAATAACCGCATAAGTCACCCATAAATTTATTCATCAAGGATATTCAACACGTAGAATATCAACTACACTTTCTGTAAAACACATATTAAGCGTGTCCTACCAAATGTGAATAGTTCATCAAATCTAAGACGTGGATTTACAAGCAAACCCACAAATAATGAAATTAAAGTAAGTTCATTAAAACTCATGTTGCACATGTACATATGTTGTAATGCGTAAGAACTTCCCTACCTGCTTCCCATGGGAAGTAATGTTAATGCATTTCCAATCAGTTACCAAAGGCTGACCAAATAACTGATTGAATTGACTTCTTCTACATGTAATTCTACCATGTTGAGGGTTTCTTTCTTCCAGCCATAAGCAACAACTAGATTTGCCTTCACCACCTTCCACTAGCCATCTCTAAATCTGACTCAATATCCCTGAACATCCAACATGCCCACTGAGATTAACATTCTCTTGAGTCTTGGAACATATCAAACATCCTTTAGTGTCTAGATTATACTAGTAGAAGTTCCAAAATTTATATATCCCATGCCTACAATGCATAAAGCTTCATCATCTACTAGAAAAACTTTGTCAAAATTTCTAGTTCTGAAAATTTTCATCAAATCCCTACAAGGAGAAACAAGGAAAGATGCACCATAATCCATGATTCTGGATTCAAACTTGCTCTCAACACAACAGATCAATGAATCATCAATGTCTTTTTGTGTTGCCTTTATTGTGTTGTCATGCCTCTTTTCTTTAGTAGTAGTAGTAGCAACACATTGGTTTCTAAAGTGGTCATTCCATTGACAATTCCAACATGTAATATCCTTGCGAGTTTTGCATTGTCCTCTCTTGGACTTTGATCTGCCACACCCAGAACCTTGCCTTTTCCAGACCTTTCGCCTTTACTTTTAGTGTTTAATAAGGAACTTGTTCATTCTCCAACGTTCCTTCTATGAACACCTTCAAATTTAATATCCATTGAAACTAATTTTGATAGAAAGGAATTAAATTTGTTCACATGATCTATAACATAAGCACCTTCTCGCATCTTCATATTAGCTAACTGACGAATCAAGAATACCTTGTTTGATGTTGGGCTTTTCATACATGTTTGGTAATGCCTTCATCAAACCATATGTCATATTCTCGTTGACAATATTCTAAGTAACATTCTTCGACAATGTTAATTTGACGACGCCCAAAGCCCGTCGATCTAACAACTCCTAATATGCTTGAGACATAGTTTATGGTTTATTCTCAGACAAAGGTTGGTACAACTTCGTCTTATACAAATAATCTTCAATTTGTATCTTCTAGAAACCGTAATCATTTTCTTCAGACTTGTCAATCTTCACTTTCTCGTCTTATGCCATTGCTCTCTCTTGCATGAAACCCTAAGCTTTTGATACCAAACACACATGCAAACAAGAAATTACAAGGCAAAAGTAAAATAAAAAGAACACAAAACTATTTACGTGGTTCAGTCAAAATGTCCTACGTTCACAACTACACTAGATGGTATTTCATATTTATTAATTAGGTTACAATTACATATGTATTTATAAAAACGAAAATGATTTTTTGACAAACATTTTGTTGACAAAGTTGACAAAATTACTAAATGGAGAAATTTTTTATTTTTTATGGAAGTTATAAAAATCAAGTAATAAAGTTTTAGGGTTTTTTTTACCAAAAATGGTTGTTTGTCAAAACAAAACTTTGTCAAAGTATCATTTCCCTTGTAAAAAATAGAACAAGTAAATGGGCCAGACCTAATCAACATAATGGATTAGGGAGCTTCTCCTGCACCCCCAAACCTTCTCATGTACCCCCAATAATTACTCTTTTGACCCTAATCAATTTTTACCATCAATGCTTTCTTTTTCCCTGCACCCCCAATAATTTACTGCTTTCTTCTCTCACAAAGCCATCACTCTCACCACCCACCAACCCACCTGCTTTTCCTCCTCCATCGACAGAGCCTTCTTCATCTACCCACTCTGTTTTCTTGACCCCCAAACCAACTCCACCGCCTCCTTCTCCTCCCACTTCTCCTTCTCCATCCTCTCCTCTCCCTCCTGTCCCTCCGGCGAACTCATCACTGCATGGGTGGAGTCATGCAATCAAGATGGTACATGTCTGGCTCGCTTATTCCTCCACCAGACCTTCCACTCCCAGTCTTGTTTCCCAAGTAGACCTCACCGAGACATTTGAAAACTTCATGCACGTTGGTTTCACGGCCTCCAATGAGGAGGGGTCAAGTGATTACACAAGTAAGCTTCAAAAACGGAATTTGTGATCCGTTTCAGAAAAGTATGAAACGGATTCCGAAATCTGTTTCATAAATTTTCATGTTTTTTTATGAAACGGAATTAGGGATCCGTTTCATACTTTTCTGAAATGGATCACGAATTCCGTTTCACAAATTTTAATTTTTTTTTCCAGAAACGGAATTTGTGATCCGTTTCAGAAAAGTATGAAACGGATTCTGAAATCCATTTCATAAATTTTTGTATTTTTTATGAAACGGATTTCAGGATCCGTTTCATACTTTTCTGAAACGGTTCACGAATTCCATTTCACAATTTTTTTTTCAGAAATGGAATTTGTAATCCATTTCAGAAAAATATGAAACAGATTTCAAATTTTGTTTCATAAATTTTTATGTTATTTATTTTCACTGTTGCAGAGTAGCTTCGCTTCTGATTCCTCTACCGATGCATAAGGCCCATGAAGTGGCAGACATGAACCACATTCACGATCTGCCTCATCACCGTCGCCGCCTCACGCTCTGAGTAGTTTCCTTTGACAATGATGCGGTCGAAGAGTTCGCCTCCGCTGCACAGCTCCATGACCAGGTGCACGTGGTTTCTGTCCTCATAAGCCCCTCTGAACTCCAAGATGTTTCCGGCGGCTACTGCACGAGTAAAGCAAACAGAAGAAAGAAGAAAGAAGAGAGAATGAGCTAGGTCAAATGGTTTCAAAATATTGGGGTGCACTGCAGGAGCAAGAAATAGTGGTTTCGCAATATTGGAGGCGCAGAACGTAACCAAATGCATTGAAGTAAAAGCCTCCGGCACAGCCATGGCTGGCAGGAGCAAGAAATAGTGGTTTCGCAATATGTAGTTTTATTCCCACAAATCTCATGTCATCTTATCTTTTCGTTCTAGCGAGGCTCCAAATGATATTATATAATGGTGATAAAAAAATGTTAAACACAGTGCACAAGAAGTTATGCGGATCATGTGTGTTCTTTTGCAAATAATTGCAGAGAAAGGAGTTATTATATTTTCACAAACAACCTACTTTATATAATCACTATATAGTTTATTCAAAATCCTAAATAACAATTTTCTTGGTGTCTTTGTTGACTAATTAAAAATAATATTTCATTATTAAAGTAAAATTTTCATAATATATGAAAACTTGGTTTTTAAAAGATATTTTCCTGCAGATAAAGAAGAGAAAAGGCAAAGAGTGGGTGACGTTTCTCTAAGTACAATACTTTACGGCCAAACCCGTGATGAGAAGTCAGATATTCTGAGCACCAAATAAATAGAATGCATGTTCCTCAACAAAAGCAGAGCCCCACTTCAAGTTAAACATAACGCTCCCTCTTTCATAATGATAACAAATCCAACAATAAATAAATAAAAGGTTGTTAAACGGATTTTGGAATCCGTTTTGTAAAAAAAGCAAAAAAAAATAGTGAAACGGATTTTGGAATCCGTTTCATAAATTTTTATGTTCTTTTATGAAACAAATTTCGGGATCCGTTTCATACTTTTATGAAACGGATTACGTTTCACAAATTTTAATTTTTTTTTCCAGAAATGGAATTCGTGATCCGTTTCAGAAAAGTATGAAACGGATTCCAAATTCCGTTTCATAAATTTTCATGTTTTTTATGAAACGGATTTCGGGATCCGTTTCATACTTTTCTGAAACGGAACATGAATTCCGTTTCATACATCCGTTTATTTTTTTTTAAGTTTGATTAGTGTTTTCTCGGTTGCTCTTCCATAGCTGCTTCAGCTTCATCAATGGTTCGTTCATGGTGGCTTGATGAAGGCATGCTGAAGGTTTCGTTGCAGTTGTGCGAACTGACGATGGACGAAGGGGTGGCGATGCTCGAGGTTGGAGAAGATGGACGGGATGAGAGGCTCGATGATCTGAAACGAAGGGTGATGCCGCGGATGTACTCGTTGGGGTGCTGGAGGTTGTTGCGGAGGATCTGGCAGATCCGAGAGAACTTTGCCTGAAGAAAGTGAATGAAGAAAACAAAACGTGGGAGCAAAATGTTGGGGGTGCAGCCTGAAGCACAGATGGAAAGAAAGTTACTGGTAGCGCAGTAAATTTTGATGAAACCACCAACAGCAGGTAAATTTATGAGGGAGAAAAACGTAATTATTGGGGGTATAGGAGAAAGGTTGGGGTGCAGGGAGAAGGCCCCATGGATTATGAGAGTCGTTATGTTTGGATGTAGATTGTATAATTAGTTAAAGTTATGTAGTTATTTTCTGAATTGCTTGTATATTCTATTTGCATTCAAAACTTATGATTTTTAAATCATGTACCTTATGTGTTTTTATGTGGTGTTGTTATCCACCTATTATGATCATGAACTTCACGAAAGAAGATGATAATGTAGGATCAGAAGAGGAGCAATGCTAAGACTACATCAAGAGCATAATATGTGGATAACTTAGTGTAGATGTAGTTTGTAGTGTTATGCATAAGTTATTCCTTTCTTTTTCTTTTGAAATACTCTTTACTCTATTTTATGATAATGGACAACTTATGAACTTTATATTAGATTTATACATTTGATAAAATATAATTATGTGATTACCTTTTGATAATAATTTTAGATGCTATAATTGGGACGTTACATAGTATAAATTATATATTATTATTATTAGTATTATATGAAATGGATTCTGTACAATTATTTCTTTTATATATTTTCGTTAGCCATTTGCCTTTATTTGCAAAATAGTAATTTATTGTCTTGCGGTAGTTATAAATATAATAATCACTACAAGAAAATTATTAATTAGAAACCAATTTTAAAAACAAAAAATAGTTAGTCATTATAATTATCAATTTAGATACTAATTTACAAAATTAAAAATTACTGGTTACTAAAATAGTCACTATTATAAATAAAATATTATAATTGGTCACTAATTAATTAGATATTCATTTTAAAACTAAATCTTTTTGGTAACTAAAATTTAGATAACCAATTTTTAGTGATCAATTTTTGTAGTAACCAATAATTTTAAAAATCAATTTAGTAACCAATTATAGTTTTTTATTAATAATAGTATTATTTTAGTAATCAATAATTTTTAGTTTTGTAAATTAATATTTAATTTAGTTATTAATATTATTTATCCTAAATTGGTTATTGTATAGATATTTTGAATGCACATAATACATAGTAGTTAGAATAATCGTTTGCAATTTCTATTATCTATTATTTAGTGTTTTATTTTATTTTTTTATCGTTGAAGTGTTGTGAATAAAATATGCAAAAAGATATTATTTAAAGAAACATACTCTCAATTATTGTTATCATACTGATGAATTAATGGTAACTTCGAGACAAAATAACAGTTTCTGAAAATAGTTATATAATATATGTAAGTTTTATGTACCTGAAAATATTTTCTGTTCTTATCACTTTAATACATTATATATATATATATATATATATATATATATATATATATATATATATAATATAAAATATATATATAATATATATATGTTTTATATATATAAAAATATTTTTTTTTTTTATCTCTTTAATATATTATATATATATATATATATATATATATATATATATATATATATATATAAGTTAAAACATATAATTAATAATTGAGTCATAAATGTTAATAAATATTTTACTCAAAGTACATGGTTCAATTTATAATTTATATTAGATGTTGTAAATAAAACCCTTGGACAATTTACATCATAAACTACATATATAACTAATTTACCAGGATCTATTTTAGTGAAATGCATTAGAAATGATGCCATCCATAAATAAATAATTTCATTAATGTCTCAAGGAATATTGAAAATTTTACATTAATTTCAATTTACACTATATAAAAGGCAAATACCACCTTAAAACTTTCAGTATAAAATTACAATAGTTGAATAATAATATAATATTAAAAGAAATATATGTTAGGGTTTTTTATGTTAATTTATGTTATGAAATGATCCATCATTTTTTATTATGCTAAGGGCAACAATTCATGGTGGATTCTAGTCCAAGTTCATTAGGGGCTTTCAACATTTTAATGGTGTTGGTGATAGGGTCCAATCTAACACTTTTTGTGATATTTACCCACCAAAAGGTATTCAATTTTTTTGTAATCACATGACTATGAAATTAAATATATGGCTTCACTTTCTTCTGTGTAAAGACATCACGGATTGCATCAAAATTAAACTAGGTGTTGTCGTTTGGAAATTTGAATTTATGAAAAGGCAAATATGCTTGTATTATATATATGGCTATCATTTCGACCTCTTTGATTTCTTCTGTAATGTTCATGGAAGATGAGTCATGATGACAATTCCATGTTTGGAAGATACATTGATTTGCATGGCGATTGATCTAGAGTATCTCCAGAAAAGTATTGCTAATTAATAAAATCCATGATTTGTATTTTTTTAGATGTTTAAGTTGGTTTTTGAGACTCATCAAGATCAAAATATACTTTTATAATAAAAACATTTATAGTGATATTTAAAAATCATCAAGGAACTAAATTTTTACATTTATGAAATATGAGCATAATTCTTATCAGCGGAGACCGATTTTTATGCAATGTGTTGTATCTTTTTTCTGTCTTGTTATAAAAATAATTGGTTTAGTAGTGCTGAAAAAAGTAATGTTATTTTACATTATTATTATTATTATTATTATTATCATTAAATTTTGTATAGTGAAATAAATAATTTATTTTTATTTTACATTTTTATTATTTTGTATAGTGAAATAAATAATTTATTTTTATTTTACATTATTATTATTATTATTATTATTATCATTAAATTTTGTATAGTGAAATAAAAAATTTATTTTTATTTTACATTTTTCCTAGAATTTATTTTTCTCAATGTAATGACGTTTCTATTATTCATTATTAAAACTTTTAAATATGAGTTTTTAAATGTTTATTATTAACACTATTTTTTTATCATTTTTCATGAAGTTATATAAAACAAAACAAAAATGAATTAAGTTTCTCTCATATACTAACTAAAATCAATTTGTATATTCAATTTCTTTTCATAAAATCTTTCAAGAAAGTTTTTCAAAAAAAAAAAAATTAGACTGTCGTCTTTTTGGAAATATGATTTTCGGACAACCACACGTTAAATATGTGAACGTGTTCTCTTGTACATGGAAAAATGGTTCATGAACTTGTGAACAAACATGCAAGTATGCGAATGATTTTAGTTTAAAAAATTTCATATTTCATTTTTTATTTTATTATTTTACGATATGCATGCATATTTTTTTTCTTACTTATTTCTTTACAATTAAAATGGTAAGAACCTAGAAGATGGTAGTTTAGGATTGATAGTGTAACACTCCATTTAAATATTAACATAATCAAATAGAATATTACATAGGATAACATAAAGGACCAATTTGCGGAATATCAAGTCACTCTTCACAAATATCCAAGGTACTTTTGATTCAAACGCTCTATCTACGAGATAGAATTAGAGAAAGAGGAAAAAATCGAGGATTTCACATAATACTTTTGATCGAAAAATCGATCTGATTTTTTTTGTACTTTTCGCTCAATGATGAAATGGGTCAGATTTGACAGGACCAAACCTTGTGGGAGTTAACGAATGATGAAAGAAAAGAAAAAAAAGAAAGTAAATAAAAATGTAGTAGAAGAGTCCTCATTCCAAACGAAAAAATGAAAACTTGATTGAAAAGGATCTTTCTGATTATTGAAGAATGGGGCAAACGGATTGATCGTGAAAGATTTCTTGTTCTTATTAGAAGATCGTGATTGGATCCACATATGTTTGGTAAAAAGAAAGAAAAAATCATCTTCTTTGAGAATAATAAAAAGGAAAGTGTTCAATTGGAACATGAAAACGTGACTAAATTGGTCCTAGTTACTCTTCAGAACGGAATAGAAGAAGAGGAGAGATTCTCGAACCGAACTAGGAAACAGATCCAATGACTTCAAAAAAAATTGAACAAGAAGCCATATGAAGTGAAAATCTCATGTACGGTTCTATAGAGTGGCAGTAAGGATGACTTATCTGTAAACTTTTCCACTATTACACCCAAAAAACCAAACTCTACCTTAAAAATTAAATACTAGAGCACATCACGATGCCAATAACTAGACAGAGAAAAATAGTTTGAAAGTGTTTAAAATAAATACTTAGAGAGCAAATAATACATGGGTCATAACCCTAAAGTAAACTCTGAAAAGCGGGATCTGTCCCAACACAGACTAAGCAGCGGAACCTCCATCACCCTGATGACCACGGGGAGTTCTCGCATCTGCTCACATCAATAAATTGATGATCATCGCAAAAAGAGAAAATCACACACATAAAAATCAAACAAACAAAGGGTAAGCTAGAGCAGAAAAATGGTTTAAGATACAGTTACATATAATTTCATAGTCCAAGAGGCTCATGTCCACCAATCATGTTATGACTTGCAAACAATACATTAAGACTCACGACATGTCTACCGAGTTGCTCTACCGAGCTAATTGTTACAGTGTTTCTTTCCCCCACATACAAGGTTAGCCCTTAAAGTGTTCAGGCCTCCTGCTACTCTCACCACTCGAGTCAATACGCTCTATGTGAGACTAGATGACTCTTTAGAGTGTCAGGATGCAATCCTTACCTTGAATCCTTACTAAATTATATAAATGGGGCACCACCATGAACTCCCACTAACAGGGGTCATGAAATTACGTCCCGACCAACTGAGGCACCACCTTGAGGTCTCACCTAGAGGTTTATGGAATTACGTCCTAACCAATGAGGCACCACCACGAAACTATCGTGGAATTACATCCTAACCCAACCAAAACCATGATTCCAACCATCAATGTAACGTTATTGTTCATACCAAATTCATGTCCACATATATAACCAACAATTCATGTATATTCCATACCAAGATCATGCCAAACTCATCATTCGCCACCCATAAACCATCATTACTCATGCATGTTCACTCATCTCATGCTTTAACATAGCAATCCAACTTAACATGACATTATGCAAACGATTTTGGGATTTTAGAAATAAAATTGCAGCTTGTGTAAATCTCCAAAAATTATTTATATTCAAATTAAACATGATTGAATCAAGAACCAAATGAAACAACAACCTACTAAATTGAATTATTATAAAGGAAGTTGTACACCAAACAAGCAACAAAGGTCAATGCTGTCAACAACCAAACTACAATGATCTTGCGAGAAAAACTGCTCTCACTATAGAGCTTCGATTAAAGATCCAACTGGTCAAAGTCAAAAACTATGTGTTAAGGATCAATTGTTAAACTATCAGCTCGATCCAACGGTTAACGAAGTAGTAACTTTCATTTTACGAAACGTGTGCAGTGTTGTCAACAACCAAACTATAGTGACCTTGCGATAAAAACTGCTCTCACTTTAGAACTCCGATTAAAGATCCGACCGGTCAAAGTCAAGAATTTTGTGTTAAGGATCAGCTGTTAAAATTTCAGCTGGATCCAACGGTTAACACATTAGGAATCTTCATTTTACGAAAAGTGTGCAATGTAGAAAAAGAGTAGCGCCACATCAATCAAACATATTCGCACACCAAACATTTGTATTCGACCAACAACCTCATTCAAGAATCACAGCCATACAAATAGACCAAAAATCCCTAAGCTTCCCTTACTTGGAAAAAGCTAACAGAATATCCTAACACCTAAGCAAGTGAGTGCTACCGACCATGGAGCAGATTCACGATCTGTAAAATGGTGGAATAGATTCAAAATGGGTTACCATGGTGAATCATATAATGGTCTTACGCTAATATGGATAGTGCCAACAAGCTAAACGTTCTCACGGATACAACATGTGCGTTATTCCACCTTCTTGGTCTTACAATATAGTTAAGAGGATGGTCGAGAATAGAGTGTGAGGCTTGTGAATTTTTGAATACCCAACTAATTATGTACGTCAATCTAGGGTATCTATATCACCACCCTCCATTCTACTAGGTCTACCAGACCTTTCTCTGGACTTTATACCTAGTGTATCTCTGTACAATCCATATAATCCATTTTATTCTTTATTTCTATAATTTAATTTATAATCGTCCTTTCACATTATCATTATAATTCTTGAGTCTTTTACAAAATTTTGGCAGCATAACAATTGCGTTTCTATTTTTTCATAATTATCAAAATAGTCAAAACAACCAAATTAAAAAGAGTTAAAAATCAACAACCAAGCATAAATCATTCTTTTACAATAACTTTACAGAAAATTAATTAAAACAGTAAACATAATTAAAAAAATAATTTTTGTATAAAATTTTACAAGTAAAATAGCAAACTTGTTTTATTTATAACTTTTTGTTTAAAACTTCAAATAAGATGATTCTTGAACCTAACTTAAGGTTTTCATAAGCAAGGAGTCCATTTTTCAACTCAAAATTTCAAGATAATGTATGAAAATTTCAAAATCAAGAAGATAGATTATATACTTAAAGAAAACTTGCTAACATAAAGACTTAGAGATTTGAGATAGAACCCCCTTACCTTGGAGATGCAAATTATACTCTAAGAAGAAAATGAAGACTTCAAGGTTCTGGATTCCCTCTCCTACTTCAATTTTCTTACAAGAGTTTAGACCTCTCCTTCTCTATTGTTTTTGATTTTGTGAAGATGTGTGAAATGAAGTCCTATTTATAGGAAAAATCTTGGACAAAGGGATAAGGATGAATTGATGGTAGATTTATAAGATTACTTAGTGAGGATAAGTTTATTTTGACCATATAGAGAAGCTTGGTCGAAATTCCCATTGTAGGAAACTTCATGGTAGTTGCAAGGAGACTTGTTGACTTTCTAAAAGACTTGTTTTTACTCCAAAGTGTAAAATTCATATCTCTTGCCACACACCTCCATTTCTAAATTGCATCGGTGAAACTAAAACCCTATGTCTCTAGAACATCTCGAACCAATTTGAGCTCAATCTAACAGTTAATGAATTTGGAATCAATTTTTTTTTAAAATAACGCAAAACATAACGTAAGTGATGCTAGTTCAAACTGCAAAAATTATTTCTCTAACCACAAACCTTTAAATCCAAATCCAAACGGTCAAACTTAAGTTCTATGTCTTAATAAGTATGCATAAAAAAATCATTATGATACAAAGGTTAACGAAGCGAGAATGAAATATTTACCAAGGTAATTCAGAATTGGACAATAGGTGGAGACCTAACTTGTATACACCTCGCCCTTGGAGGTGTATACCAAGGTAACTTGTATACCAAGGTTAACGAAGCGAGAATGAAATATTTACTACTCCTTGTATACACCTTGAATTTAAAATCCCACCAGTCATATTAAAGAACTATTTTTTAAGAATGCTATGTAAAGTTTTCAGCCTAATCCAACAGTTAATAAAGCCTTAATCACAATTTTACTTAGGCAACTCCAAAATAATAAGTAGTTAGCACAAAAAAAAAATCATCATTTACATTGTACAAAGCCCTTTGTCAATTTAATTATGAAATCATAAAATTACTTCATTCTACATATTTAAACACGAAAGTTAAATATAATTAATATAAAATAGAAGGTCTAAATGCCTTTGTTGTGTCGCTTCCGCTGCTAAATTGGCAGACTCAATCTGTTGCAAGGCTAGGTTGTGCTGATTCACCATATTAGCATTTTGTTATACATGGTTGATATCATTGCTTCTATAGCACCTATTAGATGAGGATTATTTGAGGTCGGAGGGGGAGGATGTGGCCTTGGTGCCATAACTCTATTCATACCGAGAAAAGAAACCATCAGTCAAACTTAAGGATACCGTTTTGACCATTAAAAGTGTCACATAGAACACCCAACAAAAACTAAGTAGGCTCACAACTACAGATCCTAAAGGAACTACTACTCTGATACCAAAATGTAACATCCCATTTAATAGTTATAAACTATTAAACACAATATTATAAAGTGATATGGCAAAACAGATAGTAAACTACGAACATTAAAATATTAGTACAATTATCCCAAAATAACCATAGCAAATATTAAAATATATACAAAAGTTTTATGTTGAGATAAAAAGGGTCACTATCTCTAAACAGACAAAACTACTTTATCTTATACTATGATCTACTAGAATGTATCACGACTCCCAAGAAGAGGAGTATGCTCACCTGCACTCCCCTCTACTCACACAATTAAGTGATCATTGCAAAAGAGATAACAAGATACAATAGCATAAACAACACAGGGTAAGCTAATGTAGACAATGAATCATATTATAATTGAAAACAAGAACATACACGTCATACCAATACACAACAAACCTAATAATTTATCTATATAAACAGAGAACACTGACTCAACTATCCGGATACATGCATCTAACATCGAATCCACTGGTGGTTTGCACCTGCTAATGGTTCCCAAACTCTGTAGAGTTTGGCCTTAAGGGGTTATTACCCAACCATCAATAAGGTAAATCCCCTTCACGCCTAGGACTTGATCTAGTCTTGTGGCTAGGATCTCCTTCATCTCTTCACCACATAATCTACTCTCTTTTATTTAAGCTTGAGTAATTATTAAAGAAAAGATACCAATCCGATAATAAATCCTTATGTTGATGCGTACACTAAAATTTCACATAGAATTTCTCCTTGGAATTCTTTACATAATAACATAATTCATACTCATACCCAACTACTTCGTCCATATCATGGTAATAAAGGATATAGAATTCAAATTAATCATACTCAATCCTTTCACACAAATTAGAACAACAAACAGTAAAAACAGGGCAACTAGTGCTTAGCGTCAGGTTCCAATGCTGAGCGTCATTTGCCTCACATTATTCAGCGCTTAGGGCCAACTCCCACTGCTTAGCGTCCATAAAATAAATCTCTTCCAGACCTATAGTGTTCCTAGCGCTAAGGGACCACTCAGCCAACCCTCGGCGTTAAACGTCTCGCATTTGCGCTCAACAATGGTGCTTAACGCTAATTACCTCGCATTTTCCAATGCTCAACGCTAATTCTACCGGTTAGCGTCACACCATAAAACAACAATTCTGGGCTTTTTTTTAGAATTCTAATATCTATTTTCATGACTCTAAGTGGTATTGTTATTGTAGACACTTGTTCAAAATAGTGGTTGGTAATATTAATTAGGGTCATGACTCAGGAATTTATCCTCTTCAATTACCTCAAAATTCAAGTAATGCAATCAAATTTCAATTCAAGCATAAACATCAGTAATTCACCAAATTACAACACACATTTTAGCAATTCTAATTACATCACAATTAGATAAGATACATTCTTCCAATCTAACAATTATTAGCTTCCTTTACCTGATCAATAAATCCCAGCTTCCAACAACAACACAAACCCCTTTTACGCTATTGAACGCGTAGTTCAATTTTAGAAATAACTCAAACAAGATCAGGGTACACCATGAGAACCACTAATTAGAGAAAATTCACAAGGTAACCCCATAATCTACAAATGATCCATCACTGGTCACATGAAAAGAGGAGAAGAATTGTCTGAGAATTGAGTAGAATATCAACTTACTCAATCGAGGAAATTGATTGGACGAACTTAGAGATTTCTCAGCAGGGATCACCCTAGCAGCCTTTGATCGCCAAACATATGAGAATACATTGAGAAAAAGTAAAGAGAAGAGAGAGAGGTCCTAGAAAAGTGTTTCTAGAGAGATAGAGTGTTTTTAAGTAACGAGATCCTTTTATGAAATTTCTATTTATATTTATGAGTTTATTCATTAAAATAATAATAAGATCTCATTATTTTAAAACAAGATTTTCTAGGTTCTCACATGAAGTACTTTTTCCAAAAATTCTACTATTGTACGCTTCTCAATTTGGTCTAATCCACATGAATAAATGTCCGACTAAAGATGTATTTAATAGTTTAATTAAAGTTTTATTATAAGTTAAAGTTAAAGTTAATTTGTTCCTCTGCTTGCCTAATGGGAGTGGGTAAAAAATTCAATTTTCTTTATCCAATCCACTTTTGTTCCAATCCAATTAATTTAAGATCCATTTTATTAAATGTGTAATCTATTTTAAATCAATTTTATTGAATGTGGATTTCAATTTGATCTACATTTTATATATTGTTTCGATTGAATATCCATTCTCTAAATTCCGAATTCAACCGAGTCAACTGCGACCAAAATTTGGTCAAATTTGGCCTTGGCCGAAATTTTGGCATATTTAGTTGAGTTGTAATGTAGGATCATCTCGAATTTGGAGATGAAATTTGCCTCGAATGAAAATGAGTATAAACCCCAGAACGAAAATGGGAGAAAATGGAGGACGTCAATTGGGGGTTTTGCGAAACGGGTTGAAATCACGCCACTTGGAGGAGGTTCCAAGATAAGTGAGGAAGATCTGCCACTTTGAATCGAATATTCAAAGATAAGGACCGGTTGTTCGAAGGAGAACCTCCAGACTTGAGATAAAAACTCACTGTTTCATAATACTCAAATCTCAATACAAAATGTTTCACAAGGGCTTATATATTATGGGCCAAAACACCAAAAAGCCCAACACGACTAAAAGGTTCGATAAGGCCCAAACAAAAACATTACAAAAATTACCAAAAGATTTCCTATTCAATGATCTGAAGCTAATCCGAGATCTTTTTGAAGGTCCTAGACATGATTCCATCAACTGCTCCAAAATGCCTGTGATGACCCTAACCATGCCTCCATCGAGTTGGCCCTGATTAAAATTTGGCCTAACATAGTCGAGTCGACCTTAATCAAAATTTGGCCGAGTCGATCTCGGCAGAAATTCGACCTACTTGACCCTGGTCGAATCAAACCTGGCCTAAATTTCGACCCAAATTTGGGCGAATCCCCCTTTATGAAATTTTGCGTATACGATCGAGTCGACTAAGATCAAAATTTGGTCGTATTCGGTCGAGTATGTCGTACTAAAAGTTCGATCAAATTCAGTATAGTCGGTCCCAACCAAAATTTGGCGGAGCCAACACTGGCCCAAATTTGGTCGTTTTTGGTAAAGTTGAGCTTAGGTAAAATTTGGCCTTATTTAGTCAAATCGGCTTCTACTAAAATTAGGTCGTATTCTGCCAAGTTTTCACCGGTCATAATTCGTCCGAATTCAGTCGAGTCAACCCCGACCAAAATTTGGCTGAGTCAACTCTAGCCCAAATTTGGCGGATTCAGCCCTAACTTAAATTTGGTTGTATTCGGCTTAGTCGACCCCGAATGAAATTTAGCTGTATTCTATCAAATTTGGCAGTGTCGGTCACGATCGAAATTGGGACATATTTGGTGATGTTGACCTCAACTGAAATTTGGTTGTATTAAGCCAAGTCAGTCGTGACCAAAATTCAGCTAAGTCGACCCAATGAATATTCGGCCAAGTCAGCCTCAACCGAAATTCTACTAAATTCGATTGTGTTAGCTCCAATGACACAAGTTTTCAAAAAATCAATTCAAATTTCTTTTATAAAAAGAGGATTCTGGATTTTGAACTTGATCCAAATATTTGGATTTGGATTTAAAAAAAAATTCAAACTAGTTTTGCAAATAAAATGGATTTGGATCCAAAATTTACTCCAATTATTTATATCTAAAATGGATCTGGATTGAATCTTTGAAAATCCAATCCATGATCACCCTTGGTGCCTAACCCACTTTTCAAAAAGGTTTTGGTTAGACCTAATCCATGGACAATGGATCAATTTGGCACCTCTAATTAATGAGCACGCCATTGCAAAGTCGATAAATAAGATCAAATTATTTACTACATTATGCATATTGTTGGGTTCTAGGACTTTCTTCATAACAGTCATGATTTATCTACATGCAAACTAAGTCCAAATGATGAAAATGATATTTTGAAAGTTAAAATCGTTTACTTTATACATTATTTTGTCCTATATGCTCTTTTTGGTTTTGTATGGTGATTTTCCTTCAATTCATTTAAAATTTCAGGCCTCAATATGTACAAATTGAAGAAATTGTTCAAAACGTAACAAATATTTTGGGTCCCAAAATTTGTAGTCTTCCAAAGGATGAACTAGTTGGGATAAAGAGTCGACTTGAAATATTAGCAAATATTCTGTCTTGAATTAGTTAATGATGTTCAAGTTGTTGGAATAAGTGGGATGGGTGGCATAGGAAAGACAACTCTTGCTCGTGCTTTATACGAAAGAATTTATCATTAATATGATTATAATTGTTTTATTGATGATGTAAGCAAAATATATCGAGATTCAAGTTCATTAGGTGTACAAAAGTAGTTAATTGCTCAGTCTCTAAATGAGAAAAATTTAGAGAATTCGAATTCTTTTAAGGGAACATGTTTGGTGTGGTCTAGGATGCACAATTCTAGGGCAGTTGTAATTCTTGACAATGTTGATGAAGTTGAACAACTAAGGATGTTTACAAGGAACAGAGACAGTTTGTTGTATGAATGCTTAGGTGGAGGGAGCATAATCATCGTAGTTTCTATAGATGACATTTATCAAGTCCATCCGTTGAATAATGAAAATGATATGCAATTGTTTTGTAAAAATGCTTTCAAAGTTAATTATATTTTGAGTGATAATAAAAAGTTGGCTTATGATGTACTATCTCATGCTCAAGGTCATCCTTTGGCAATTAAAGTTATTGGGTCATCTTTGTTTGGAAGAAATGTGTCACAATGGAAAAGTGTATTGGCTAGACAAAAAGAAAATTAAAGTAAAAATATTATGGATGTTTTGCGTATAATTTTTTATCAGCTTGATGAAGGAGACAAAGAAATATTTTTGGATATTGCATGTGTTTTATCCAATTTTGATAAGAAGTATACGGATGAAGTTCTAAACTTTTGTGGATTTGATCCTTAATATAGTCTACAAGTTCTACTTGACAAATCACTAATAAGAAATCCTAGTGACTTTATTTATATGCATAACTTGTTGAAGGACTTGGGCAATGTATTGTCAAAGAAGAATAACCTAAGGAACCCTAAAGAGGAGTAGGTTGTGCGATTACCAAGATTTCCGCAAAGCAATGTTGAACAATCAGGTAAAATTAATAGATTCAATTAAAATTTTACGTTGCCATTTTTTTAGAATATGAAAATCCTTCGAAAAATAAAACAATTTTATTCTTTGCCCGTAAACAACTGAAATTCTTGAAGTCATGGCTGTTATTTCATGTGGAAATTCTAAAAGTGTGATGGTAGATGGCCTATCGAAAATTAGACATCTTAAATTACTTAAACTTGAGAATGTGAACTTTTCAGGAAGTCTCAATCATCTTTCGAATGAACTAGGATATCTTACTTGGAAGAATTATCCTTTTCAGTGTCTGCCTCAAATTTTTTAGCTAGAAAAACTAGTTGAAGGGATAGAGCTTCGGAAACTCAGTCCATCGATTGATCTTCTAAGGAAACTTAATGTTTTGAATTTGAAATACTCTAAAAACTTAGTAAGCTTACCCAATAACATATTTGGCCTAAATTCTCTTGAATATCTAAGTGTCTCTGGTTGTTCCAAACTTTTTAATAATGAGTTATTAGATGAAACAAGGAACACACAACATTTCAAGAAGCTTGGTTTAGATTTGTTGTATTCTAGAGCACAAAGAGAGTCAGTTAGTTGTTTGTTGCCCTTCTCTCCTACTCTCCCTTGTTTGTGTATACTTGATTTAAGATTTTGTAACTTTAGTTCAAATCGATGATGCCATTGGAAAGTTAAGTTGCTTAGAAAGGATAAATTTAAAGGGAAACAATTTTGTTACATTACCTAACCTTAAGGACATTTTCAGACTGAAATATTTAAACTTACAACGATTAAAATACTTGCATGACCTCCTTTCACAATCTCATTTGCCCTTAAAACTTTATAGACTTTCGTTTCAATATTTTGAATCCTTCCTTAATCATATAATAGAGGAAGATGAACGTTTGGCAAGATTAATCATTTTCAACTGCCCAAAAATAATTGAGCGAACATTGCATGAGTTTGTCTGTTTGTGTTTCATGGATGCTACAAATTGTTCAGGTGTGCATGTTTCTTCCTTGCACTTTCCTTCTTTTAATCTCTTTTTGTGCTGGAAAACAACTATTAACGCATAACATAACTTTGTCGTGGTACAAGGCGAAATTTCTTACATCCACTTTATTTCGCCAAAGTGTCAAAAATATTATCCCTAGAAGTGAAATACCAATGTGGTTCAACAACCAGCTTGTGAGCATGGACAATTCAATAATCATAGATGCCTCTCCTCTTATTCATGACAATAATTGGGTTGGTGTTCTGTGTTGTGCAATATTCAGTACATGTATTTTAGGTAAATTGAATTTTCCAAGAACAACACGCTTTTACAATAAACAATTCCTATGGTTTTGAGAATAGATCTATCTGTGGACCACTCAGATCATATGTGGCTATTTTATCTCTCTCGTCAACAGTTTCCCTCTGAACAATGCAAAATTTGGGGCACACTTTGTGACTTCAAATTGGAATTTGCAATACCGGACGTGATAAGAATTCCTAATGAAAACAAGGATATGGACACGATATTTGTTGCATTTGAAGTGAAAAAGTACAGGTATTAGTGGGTAAATGAGCAAGATCAACAACTTTCAAACTTCACTTACAATGACTCATGGTTGAAATTTGGAAGGTTTGAAGCTCAAGTTTTTAAGTAAAGCATTTAAGCTACAACTCCTTCAAAGTAAAGAATAGAAGCCTTTCTCAAATGTGGAGCCACGATAGAAGCAACAGTGAATTCAAATTCCTCTAACTTTTCTTACAACCATTCCACTTCTCTCTTCACAAAACACAACATTGTTATTGTAAAATTCACTTGTTTTAAAAGTAAGGTGAGAGCAAATTATCATTGTCTTTACTTACAAGATACAATCCACTTCAATTATGATATTTAATTTTTTATTTTGTCTTCACATGAAGTTAAGGTACTTAATGTTCTACAAATTTTAATTATGACTCATGGGGAGGTACTTAGTATTACTATCTCACAATACCTTCCATGTGCAAAGATAAAATTAAGTAAACAACTTATTTCTACTATCATATTCAAAATATAGCAATGAAAAATAGAGGAAGAAAAAGGCTTTGTTATCGTTGGATAAACTTAAATGTGGGTAGTTGTATTTAAAAATAAGTTGTTATGTTAACTATATTAGGAATGCTTCTCGTAAAGATTATGACATGTAATAGAGTTCATTAATTATGATTTGATAGTAGTTTACCTAACATAGCTCGATGGAGGAATCTAGATAGACCAAGTAGCTTAGTGGAGCACGTAGATAGCTTGGTTAAGTCGGTGGAGCAAGTGGAGAGCTCAGATAACTCGGTGAGGCATTTGGAAAGTTTAGTGGTGCATTTGGAAAGCATGTTATTCAAATGTTAAAGCTTCTAAGAGGTGTTTTGCAACAAAAAGTTGAAAAGGAAGTTAGAAGCAATGCAGACTTACTAGCAAGGTTAGAGAGAAGGAAACAAGTTTTTCATAAGTGGCACATGAAACTTAAACAAGATGTTTCAAGATTGCAAGAACAATTCTGATGTAGGATTATCTTGTTCCTTTTAGAAGACTAATGAATATGGTGATGATTGATTAAGAAAACCAAGGAAATCCCCACTAGACATTAAGATAACAACCTATCTAGATGTGAAGGTTTCTTTCCAAGGTTCTAGAGAGGAGAAGAATGGATTGATGGAGAGTAAGAAACCAAAAGGAAAAACATATAATAGAAACAATATAAACCAAGAAGAGTAAAGAAAAATAAAATGAAAAGCAAGGGAAAAGGGAGGAATGGAGGATTCACGCCACTACAAGGCTAGGCTAGAAGAAGCCATGGCAACCTTGAAGATGAGTGGTGTATGCCGCCACTTGCCAAGGCAAGATAAGGCTTGAAAGAACTCCACTCCCTAAGGAGGAATGCTCTCACAAAAGGTTGAAACACAAAGTATATAATTTCTCCAAAATGTTCAACCCTTCTACAAGTGTTAGAGGTCCCCTTAAATAGACAAGTCTAGGGGCCCCTTAGCAAAACAACAAAGTAGAAGGTTACAAAAGAAACCTAGCATGTTCTAGAAAGTAGGTCAACATAGGGTGCACATGGGAGAAATTTCGTCCAAGCCTCCTAGGTGGCAAGTCTTCATGGCCAAGGCTCCCAAAGGAGGGTTCTAGAATATTCTAGAAGACTTGGTGTCCAAGGCATGCGGGCCTCCCCTTTCTAGATGCTTCTAGAAAGTCTTGTTCCTTCTCTCTCTTCCTTAGGACGCCAAGTGTCTCCCATGTAGTCCTACTCCTTTCTAATTCCTACAAAAAGCAAATTAAGGAATTTATTAACATGTTGGTTTAAGGTTAAGCTAATCTTGGGTCAACAAGTCCACCCTTAAGTTAAGGTCAACAAGTCAACTCAAAATAGTCAACCACAACCAATTTCAATAAATTGAAACTAAAGAAATGCAAAATAAAGATAGAGAGGATAATGCCTTCCCTTTTGTCATGCTCCTAGTGATCGTCCTAGGGTTGGCCTCCTTGGAACTTGATGAGGTGGTCATATCTTCATCATCCTCCCTCTCTTGGAGAGAATTCGACCACGAATTCTTAAGCCCTATATCAAAAGGAGAGAGGTCACTTACATTGAAAGAGTTGCTTACATTGTAACTTGATGGCGAATCCAACTCATAGGCATTATTGTTGATCCTCTTGAGGATTTGGAAAGGTCCATCCTCTCTTGGAAGAAGTTTGGATATTCTTTGGGTAGGAAATCTTTCCTTCCTCAAATGAAGTCATACCCAATCCCCTTCCTTGAAAAGGACTTCCTTCCTTCCCTTGTTGCCTAATTCTTGATACTTGTTCACCTTCCTTTCAATGGCTTCCTTGACTTGTGTGTGCAAGTCTCGAATCATTTTAGCCTTTGCCTCCCCATCTTGGCAAGTCTATGCCTCTTGATTGGGAAGTGGAAGAAGATCAAGAGGAGTTAAAGGGTTAAAACCATACACTATTTCAAAGGGAGAGTGGGAGGTGGTAGAGTGCACAACCCTATTTTATGCAAACTCTACATGGGGAAGAAACGCCTCCCATTCCCTAGTGTTGTGGACTATCATGCACCTTAATACTTGACCCAAAGTCCTATTGACCACCTCGGTTTGACCATCACTTTGAGGGTGGCAAGTGATGGAAGAGAGGAGTTTGGTTCCAAGTTTTCCCCACAAGGTCCTCCAAAAATGGCTCTAAGAACTTTGTGTCTCTATCACTTACAATGGTCCTAGGTAGGCCATGAAGTCTCACTACTTCCTTGAAGAAGAGATTGGCAATATGTGTTGCATCATCAACTTTGTGGCATGGAATAAAATGGGCCATTTTAGAAAATCTATCCACTACCACAAAGATGGAATCCCTACCCTTTCTAGTCCTTGGGAGCCCTAAAACAAAATCCATTGAAATGTCTACCCAAGGCTTGGAAGGGATGGGTAAGGAAATGTAGAGACCATGAGGTTGAACCTTGGATTTGGCTCTTAGACAAGCTAGACAAGAATTGCAATGCCTATCAATATGCTTGCGCATCTGAGGCCAATAGAAGTGTTCTTTGAGGATTTCAAGAGTTTTGTTAGTCCCAAAGTGACCCATTAAGCCTCCCTTATGTGCTTCTCTTATGAGTGATACTCTTAGAGACCATTGGGGAATGCAAAGCCTTTTACCCTTAAAGAGATTTTGGTTGGAAAGATAAAAGTATTTGCTTCCCCCTTGGTGGCATTCACCATAGATAGAAGCGAAATCATCATCCTTTTAATATAACTCCTTAATATGATCAAAGCTAAGAAATTTGGTTTCAAGCATGGAAACGAGAGTGTGCCTTCTTGAAAGGGCATCCACCATAATATTGGCCTTTCCTTGTTTGTGTTTGATCATATAAGGAAATTGCTCTATGAATTCTACCCACCTTGCATGTCTTTTGTTGAGTTTGCCTTGACTTTTCAAAAACTTAAGAGCTTCATGATCACTATGGATCACAAATTTTTTAGATAGAAGATAATGTTGCCATGTTTGCAAGGTCGTCACAAGATCATAAAGCTCTTTATCATAGGTAGAGTAGTTTAGATGACTTCCTTTGAGTTTTTCACTAAAGTAGGCTACGGGGTGGCCCTCTTAGAGGAGCACGACCCCAATGCCCACATTGAAGGCATCACACTCTATTTCAAAGGTCTTGGAATAGTTGGGGAGGACTAGGAATGGTGCCTTGATCAATTTCTCTTTTAATGTTTCAAAGGCCTTTGTTTGATCAATACCCCACTTGAAGTCAACTCCCTTCTTTACCAACTCATTCAAGGGTGCGACTATGGTGCTAAAATTAGGCACAAATTCCCTATAAAAGTTAGCCAACCCATGAAAGGACCTTAGTTCACTAACATTCCTAGGTGTGGGCCAATCTTTGATGGCCATGACTTTCTCTTGATCCACATGGACCCCATGTTTGCTAATTTTGAACCCAAGGAAGATCACATGATCCATGCCCAAAATGCATTTCTCCATGTTGGAAAATAAAGATTGCTTCCTTAGGGTACTTAGCACATCCCTTAAGTGTTGAAGATGGTCTTCTCTAGACATACTATAGATGAGTATGTCATCAAAATAGACCATAACAAATTTTCCCAAGTATGGTTTAAGCACATGATGCATGAGCCTCATGAAAGTGTTTGGTGCATTAGTCAACCCAAAGGGCATGACTAGCCATTCATACAATCCAAACTTGGTTTTGAAGAAGGTTTTTCACTCATCTCCTTTCTTGATTCTTATTTGGTTGTATCCACTCTTCAAATCTATCTTTGAAAAGATGGTTGCACCATGAAGCTCATCAAGCAAGTCATCTAACCTAGGGATGGGATGTCTATATTTGATGGTGATATTATTGGTGGCCCTACAATCTATACACATTCTCCATGTTCCATCCTTCTTTGGAACTAGGATCACGGGCATAGCACAAGGACTCATACTATGTTGCACATATCCCTTTTCTAACAAATCATTGACTTGTTTTTGAATTTCTTTGGCCTTCTCGGGATTCGTCCTATAGGCTGGCCTATTGGGCAAAAATGATCCTTGGATGAAGTCAATTTGATGTTCTATACCTATTAGAGGTGGAAGTCCCTTTGGGGGATCTTGGAACACATCCTTAAATTCATCTAAGACTATAGACAAGTCTTTAGGACACTTAGGAGAGGGTTTTGAAAGGAAGGAGAAGACTCACTTGGATAAGCAAGAAAAACTTGTGCTTAAGAAAATATTACCTTTTTAGCTCCTTTGAAGGAGATCAAGCTCTTCCTTGCTTCCTTAGTGTGCACCATTGGTTGCGCCTTCTCTTCCTTTCTTCTCTCGAACATTTGTTTTTGGTCATCACTTATTTCTTTGGGGGATAAAGGTAGTAATGTGATCCTTTTGCCTTGGAAGTTAAAAGAAAATTTATGGCCATCATGGAAAGCTTTTTTGTCAAATTGCCATCATGGCCTTCCAAGAAGTATGTGAGTTGCTTCCATGGGCACTAAGTCACACAAAACATTATCCTTGTAATTCCCAATGGAGAAAGTGATGAGAACTTGTTTATCCACATTTATTTCACCATTTTCACTTAATTAAGATAGCTTATAGGGCTTGGAATGAGGGATGTTGTACAAGCCAAGCTTGTCCACTACCCTTGTGCTAGCCACATTGACACAACTTCCACCATCAATAATGAGGGAGTAAGTCTTTTTGTTGATGAGGCATCTTGTATGAAAAGTATTTTCCCTTTGAGATTCAAATTCCTTTGGAACTTGGCCCAACATGCACCTTACAAATAGAAAACCTCCTTCATGGGGTTTGATCTCATCTTCACTTGAAGGAGAAGAAATGTGTGATGAACTACTCTTGGGGGAAGAGGGAGGGGAATGTTCACTTTCAACTTCTCCTTTAGAGTTCAAGAACATGTTCCTCTTTGAAGGGCAATTGGAGGCTATGTGTCCAAAGCCTAAGCATTTAAAACATTTGATAGAACTAGTTCTTGGCTCTTGAGAAGAAGTTGGTTTATCATGCATAGTGCTAGTCGAATTGGGTTTAGGTGTGGGGTCTTGGGAGGATTTGGAAGGTGTCTTAAAATCCTTTTTCTCCTTACCTTTCCAAGGTTTAGAGTAGTAGTCATTGTATGAAGTACTCTTCTTGGCCTCTTGTTTTCTTTTCAATTGGTTTTCAACTTTCAAGGCCAAGTGCAAAACTTTGCTAAGAATGGAGAACTCATACAAGTCAACTACATCTTGAATTTCCCTCCTTAGACCACTCACAAACCTAGTGACTTTCTCTTCTTCATGCTCATCATGGAGTCCTACCTTTAAGAGCATGGACTCCGTCAATTTGAAATATTCTTCAACACACATAGACCCTTGATGAAGCCTTTGGAGCTTCAAAAGAGTCTCCCTCCTATGATAGGAAGGTATAAAACGTTCGCACATTTTATCTTTAATGTCCATCCAAGAAGTCGCAGGTGGCTCTTGGTTATAATTGTCCATACAAATTTGATGCCATCAAGTCATGGCATACTCTTTTAACTCTAAAATTACCAAGTCTACTTGCTCTTGATCACTAACTCTATGAATGCTAAAAATTTCATCCACTTTTTGTTCCCACTCCATGTAAGCATTAGGGTCATGTTCTCCTTTGAACTTTGGGATTTTGATGGAGGGAGGTTGCCTTTGATGTTGCACTTGGTGCCTTCTTTCTCCACCCCCTCCGGACCTTCTTCTTCTTTCCTCACTTCCATAAGAGTCCACGGAAGGAGATCGCCTCCTTGCCCTTCTTTCCTCTCTTGGTTGGATTTCTTGATGTTGTTGAATTTGTTGTTCACTTGTTGTATTTGTTGCATTTGTTGTTGCATGTACATTTAAAAGGCTCTCTCTTGTTGTTCCCTATCTTCTTGCCTTTTAAGTTCCATTTGTTGGAGAAGGCTAGTGACATCAATGATGGTCCCTTGATGTGCCATGGGATTCACCACTTGAGGTGAGTATGGAGAAGCCAAACTTTTTCCCTCTCTTGCATCCTCCAAAATCGGACTCAAATCCATGCTTTCCTACAAAACAACTCCAAAAATCCGAGACAAGTAAAGAAGTTGGTTAACAAATGATAAGAAACCCGTGACCAAGTATGGTCAAAATAAACAACCCAAGTGTTTTGGTCACACTCCCACCCCCACACAGCAAGGTTGCACTTAAAATTCCACCAAAAAGGAGTGAAATACTTTCAAAGTTTTTGGAAACCTTTTCAAGACAAGTTCAAGTGGCTCGGCCACTACACTCAAAGGAAAGTAAAGGAAGAAAACTACTAAGACAAAACAAAGAACCTAAAGACAAGCAATAAAAGAACTTAAAGCAAAAAAAAACTAAACTCTAAGGAAAGGATATCAAGGTGACAAAACTTTAAATCAAAACAAGCAAGAAAAGCACATAAAAGGACTTTATTGGAAAAATACTTGAACTATGAATTACCATTTCTCACTCAATCATATACCAAGAAAGACAATAACCTTTAAAACGAATTTGGACTAATAAGCCAATTTCACCCACATTCAAATTAAGAAACTAGTAGCATAACCCTTTAAAGAAAATTGTACTATGCTTCACCAAATAGAAAGTTTGGTCTCGGCTTTAGGAAGCCAAATGTTCAAATTAATTTTGTTTTCTTTCCTCTTCAAACTAGTTTCCCAAAGGTTTTAAGGCAAGAGATTGTGGTGTCTTGGACACTTAGTCCTTTCTTTTCAGGTCAAAATCCATTTCAAGGTACATACACCAAGCAAGATATATGGTTCATGCAAAAGTTCAAGCACTTTGAATACAACAAGAGAAAACTTCAACTAGCATATGACATATGACTCAAGCAAAAGTTAGGCACATTTAAAGACTCAACATGACATACACAAAGACACAAACATGTAGCTATAATGCATTTAAACTCATGGATTTGAAGTTCAATGACTAAGCATCCAAGTACATGTTATCCAACCACATTTAGGAGCAAAAAGAGTCACAAAACCGAAACCAAAATTGCCATAACATAACTTGAAAACGTTGTTTTTCGTATTCTCGACAGCTCTGACCTTTGCTCACTCATTTGATCATAATTCTCTCCACAGAACTCCAAATGCGTTCGTTCGTTTTTTGTTGGAAACTAGACTCACAGAGCTTTCTTTTGATATAAAGAAAGTTACATTTGGAGCACTGAGCTAGCTGTAGTATTTTTTTCAAAAACGCACACGTTGCCGCCAACACTATTTTTATGTGGACCATTCAAAGATAGCTACAAAAGACAAGGTTAGAACATGAAAACACCATATTCAAGGACAACCAAAGCTCTAGATACCAAATGATGTAGAATTATCTTGTTACTTTTATAAGATTAATGAATATGGTGATGATTGATTAAGAAAACCAAGGAAATCCCCATTGGACATTAAGATAGCAAGCTATCTAGATGTGAAGGTTCCTTTCCAAGCTTCTAGAGAGGATGAGAATGGATTGATGGAGAGTAAGAAACCAAAAGGAAAAACATATAATAGAAACAATATAAACCAAGAAAAGTAAAGAAACATAAAAGGAAAAGCAAGGGAAAGGGGAGGAATGGAGGATCCACGCCACTACAAGGCTAGGCTAGAAGAAGCCATGGCAACCTTGAAGATGAGTGGTGTATGCCGCCACTTGCCAAGGCAAGATAAGGCTTGAAAGAACTCCACTCTCTAATGAGGAATGCTCTCGCAAAAGGTTGAAACACAAAGTGTATAATTTCTTCAAAATGTTCAACCATTGTACAAATGTTGGTGGTCTCTTTAAATAGACAAGTCTAGGGCCCCCTTAGCAAAACAACAAAGTAGAAGGTTACAAAAGAAACCTAGCATGTTCTAGAATGTAAGTCAACATAGGGTGAACATGGGTGAAATTTCGTCCAAGCCATCTAGGTGGCAAGTCTTCATGGCCAAGGCTCCCAAAGGAGGGTTCTAGAACATTCTAGAAGACTTGGTGTCCAAGGCATGTGGGCCTCCCCTTTCTAGATGCTTCTAGAAAGTCTTGTTCCTTCTCTCTCTTCCTAAGGATGCCAGGTGTCTCCAATGTGGTCCTCCTCCTTTCTTATTCCTACAAAAGCAAATTAAGGAATTTATGATGAAGGATTGACCCCAACCAAGGATGGAGGCACATGCTTAAGAAGACTAAGCATGTTTAGAAAGGAAGTTCACTAATCCTTCATCCCTTTCATTTGTGTTTGTTATTTTTGATTCCCTAAG